>Ga0187886_1004390_pt1 | contig 10146 bp, 7 predicted proteins | sample June2016WEW_20_1_FD_133001 | JGI IMG/M metagenome (GOLD analysis project Ga0187886, IMG submission 133001) | Peatland microbial communities from SPRUCE experiment site at the Marcell Experimental Forest, Minnesota, USA - June2016WEW_20_150 | ecosystem: Environmental > Terrestrial > Soil >... | reverse complement strand
TGATGGCCCGCACCGCCCGCTGAACGATCCCTTCCGGATCGTAGGCCCCCGAACCCGCCTCATCCTTCGACTCCGGGATGCCAAACAGGATAACGGCAGGAATCCCCAGATCATAGGCTGCCTTGCACTCTTCCACTAGCAGGTCCACCGACCAGCGGTAGTTGCCGGGCATGGACTTGATCTCATCCTTGACCTTAGAACCCGGGCAGACGAAAAGCGGATACACCAGCGAACTGGCCGTCAGGCGCGTCTCGCGGACCAGAGCGCGGATGGCGTCTGACCTCCGCAGGCGACGCGGGCGATGGGTTGGGAATGGCATGGCTTTGTCCTTTGTCAGTTGTCCGTGGTCAGTAGTCCGTTGTCCAACCCCTGTCCAGGTGCTCACACAGAAGGAAAGCCGCTCGGGCACTGCCCACGGACGACGGACAACTGACACTGGACGCTAGTACAGTCTCTCGCGCGGCTTCAAGTTTCCAAAGGTGCCCACATTGGCCAAGGACAACGCCACGCGGAACTGATTCTCCCGCCGCAGACTGACCTGGTTCACCACCTGGTGGCTGCCCAGGTCAAACCGTCGGTACTCGAAGTCGAGCGCGAAGCAGCCAAAATTATAACTGACCTGGTTCACCACCTGGTGGGCGATTCGCTGGGCAAAGTTGAAGTCGAGCCCGAACGCACCGCTGAAGCCTTTGCGGTTCACGTCTCCGTAACTCGCTACGGCGCGCAACAAGTGGAAGGAAGGGAGCCCGGAAAGGGAACCTGTGGGCGCGAGCGGCGTCGAGAGGGCGGCCGTGCGGTTGATGAAAAAATCCGTGAACGACAGGCCCACAGGGCCGCGGCGTAAATGCGAAGTGATACCGGCATTCTGCACCCCTCCGCCACTGGGGCTGATATCGGCGCGCAGTTCCGTGTCGTAGTGCGAGAAGGGCGCAAACTTCAGAACGGAAACGATCGGCGAAAGCCGCCGCCCCTGCGCAAATGCAAATCCCGTCAGCGAGATGGTGGGATCAAAGACCACTCGCTTCCCCGGATCGAGCGCGCCCCCGAAGGTAGGATCAAAGTAGTATTTCTGCGAGAGGCGCCAGGAGATCAATTCGCGCGCCTGGGGTTTCTCCGCCTGGCCAGCAGCGGTGTCCTTGCGGAAGAAAAGCGAGTTGGTCAGGGAATATTCGATCTCGTTCGTCTCAGCGAAGATGTCCACGTAGTCGAAGAGCATCACATCTTGGAGGCTCTCTGGGTTCCGCGCCCGCACCAGCCGGTAGCGGACGTCCGGCTCGATCACATGCTTGAAGCGGTAGCCCCAGAGCGGCTGGGAAAAGACCTTGTCGAAGGAAGGTGGCCGCAGATCGACCGAGAACTCCCCGAGGAGCCGGTCGAGAGGCGCGCGGTCGGCACGAAGGCTGGTGCCGTAGCGCGTCGCCCGCAGGCCCGCCGTAGGGGTCACATGAAAACCCAGGAAGGGTTTGGGGCGTAGCGTGACTTCGGGATGGAAGTCAAGGCGCTCGGAGAGCCGGGGAATCTCGAGGCCGGGCTCGGTGCGACCCATACCTGCCGCAGAAACATCGAAGGCAAAATACACCGGCGATTGCCCTACTTGCTTGTCTATCCCTGAGAAGGAGAAACTCGGGGTCTGCCGAATGATGATGGAGTTGCCGGTCTTGAGCTCCGCCGAAAGAAAGTTCTGGTAACGCGAGGCGTACATGTTGATGCTGTACGCATCGAAGTTCTTGCTCAGGAAACCCGTCTGGTGGACTTCCGAGGCGACGGCCTGGGTGAAGTTATCGGTGAAGGTATAACGAAAGGCCAAGGAAGTGATGTAGTCCACATCCAGGACGCCGCGGAAGCCGTGTCCCAAGTCGCGGGCCTGTCCCACGGCGCGCAGGCTCTGCCCGGGCGCCCGGGATTGCCGGAGAGGACCGCTTCCCTTGTCGTTGACGCCGAAATAATCAATGGTGATCTCACTCGTCGCACTGGGACGGGCGCGGAAACCACCGCTACGCGCCAGGCCGCGGATGCTGTAGTTCTCTACACCCAGCAGCAAGTCCGCGCTGGGATTAATAGCCCAGAAGAAGCCTCCCCCGACGATAAATCCCTTCTGCGAAGAGTTTCCCACGTGCGGAAGCAAGAACCCGGTCTGGCGCGGCTGGCGGGCAATGGAGTTGACGAGGTAGGGAGAATAGAACAACGGCACCCGAAACAACCGAAAAACCGAGCCCTGCGTGACCGCCTTGTTCCCCACCTCGACTTGGGCCCGCCGGGCGCCTATCGACCAACCCTTCTCCTCGCACTCGCACGAACTCAGCCGGCCATGCTCGATGACGTAGGTGCTCTCGCCGCGCCGCTCGACTTTCCGGGCGCGCACGTAAAACGGATTCTCGGTAATTAACATGCGCGGCCGCGGTGTGATGTGAGCATGAAGATTTCCCCGGCAGTTGGTAAACCAGCCCAAGCCACTCCGCACGTTGTAATGAGCCTCATCCGCTTCGAGGCGGCTTTGCGCATCCGTGAACGTTACGTGCCCACGGGCCACGACGTCGCCCATGGAGGCGTCGAAGCTCGCCTCGTCGGCGGTGAGTTTCATCTTCTGGTAGGTCACTTCCACGTGGCCCCGCAGGTGGTAGGTTTCCTTGGCTTTCTCCTGGAAATCCGCGCGAATGCTGACGGTGGACGTGAGATCCCGAAGCTCGAGAGGAATCTCCGGCAGTTGCTGCCCCCACGCCGTCAGCGACAGACCTGAACATAGGATCAGCAGGGTAGACGCTCCCCCGCACCGCGAGAGCCCAGCCAGCCGGGGCATGAACGAAGCGTAAACCATAGGCACGCAAAGACTGTTCATTCTACTCGAAAGCTCTTTGTTCCATCGAACGCTTTTGCTAAGATGCCGTAAGGGTCCATGAACGCTGCCTGGAGGGTTTCGACAACCCGGTGAGATGCCCTAAGTGCGGATACGTGAGCTACCCTGGACTGTCCCAGTGCAGGAAGTGCGGCCATTCGTTTGTTCCCACGAAGCACAAGGAGGCGTCCCCGCCCGTACTGTCCCTATTCCCTGGGTCATTGCCGCGCCCACCCGGTCAAGCCACCGCAGCCCCGTCTCCACCGAAGGAACCATCACCTGAGACCTCGGCAGCATCAGTCGCGTTTCCGGTCAAAGCGACGGAGCGCGAACCGAGCCTGCCCGTACTCAGTCCAGTCCCTGCTGTGGAACAGGCCCCTCCGCCGGGGTCCGTGCGGCCCTGGCGTGAAGAACTCAGCGAGCGCGTGGAAGACTTCCGCCGGCGCCGCGCTCGCCTGCGGGGAGATCTCGACCCGGGTGCGAATCTCGAATTCGACTTCAAAGGTGAGGAGGACGCCCCACCCGCGGCCAAAGTCGAGGCCGACGTGATCGAGCTTCCTCCGAGAGAAGCAAGCTTTGATATCGAGCTGGAAAGGCAGGCGCGTCTGCAGGCGGAAGTGCCGCCGCTGGACTCGGTTCCCTTGGACGACCGCGAAGCGGAGCAGCGAATCCAGAACGCAGCGGCAACAGATGCCGGCGAAATACCGCTGGCACCCATGGCGGTTCAGCCGGAGCCGGTGGAGATCGTGATGGACTCGCCGCCCCTAGCCGAGATGGCCGAGGCCAGGCCCTCGGCCTTGCCCATGGCGCCAATCGGGCGACGGTTTCTGGCCGGCATGTTGGACGCCCTGGTATTGCTGGTGGCAGGGGGCCTGTTCGCGTTGATATTCTGGCGCGCGGGCGGCCGCTTGTCACCCCAACTGCTGAACTTCTGCATCGTAGGCTTCATTGCCGCGTTTCTTATCATGGCCTATTTTGGGTTGTTCACCGCCCTGACCTCCACGACGCCCGGCCTGCTCTGGCTGGGAATCGAAGTGCGCAGTCTGGACGGCACATTCCCCTTACCGACGCAGGCGTTTTGGCGCGCTTTCGGCTATTTGGTTTCCACGGGGGCGCTAATGCTAGGATTCGTGTGGGCGCTGGTAGATAGCGACGGTCTGACCTGGCACGACCGCATGTCGGGCACTTTTCTGGGGGTTGCAGAGACCGCAGTCGAAAACCAGAAGTCGACAGTTGAAAGTTGAGGGGCTATGGGGAAAGGCCGCTTCCTGAACCAAAAACTCGGCAAACGAATGAGCCGGAAGTTCGACTTGCTCAAGTCCCAACTTGCAGGCCAGCGGGTTGGCACACGGCGCGAATCCGTGGGCCTGCACCTCCCCAAGAAGGGCGTCTCGCGCGAGGAAAGACTCGGCCCATAGTCGCGCCCCGGGCCAACGCTGGCGAAATGGCAGTGGCAGCGGGGGCGTGATATACTGAAATGTTGAGGGCAGTAGTCTGCTACTGAAGGAGTTGACGTTCGGATGAGCAAGCGAATTCGCCTCCTGTTGATTATGGTCTCGTGTCTTCTGGTTCTCTACATTGTCTTGGGCGGGCTGCTCGGCAAGGACGACTTTTCCAGCGAGAAAACCTATCGGAACCTGGGGGTTTACAGCGAGGTCCTTTCCCGCATCAAGAGTGACTACGTCACGGAGCCAGACCTGAAGAAGGCGACCGGCGGAGCAATTCGCGGCTTGCTGGAAGCGCTCGACCCTTACAGCACCTATTTCACCCCGCAAGAGTACCAGGACTACCTCCGTCAGCCGGACCCAGGACCGGCCAATGCAGGCATCTTCCTGGCCAAGCGGATGGGATTTGCCACGGTGGTCTCTGTGCTTCCGGGGAGCCCGGCGGAGAAGGCCGGGGTTAAGGCAGGCGACCTGATTGATCGGGTGGAGAATACTGCCACCCGGGAGCTTTCCGTGGTGCAGCTTCAACGCTTACTGGCCGGTCCGGCCGGGAGCACCGTCGCGCTCACGCTGGTGCGGGAGGCCCGGGGCGATCCCCAGAAGGTGCCCATCACCCGCGCCGTGCTGAACTATCCTCCCGTCGTGGCGAAGATGGTGGAGGACACCGCAGGCTACATCCGCGTCGCCAGCTTTAACAAAGGTAAAGCCGCAGAAATCTCCGCCAAGCTCAGGGAGTTCACCGCCAGCGGGGCCGACAAGATCGTCCTCGACTTGAGGAACTGTGCGGGAGGCGAGCCGCAGGAGGCCGTGGACACGGCCAGCCTGTTCCTGGAGAAGGGTGTGGTGGCATACCTGCAGGGCCAGCGCTTCCCTCGCCAGGACTTGCCCATCAAGCCTCCCCACGACGTGTGCAAACTCCCGGTGGCGGTGCTGATCAACCAGTCCACGGCGGGACCTGCGGAACTGGTCGCCTCTGCCATCCTGGGGAACAAGCGCGGGGATGCGGTGGGAGTGCGCAGTTTCGGGATTGGCGTTTTCCAGAAGCTCATTCCACTCGATGACGGGTCTGCCTTACTGCTTTCAGTTGCCAAGTACTACGGGCCGGATGGCAAGGCCATCCAGGACAACGGGGTAACACCCAGCGTCGTCGAAGCGCCCGGAGAAGAGACCGCCAGCGTTGAGGATGAGACTGAGCCGACTGAACCCGAACACTTCGGCGACAAGGACGACCAGCAGTTGCGCAAGGCCATCGAAATCCTAAAGCAGAAATCATCTCTGGCGAAAGCCGCCTGACCGGTGCCCAGCCGTCGTCTCCACAGGCGCAAGAAGAAGATCCTCCTCGCGACGGTCGTTTTCCTTCCCCTGGCCGTGGGCGCAATCCTCCTCGCACTTTACCTGAGGCTCGGCCCTAGACACTTGAGCGAGGTCGAGCGCCGCGCCATCGCTGGCCGCTTCAGGGAGACCATTGAAAGGGCCGGAGGAGCCCAGGTTTGGGTCAAGGCACCGCCGTACGCAGCTTTCCCGCCGGCGCGAGTTGACTCGGCCGCCGAAGTGCTGGCCATGCCAGCGACCTTTGATGCGGTGCTCACCGCAGTGAAGCGCCGCGCCGAGGGAGAAGACCTGCGTGTCAGCATCAAGATCACCCAGGCGAAAGAGCGATGGCGCTTGGCCGACGTGCGTCTGGCGCGGGGACGCGAGCCGGCAGGCCGCTGGCGGCTGCGCGAAGTTGGTCAACTGCGCCGCGCCGCGGTCATCATCGATGACCTGGGACAGGACCTGGAAGCCGCGCGCAAGCTGCTCGCCCTCCCTTATCCCATCACCTTCTCGGTCCTGCCCCACTTGCTTCACTCCGCCGTCACGGCGGAGGAGGTTCATCGTTCCGGGCACGAAGTGATGCTTCACCTGCCCATGGAACCGGATTCCTCAGCCGAGCCCGGGAAAGGAGAAATCAGAATCGGGATGCAGGGCAGCGAGGTGGAGCGCGTCATCGCGGCCGACTTGGCCTCCGTTCCCTACGCGGTCGGCGTCAACAATCACATGGGGTCGCGCGCCACGACTCAGGTGGCGCTGATGGGGGAGGTAATGGCAGTCCTCGCCGAACGTCGGCTGTACTTTGTGGATAGTCGCACTACAGCGGCAAGCGTCGCGTTCGACGCGGCGCGGCGGAAGGGACTTCCCACCTTCTACCGGTCAGTGTTCTTGGACGATACGGAAACGGTCACCTACACGTCACGACAACTTCGCGAATTTCGTCGCGCCATTGAGGGGCAAGGGGCTGCCCTAGCCATCGGCCACCCTTATCCGACCACCCTCACCGCCCTGGCGCGGTTCCTGCCCGAACTCGAAAAGGACGATATTCAGTTGGTCCCCGCCTCGCAGCTTCTCCAGTTGCCGGAGGTGGCACACGTCATGCCACCCCGCCCCACAAATCCCTAGAACGGGGCCGGCTCGCGCAAGTTTGCGATGATTGATCTGTAGCGGCGGGCCTACAGGCCGACACTTTGTTGTCGCAATCTCATCGTCTGACCTGTCCCTATTTGTCGGGAAGGCGGCCTCTACTGGCTACTGGCAGGAATGCTGAAGGTCACGTCGCGGTCCAAGCGCATGCCGATCAGGGACCCAGCCGCCAGGGACGCCTGCTTGCCACGGGGTATCAGGACGGCGGCCAGTATTCCCCCGGCACCAGCGGCGATTCCGGTTCCGATTCCGCCCGCCGCACCCGCCGCGGTGATGACCCCGGCAATTGCCACTTGCTTCTTGCGGGAAGGTCCACGGCCCTTGAGTTCGCCTTCCACCCCGACGCTGGCATCATCGCCACCTTCGCTGGAGAAGATTTCCGTCAGCGAGCCCACGATGGCCACCTTTTCGCCGTTGGGCAATTCCACGGTGTCGAAGACGATGTACAGGTACCCGCCCTTGCCCTTACGTCCGGCGGCCTTGATCTCGCCAATGTGCCCATCGACGCGCACACTCTTAGCCAGGACCTCACGATCCTCGACGGCCACCGGGTCGATCAGCGTCGCCATGACCCGGTCGCCAGCCTTGGAAGTCTTGGAGTTGACCGTGGTGTGGAGCTGGAGCTTGAATTCGGTGCCCTCCGGGACAGTCCACTCTTCGGTCTCACTCGCCACACTCTGTTGTGCCCGCAGCGGGGGCGCCATCCCCACCACCAACATGCATGCCAGCACCACGGCAATAAACCGTCGCTTCCTCTCCAATCGCCCCATGCCCGCGCCGACCTCCAAGAACAGATTCACTCGGTACCGAAGACTCTCCATTTGACCATCAATCCTCACGACCCGTCAAAAAGAAAATCGCACACGGGAGCGATCACTGGCCTTCCTGGTTCGATGCAGAACCATGCGCAAAGTTGGCCCTCTGTGGCAGCTGTATCCGCAGCGCCGCCAAGGACCGTCGCGCCCGACTTCGCGACGCTGCGGCGCTCGGATGAATTCAAGCCGGGCAGCTCGTCCAGTTAACAATCTTTCTCAGGGACGTAGTATAGCGCAGTTTCCCTGGGGGGTACCGGCCCGAGACCGGCTAGCTAGCCAAGGTTGGGATTCTGAATTGGGGACGCCTGCAAGGTTATGCACGCCTGCTCGACCTGCTCCTGCTGGAGGGCCAGCTGCTCCTTCAAGAGCGCAACCTCGTCAACTGCCGAGTTCGTGGCGCGAGCTCCGGCTTCATCGGGACGAGCGTCAGGCCACCCTAAGCCTTCAGTCGCCGCTGGGATTCCCAGACACAAGCCAGCCGGAGGTGGCGGGCTCGGACCATACCGGTCTGGACAGTGCTCGTACTTTGTTGTAAACATTGGGGCTCTCGCGCGACGGTTTGGAAGTCCAAACGCCAGAGGACTGGGTCGGTGCAGGCGGAGGAGTCTGGGCCCTCTGCACTCGATCTCGCGCCAGGAGGCCGCAGTTGACCCAGTCCGCGACCCTCATGACCAGCATGGCAGAAGAATCTCGAACCGCTAGACTGGCAGCGGACCTACGCATTGCCGAGAAGTTGGCGATCGGCTTCTTCACGTACACGACGATTGCTGCTTTCGTGTTTCCCCTCGCGCTTCGACAACGCCTCGCGCTCGTGGCTCTGAATCTTCTTGCCTGCGCGGTCGTCTTTCTTCTGAGCCGCTGGGGCATTAAGGAACGCAGCCCGTTCCTCGCTATTGTGCGCGACTGGCTCCCCTGCGTCCTCATTCTGGTCGCCTACCGTGAGTCAGGGCTGTTTTTCAGGCCCGATCCCGCTAACCGCCTCGACCAATTGTTCGTGCGCTGGGATGATGCGCTGCTGAAAGATCCGTGGGTGCTGAGCCTGCTCACATACTGCTCACCCTGGCTGCAACGTTACCTCGAACTTGCCTACCTCTTCTGTTATCCCTCCGTGCCTCTTGCCTTGGGGAGTCTGTATCTGGCGCGGCGGGTAGCGCCGGGCTTCCGCCCAGCAGATTCCTCCTTGGACGGCAGCGCTTCCGAGCGCCGCTACTGGCTGGCCATCAACCAATTCTGGACCGCAGCCCTCTTGGCTGCGTTCTCTTGCTTCGTGCTCTTCCCCTTCTTCCCTCTGACGCCGCCCCGCGAATTGTTCCACGACCTGCCCGGCCCACGCGTGGCGCCGCTGCTCCGAGGGCTGAATCACTGGATCCTGGGGCGCTACGCTGTGGGGGCGAGCCTCTTCCCCAGTGCCCACGTCGCGACCGTGACGGCAATGGCGCTGGTGATTCGTGCCTACCTGCCACGTGTGGGCATAGCCTTCTTGGTCCTGGCCGCGAGTATCGCGCTGGCCACCGTCTATGGCCGCTATCATTACGCGGCCGATGCGCTGGCCGGCGTGGTCGTGGGCGTTGCTGCATTTCTCATCTCCCGCCGCATCCACAAACCGTAATGCAGCAGTCGCTTTTCTACGCTGTGGCTCTCATAGCCGAGGTCCCCTGCCCGCACGCTTGCCATCGTAGATGTGACATTCTAGATTGAAGATACGCAAGCCCCATGGTCCCGAGCCGCACATCCGCAATCGAAAATCTCCCATCCCTGAATCTGCTTGACGGGCCGGAAGCCGCTCACTTAGCATGGTAGGTTGGCCTCGTCTCGAAATTCCTCACTGTAGGGCGCAGGGCGGATGATCGACCGGATTACGGTTCGGGGTGCGCGGCAGCACAACCTCAAGAACATTGACGTGGAGATCCCGCGCCACACCCTTACTGTGGTGACGGGTTTGAGCGGTTCGGGCAAGTCCAGCCTGGCCTTCGACATCATTTACGCCGAAGGCCAGCGCCGCTACGTCCAGACGCTTTCCGCATACGCCCGCCAATTCCTCGATCAGATGGAGCGGCCGGAGGTGGACTCAATCGAAGGCCTGAGTCCCGCCATTTCCATCGATCAGAAGACCACCAGTCGCAGCCCGCGGTCGACCGTCGGCACCATCACAGAAATCTACGACTACCTGCGTCTGCTGTACGCCTCCGCCGGCGTTCCCCACTGCCACCAATGCGGTCGGCCGATCGCGCGCCAGACCACCGAGCAGATTGTCTCATCCATCATGGCGCTGGTCGAAAACGGCCGCACGGGAGACGGTGGAAACGCCGAGCGCATCATGATCCTGGCACCCATCGTGCGCGGCCGGAAAGGCGAATTCCGAAAACAGTTCGAGCAATTGGCGCGTGAAGGCTTCGTGCGCGTACGCGTGGATGGGGTGCTGCGCCAGCTCGACGAAGAGATCAAGCTCGACCGCCGCCGCAACCACACCATCGAGGTGGTCGTGGACCGGCTGCTCCTGAAGCCCGGCATCGAGAGCCGCTTGAGCGCCTCCATCGAGACGGCGATGAAGCTGGCCAAGGGCATTGTCCAGGTGGCGGTCGTCAACGGCGAGGAG
>Ga0187886_1004388_pt1 | contig 10148 bp, 10 predicted proteins | sample June2016WEW_20_1_FD_133001 | JGI IMG/M metagenome (GOLD analysis project Ga0187886, IMG submission 133001) | Peatland microbial communities from SPRUCE experiment site at the Marcell Experimental Forest, Minnesota, USA - June2016WEW_20_150 | ecosystem: Environmental > Terrestrial > Soil >... | reverse complement strand
TTCCTCGTGCGTGAGAACGGAGTATGCAAGCAAGCCACCGCTGCCCATCAGCAAGACGAGAAGGAGGGCCGCCACACGGACAGAAAGCAGGCGCCAACCCTGGGCCAGCGCACTTGGCCATGAGGCGGCATACAGGGACATCGCCGAGCAAGGCCTTGATGGTTTGGGATCGATCTTCCTTTGTCGTGCCAGTTCGCTCGGTGGCAGGGTGTCTTTCCCTCTCGTTTTCATGTAAGTTCCTTTATCTGCCCATGTGGATCCTGGAGAGGGAATGCAAAACTCCAAAAACATTCAGGAGCCAGAGAACTACAACAATCACCACGACAGCATTCAAGATCGACTTAATAGAGCCCGCCATCGGTATGAAGCTGTTGACAAGCCAGAGGAGAACACCCACGACGACCAGGGCCACCAAAATTTGCATTAAAGGCATGATTTAAAGTACCTCCCTATTTTCGAAGGCAGACGCCTAGCGGTCCGCTCCTCGGGAATTGAGAATGAGAGTACGTCTATTCTTCATGGACGTTACCAGCGGCCCCCATCTCGCAATGGGGGTACGCCCGACTCCACTCACTCTTCCCGGTCAAGGGAGCCGGGCGCCTGTTTTGGACACCACCGTCTCAGCACTTAGCGAAGCGCCTCCATGTCGAGGATTGACCCCATAATGGCGCCAAGGATTGTGTACTTGCCGCCATAATAGCGACCATATCGATAGCGGCTGTAATAGCCATCTTCATAGCCGCGACGGAAACCCTCGCGAAAGTAGTAGTTGTATTCGTCCTGGGCTACATAAAAACCACCGTAGCCGTAGTTCGCGTCTTGATACGCATAAGAGTCTTGGTAGTTGGAACCCCAGCGATCCTGCCGGTCTGCCTGTCCGGCGAGGAAGCCTTGCTCATAACCGTAGTTCACGGCCTGCCGGAGCAAATTGGCGCCGTATTGATTCGTCTCGTAGTAGCGGCCGCCCCGGTTGTAACGATAGTTCCAATCCGTGTAGAAATATGGATCGTTGTTGTAATCGTGGCGCTCGTTCCGGAGACTCATCTCCTGCTGACGTAAGCGCCCTACATACTCTTGCTGATAACGGTACTGCGCCATGCGTCCTTGTCGCTGAAGCTCTGCTGTATGCTGCTGCCCGACACGCTGCCGCTGATCTAGATTTTGACGGTACTGCGTCAGACGTTGCTGCTGCTCCCCAATAAGCTGCTGCTGACGCTGCTGTGAGAGGCGGGCTTGCTGCTGATTCTGGTTTTGCTGCCGTTGTTGCTGGACGCGCTGTTGCCAATCCTGGTCTCGCTGCCATTGTCCCTTCTGGGCGCGCTGTTGTTGCTGTTTATTTTGGTCTAGCTGTTGCTGCTGCGCCCGCTGTTGCTGCTGTTTATTCTGGTTCTGCTGCTGGACGCGCTGTTGCTGTTGGGCCTGCTGCTTTTGCTGGTTTTGCTGTTGCTGTTGGGCCTGCTGCCTTTGCTGGTTTTGCTGTTGCTGCTGTTTATTTTTGTCTAGCTGCTGTTGCTGCTGCGCCCGCTGTTGCTGCTGTTTATTTTGGTCTAGCTGTTGCTGCTGGGCCCGCTGTTGCTGCTGGGCGCGCTGTTGCTGCTGTTTATTTTGGTCTAGCTGTTGCTGCTGCACCCGCTGTTGCTGCTGTCTATTTTGGTCCTGCTGCTGTTGCTGCTGCGCCCGCTGTTGCTGCTGTCTATTTTGGTCCTGCTGCTGTTGCTGCTGGACGCGCTGTTGCTGCTGTTTATTTTGGTCTAGCTGTTGCTGCTGCACCCGCTGTTGCTGCTGTTTATTTTGGTCTTGCTGCTGTTGCTGCTGCGCCTGTGGTTGCTCCTTTTTCTGCTCTTTTTGCTGTTTCTTGTCTTGCTGCGGTTGTTGCTGGGCGTTGGTCGGTATGCTCATCCCCACCAACGACACCGCGCTGATGACAGCCGCCACCACCATCCGGTTCAAGATACTAACCTTCACGGCACACCTCCTTAGTAATCCGGTCGCTCCATGGGATGTAGCCCAAAAGAGGGACCACGAGGAGCACAACAAGTAGGATGAGAAACATGACCAATTTCTTCTGTTGCCGTCCGCTACCGCCGTTTGCGATAGGACCGTTCCCCATCAATCTGTGCGCGTACCGGCGAGACATCAACGAGATGCTCCGCGAGAAACCAGACCTGAAACTCGTTGGTACGAATCACCTGACTCACCAGCAGATCGTTGGTGCCGTCGTCGCCCGCCTCTGCCGTTTGTCTGGCTGCCGCACGGGCTTCCTCCAGGATGATTTCGTGCCCCTCCAGCAGCCGGGAGAGCTGCACGGGAGCCTCTTCCCGTCCACGCGGCGGACGCGGAATCGACGTCGTCTCAGCCACGTCGGGCGCCATGGCGAGGCTAATACCGCCCAGAATCTGAACGCGCTCAGCGAGCGCATCCACCAACGCCACCTGCTCGCCGTGGTGCTTATCGAAAAGCAGGTGCAACTGATAAAAGGTCGGGCCCGCCACCTGCCAGTGGTGCTTCTTGTACAGGTCACGCAGGGTCATGGTATCCGCCAGGATCTGGTTGAGCAGCTCCACGCCGGCGGCGCACACCGTTTCATCAAGGGCGATCGACAGCTTGGCGATCTTGCCGAATGGCTGTATCTCCCGTGCATGCTGGTGCAGCATGGGCCGGGCCCGCTCAGTCCCCGCCGCGCGGGGACTTATCTTCAAGGCGGGGTGATCGTTCTTATGGTGCATAATCGCACCTCCCCTGAGTCTTATGAGTTCTTACCTTCTCGCGGTTTCAGATCGAACCTCAAAGGGACACACGCAATCCGCCGAACAGGTACAAGAGCACCAGAATGATCAGAACCAGCCCGACGATCCCGACACCTCCGCCCGAACCCCATCTGCGATATCCGTAATAGCCGCCGCCGCCGCCAAACACGAGCAGCAAAACAACAATCAGCAGGATCAGTAACATGGGAATCTCCTTTCAACTCCGGATTGGCTTCGATCCCTGTCTGACTCGTTTAGGGGAAGCCCCGGCTTGCTCTAGCTTGAACCAACAATCATTAAGCTATAGGACCCAACGCAACGAACCAGCTCGCTTGCCAGGTCCTCTCTTGGGTCCCTTGCGTCCCTCGGCTTCGCTGGAGGAGACGCAAGAGATTGCCGAGAACTCAACTACTGTGGCTGCTTCTCGGTCTCAGGTTGTTCTTTCTTTTCACGATCCCCGCGGTCGCTTTCGGGATTGACAGCTTCTTTGACCCCTTTACCGATGTCCTTGCCTCCTCGGCCTAGACCCTTGCCCAATTCCTTGCCTGCCGCGACGGGCTTACCTTTCTTCATCTCGTGGCCGAGTTCCTTGCCACCCGCTCCAATCTCATGGCCTGCGCGCTTGAAATCGCCGGCTTCCGACTCCGGCCCTACGCCGAGTTTGCCCGCCGTCTCGGCATCCAGGCGTCCTGTCACGGGTAGATTCTCCGACTTCTGATACTGGCGAATCCCTTCGCGGGTTTGGGGCCCTAAAATGCCATCGACTTTCGCGTGGTAATAGCCTTTGTCGCGCAGACTCTCTTGCACTTTCGTAATATCCTGACTGTGCGAAACCGCAGGTTTCTCTTCTTCGGCGTTGGCTGCGAAGCCGAGCGAGGTCAGGCTCAGTCCCAACATCCCTGTCGCCAGAAAGGTGAAGACAACCCTAGTCCATACCGCCTTGCTGTTTGGATTCATTTTTTCCTCCACTTCAAGTGTGCTTGCTGCAGGCCGTTCATAAATTCGCCGGGTGTCGCAGGCACCGTGTTTTCTGCCATGTCTGCGATCCGCGTAGAATCAGCCCTAATGGCTCTTGGCGCGCCCGGTAAGCATCAGAGCCCCGCCCGTCACAGCCAGAAGCGCTCCCGCTAGCGGCGAATAGGGAATGCGATGCTGCTCGGGATGCTCGATGGCGATCGGCCCTATTCGGGTTCTTTCCTGAGTCGTATAGGGAATCCCACCGACCAGGAGCAGAGCCGCTCCGATAATCAACAGGACAAGCCCTAAGCTGAATCTGCTCATCGGTGTCCTCCTCATCCCCTCACAGTCAAACGTCAACAGCGGCGCCGAAGAGAAAGGCGACACAAGCGCCCCGCCGCCGCCTCGAAATCCATTGCGCTCTCATGATCCATTTTCCTTTTCCGCGCTACCTTTTAGGCGGCGATTTCAATCAGCCGAAGTCCTCGAAGCGCACTCCTTATATCCTGGAGTGAATCGTGTTTCAGTTCAGTACTGCTCACACGTTTGGTCAAAATTGCTCATCCCAATTTATGAGGAGGGAATCCAGTGGCGTAGCCGGAGGGCCAAAACCAAAATCACGACTAATTAGAATCGCAGCGCGGTTTGCTATTTATTGCAGCAAGCCAAGGATATTCAGGCGCCACTATCCAGCAGCGTTGTTATTCTTTTTCGAACTCCCACGTCGGGTCAGGTTGTATTCGACCACGGCGCCGTATACAAATTCTCCCCCGGCGTCTTACCGAACACGGCGACCTTGCTGGCAGCATCAGCACCCTGCTTGGTCAATTCCGCGCCGCCAGCAATAGAGAGAGCGCGGAGCTCTTACAGGTTAATGTCCAATGTTAATCTCAAAGCGGATCGCGTCGTGAACGCGATACCCACTATCAATCAGTACCACATGTCCCCCGATGACAACGTAACGGTAGCCGCGAGGGGTAGGGCCGAAACCGCGCGTCATCTCAATGGGTGCCGGACGACTCATTCCCCGCATATCATTATCGAGCACGTAGCCCGGCTGAAGCCGATTCTCATAGTCGTTGTTCCATCGGCTGTCCGGTCTAAGAACTTCCTGGTTTCGGTTATGGTTGTAATAAGTGGTCGCGTATTGGCGTTGATTCTCGTTGAACTGGCGATAGCGCTTCTTAGTTTGGCCACGATTCTCAGTCCGTTGGCTTTGGCCGCGATTCTGGTCTTTCTGGTCTTGTGCCACAGCCGCACAGCATGTCAAAGCCAGCAGCGCCGTCACACAAGCAGTCACCCACCATCGTGTCTTCATAAGTCTCCTCCAAATCATACTGGGATTTCCATTTTGAAACCCTGCGTTGCTGTAGGCGTACGCCTCAGCGAATTGCCGTTGCATGTTTCTTATATCCGAGGGCGAAGCGCGTGTCAGTTCAGTGCGGCTCACCGCTTTGGTCAAAATTGCTCAGGCCAGTTAATGAGGGGGAGACTACCCGGCGGGGCCGGTCACGAGTTGGTGGGGGAGCCAGACTCCTGCCCTTTGCATTCCTTCCCGAGTCCGAATGCCGGAGTGTAGTGCGCAGTGAAGACAAAACACCCAACAGCAGCCATGTTTGGGGGTCAGCATCGCTCTCCAATGACTTCGATGATTACTGCGTTGAGCGAGTTTCCGGCAGGCACAGGACTATTCCATCGCGGCCAGCACTTCGTCGAGCGACACCGTGGCGAACGTTATGGCGTGGTCGGACGTCCCGTAGGGAATAATGAGCCGCCGGCCATGCAGCAGACTGCCGCAGGAGTAAACCACGTTTGGGACGTAGCCTTCGCGCTCGTTTTTGTTTGGCTCGATGAGTGGCTCAGCCAGGCGGCCAATGACTTTGGCCGGGTCGTCATGATCGAGCAGGAAAGCGCCGATGCAATATTTCCGCATCGGGCCCACTCCGTGACTGAGCACGAGCCAGCCGCCTTCGGTTTCGATCGGTGAGCCGCAATTTCCCATCTGGATGAATTCCCAGGGGAATCTTGGCCCCAGAACCAGTTCCTTGGTTCGCCAGAAATGCAGATGGTCGGAGAACATCAAGTAGATGTTCTCGTAGTCTTGCCGGCCAAGCATCGCGTAAAGACCTTTGATCTTCCTCGGAAAGAGCGCCATGCCTTTGTTCTGCACGGCCGGACCGTTCAGCGTGGTGAATTTGAAATGAAGAAAATCGGGTGTTTCAAGAAACTGTGGCTGTATTCCTTTGCCATCATAGGCCGTATAAGTCGCGTAATAAGTCCGCGTGCCATCTTCGCCATGAAAAAGAACAAACCGCGCATCCTCCAAGCCGTGGCTTTGTGCGGCGGTGGAGGGGAACAGCACGCGTTCGGAAAGACACGAGTCCGAATCGAATTGAACCTCAAAACACGATTGAGCCAGCGTCAGAGTTCTCTTGGCCACCTTTTCGGTTTCGAGGTCACGCACCCGGAGCTCCTTTGCCGCAAGGCTGATACTGGTGCGCAGTTCTTCCAGCGTAAACGGCTCTCCGAGGAGTTTCAGCACTTCCCGGCTGAAGGCGCCGATCAGGTTGAGTTCGCGGAGTTTCCGCTCGAACAGGCACTTTTCGAAAGTAGCGTTAGGCACGCGCGCTGGCTCAAGGCTGTAACGGGTGGGCGCGTCGATCACCACGTTTCCATCGGAGTCCACAACACCGGTGCGAAAGGTGATGGAGGAAATATGCCCTTCCCCCGCAGCTCGAAGGCTCAGAACGAAACGCTGCGACCCGACCGCCAGGTGCGACTGGTCCGGGTGCGGCACGATGGAGGGATTGAACAACGCGGCAGCTTCGAATGAATACTCGTGAGTGAAATACCCACCGACCAATAACGCCCTTTCTTCGGAGAGTGCCCGGTCGTTCAACAAGTAGGGGCGCACCTCCTCGAATCGACGCCGGAAAAACTCGCGGATATTCTTGTGGCGTCCCCCGAATTCGGCCCACAACTGCCCAAGCCATGTACCTACTTCATCTTCGGAAAGGGCCATGACGCGGGCACAAATCTCGCTGGCGCGCTGGCCACTCATGAAATGAAACGGCCGGGCCAGCACACGCGTGGAGTCCGGATGCAACGTGACGTTGGTGCGTTTGACGTTGATGGTTTTCATGGGATGATCGGGGTTACAAAGCTGGCTCGTTGAACACCGTGACGGTGTTTTGCATGAGCTTCATTTCCGCCAGCGAGAGAAGGAAGGCCAGCGTCGATTCTGCTCCCTGGTTCCCGTTGACTCGGTCCACATGCAACGCATCGCGGCAGCCGCCGGTTTTGGAGGAGTACACTTCCAGCCCCAGATCATTCCAGCCGAGGAACCAGTCGAAGGCGCGATGGGCCTGTTCGTACCACCAGGAGTCCGAGGTGGCCCGGTATGCTTCGAGGGAGGCCGACACCATCGCCTGCGCCTCGATGGGCTGCTGGTCGAAGTTCGCGCGTGTGCCGCCGCGCCGATAAAATCCGTTAGTGCCAACAGGCCGGAAGTGGCCATTCTCAGGGGCTTGCACTTCCTCCAGCCAACGCAATGCCTGCAGGCCTCGTTCAAACACCGTTTGTTGTCCGGTAGCACGTCCGCTGAGAATCAGGGCGTGCGCCAGCTTGGCATTGTCGTAGGCCAACTCCTCTTCAAACCAGGGCCAGTCCGGCTGGGCGGCCTTGTCGAAAAGCTCCATCAGCCGCGCCGTAAGCGCCTCGCGGGTTTGGTCGACCAGACGGTCACCGCTCAGCCGCCGCAGATATTCGTGAATGCCGATGAGGGTGAACGCCCACGCCCGTGGCGAAGTGAACTCCGTCACCACCGGCAGCGCTTGCGCGAAGAGTTGTCCGGCCATGATCTGAAAACTCCGATGCGGCGAACGGCCCACGCCCAGGCCCAGCGCCCAGAGCGCCCGGGCGTGACAGTCTTCGGACCCCTGTTCATCGAGCCAGCGCCGATCGAAACCCAGATGGTTGTGGAAGCGTTTCGTCTTGGGATCGAAAGCGTGATTCAAGAAGGCTGCGTAAGTTGTGCCCAGTGTCCGTACGCGCTCCGGTTGTTCTTCCAACTCGTCGAGCAGCACCGCGAGAATGAAGGCCCGGGCGTTGTCGTCCGTGCAGTAGCCTTGGGAAAAATTGGGCACGGAGAAAATGGCATGCTGGAAGATGCCGGTCGAATCGGTCATGCGCGAAAGATGGTCCAGCTTCAATTCCGGCAACTCCCGGGGCTGCTGGTCGAGCGTCTTCGTGGCAAAGATCTTCCGAGACAACACCGCCCCCTGGAGCCGCGCCAGCTCGAAGGAGCGCATGTAGAGCCGCGCCGCGTTGCTCCACACCATCTCGCGGCCCAGCTTGTAAGCATTTTTGCGGATGGCGTGCCGGCGCGTCGCGTCGTGCAGCAAGCCGATCACCTCGAGCGCGATGGCCTTGGCGTCGCCGAACGGCACCAGCACTCCGCGCCCTTCCGCCAGCAATTCGGCAGCGTGCCAATACGGCGTCGAGACCACGGCCTTGCCCGCGCCAAACGCGTAAGCCAGTGTCCCCGACGTGATCTGAGCTTCGTTGAGATAAGGCGTAATGTAAAGGTCCGCCGCGCCAATGAACTCCTTCAGTTCTTCGAGTTCCACGAAGCGGTTGTAGAAGATGACGTTCCTCTCGACTTTGTTCTTCTTGGCGAGGATTTCGAGGCTGAGACGGTAGGCCTCGCCTCGCTCGCGCAACTCGTTCGGATGCGTGGCGCCCAAGACGATATAAACAACGTCGGGGAATTTCGCCAGGATGTGCGGGAGGGCGTTGAGCACATGTTCAATCCCCTTGTTCGGCGAAAGCAGCCCGAACGTGAGCAACACGATCCTCCCCTCCACACTAAACTGGTCCTTGTAATAATTCGGATCGACGAAGGGTATGTCGGGAATGCCATGCGGGATGAGATCAATCTTGGCCGGTGGCGCCTGGTAAACCTCCTGCAACATCTGCTGTCCCCGCTGGGTCATGACCACCAGCCGGGTCGAGCGCGCGATCAATTCCTGCATCACGCGACGCTGGTCGACGGTCGGCTTGCACAGAAGGGTGTGGAGCGTGGTCACGACGGGCATTTTCAGTTCGCGCAGCAGCGCCAGCACATGGCGGCCGGCCGGCCCGCCGTAAATCCCGAACTCGTGCTGCAGGCAGACGATATCCACGTTGCTGATGTTAATGAAGTCGGCCGCGCGCTGGTAGGACGTCAGATCCTGCTCCTCAATCTCGAAGCGAACCACGTCCGGATACTCGTAACCGCCCTCGATGTCATTAACCGGCACCGCGAAGCACTGGCCTTGGGGGTGCTCCGCTGCCACGGCCGCAAGCAGATCGGTCGTGAACGTGGCGATGCCGCACTTGCGCGGCATGTAGTCGCCGAGAAACGCAACCCGTCGAATCTTAGATTCTGTTTCCACAGGTGTGTTCGTATTATACCCTGTCCGCGCAAGACTCACACTGTAGAACCGAGCGCAAGATCACGCAAAGCAGAGTGCTGCAACGGCGTGGCGATCCACCAGGGGAGTGACGGCGAATCGGAGTTCCCCGGGCGTGTTCCGGAAAAAAGGTCTGTAGGGCAGTCTGCTCCCACGCTTTCCTTTTGATTCCGGAGGGTCGACGGGAGAGCTTCTGTTCCGTCCGGGACGATGAAGGCGAGAGGGCCCAAGAAATCCCTTTCCCTCCGAAACCGCGGGATGACGTCCCCCCCGAGGATCCTGGTAGACTCCGCCCAGCAACCGGGCTTCACCTCGATGAATGCCACTCGTGTGAAGATAGTGCCCCTACGCAAGTCCACCAGATTCTGGCTGCCAGCGCGACGCACACTGCTTATACCCAGGGGTAATTTGCGTGTCAGCCCACTACGGCTCACACGTCTGGTCACAATTTCTCAGTCACGTTTGCGCCGGGGGACACACATGCTGGGACTCGTGGAGTTCAGTAAGGGTTCGAACTTGGAAATGATCTGATCATTCGCCCCGTGCGCCGTGACTGAACTTGCCATTTCACGATGACAGCCTCCAGCATTATTTGCCGCTTGGGTAGCTCTCAAGCCAAAAGACCCTTTCGGCTTCCCCCCCACCCTCGGGGCGACCCAGCCCGCGCCGGTTGAATCCTCCTCCGAAGGTGTGCTGGATGAATCGTTAGAACACGTTGAGTGTAATGCGAATGCCAGGACGCCTCAGATTGTACAAATAATAGGCGCCCCCCTCGTAGACGACATAAACGTCGTCGTTGTAGTCCCAGCCCATTGGCCATCCTACATTGAACCCGAACCAATAGCCGCCGTACTGGAAGCGGTTATACCCGCCGATCATCTGGGGACGCATCATGTGGAACGAGTGGTCATGACCGAAATGGGCACGGTAATGGTCGTCAGGAATGCGGCCATAATGGTTGCCGTTGTTGCCACGGTTGGAAGCAACGGCC
>Ga0187886_1004386_pt1 | contig 10154 bp, 23 predicted proteins | sample June2016WEW_20_1_FD_133001 | JGI IMG/M metagenome (GOLD analysis project Ga0187886, IMG submission 133001) | Peatland microbial communities from SPRUCE experiment site at the Marcell Experimental Forest, Minnesota, USA - June2016WEW_20_150 | ecosystem: Environmental > Terrestrial > Soil >... | reverse complement strand
TTTGGTAGAATATTTGATTATGGAACCATTGTAATAACTGGCTCTGGAGGAACAAAGGAGTTGTTTAGAATGATTTCTGCTCCTTTTGAATTTCGTAAAATGGTGCAAGAACAAATTACAAAGGAGAAATGAGATGGAATTAAGCCAAGAACTTAAAGAATCTTTAGAAAGTCTAAAATGTCCCAGATGTGGTTCTGGTAAGCTGGCATTCGGAAATAAAGGATTTAGCATTGGGCAAACAATTGCGGGAGGAATTCTTGTACCAGGTATTGGACTTTTGGCGGGCTTTATAGGTCGAAAGAAAATTGAAGTAGGTTGTGCAGATTGTGGATTTAGGGCATCACTTAAAAATTGGCGGGCCATATCTCATTACGACGATTCACCTGAAGCAGCACTTACTGCAAGAAAAACGTGGTTTGGAGTTCCAGGAATGGAACATACACAAAAGGAGAAAAAATGAAAAAATCGAGATTAGAAATTTTAGTGGACCAGTTGTTCCGACCGGATCAAAAGAGCTCATGCAGCAGGGTTGAGTGCGATTGACGAGCGAAACAGTTGCCTCAAAGATAGGGGCTGGGTTTGGGAAGAAACAAAATAAACACCTCGGGGACGGATTAGGTTAAGTCCAAAGGAGATTTTATGAAAAAGATTTTGGTACTGATTTTATGTTTTGTTTTCCTGAGCGTGATTGGATCGATGGCTGCACAACAGTATCAGTATAAGCCGCCCCCACCAAGACCGGCACCACCTCAGCATCATTATAATCCGCCACCTCAGCATCATCATCAGGGGCCACACAATCCTCATTACCGAACCGGCCCAGGCGGAGTGATTATTATTGAGGATGAGCCTCCTGTAAGCGAGGAATTTGTAGCAACAGGCGGCGGATGTTTTGTGGCAACAGCGGTATACGGTGACTATAATGCTGACGAAGTCAAGGTTTTAAGAGTCTTTAGAGACAACAGATTAATGACTAATGATCTTGGAAAGAAATTTGTTGTATTCTATTATGAAAACGGGCCGACCGCAGCAAAATTCGTGAATGAAAATTCTTATCTAAAGCCATTGCTAAAGATAACTTTTCTTCCCATTGTTGGGATTTGTTACCTATTGAGTTAGAAAGAGGAAACGATGACCAATCTTCGCAAACTTGCCCTTATAATATTCGGGTTTTTGCTTGGGTTTTTGCTTGGGGTAAGTTTACTCCTAATCATTCAGTATATTGTATTCAAAGCAACGTTGCCATCGTGGGTAACATGGGGATAATAATGAATCCAATAATTTGGACAACAGATGACGAATTAGCTTTTTTGAAAAGAACTGGCGGATGGAGAAACAATAGGAAAACTGTCGATCCATTAGTTAGGCTCTTCTTTCTTGAACACTATCGTGATTCTATGCTAACCAGGACTGAATGGGAAAAATCAAACGAAGACAAAAGTGTCGTGACAAGAATCAACAAAACTATTATCGAGAATTATATTCGAACCGAGCTCATTAAGTTAGAGGATAAGTTAGCATGAGCGGATCAAGATTAAAACCAAGAACAGTCAAGGTAACTTTAGAGCTGTCAACTTCCTTGCCCCTGCTGACAGTTCAAGATAAACATGCCTGGCAAGAGGCAATGCAGATGTGCTCAACTCTTTTTCACATCGAAAATGAGATACTCTCTGTTAAGGCGACCGGGAACTATCCTAAGAGAAGCAAGGAAAGGCATTGCCCGGATTGCAGAGTCCTCTATGCCAAAGATGACCCAAATGGAAAGCGACATTCATGTATAAGTTAGGTAGGAGGCTATGATGTTCTGGTTTTTCATTTGGTTGGGCATTTCAACTGCAAACTTTGTATTTCAATGGGCGACCAGTCAAAATTGGGATCGGGCCGTTGACATAACTTATTTTCAAGGGGCGGCTCTTTTGATAGCATGGGTTGTTATGAAAATAAACGGCTTAAAAATATCGAGATAACAGTTATGGAATGGATACCAGTTGTTGTGTTTAATGAAAGTTCACGAGAGGAGGATATAATGACTTGCTCCCGGTGTAACAAAAAAATGATTTACGAAAAGTTCTACACAGAAGAAGGAAGTTATTGGGCCTGGCATTGCATCTATTGTGGTGAAGTCGTCGATCCTCTTATTTACAAAAATCGTTCGCTTTCAGAACAGAAGGAGATGGAAAAATGAAAAAGTGGCTATTATTTTTTGTGATCTTTGCGGCCTTCCTGATTTATTTTAATGACGGAAGAGAGCCACTCAAGGTTAAAGATATTTCCATTGGGCAATGGAGTGGACTTGTTAAGATCATTCCTATGGACTTTCGTGAAAAGCCTTACTTCATCAAGATGGATGACATACAGAAAATTCAGGAAGTTGATTGAGAGATTTTTATATAAATAACTAATTTGCGGGGTAGCTCAATGGCGGAGCTGGTGATTGTTAATCATAGGGATACAGGTTCGAGTCCTGTCCCCGCAGCCAATTAAAACCAGAGGAAAAGATGAAAAGTTTAAAAACAATAGGAATAATTTTAGGATGGTTCATACTTATGTGGGGAGTATTTTATTTAGAAAATTTCGCTCTTGCTAAAGCTTCCCCACATGATTGGTTTGTTTTTCCAACATTTTTCTCAGGTGTTGTAATAGTTGTTGGGGGTTTATTTTTAAGTTTGTATCTGATCATCGAGAAGATATGGAAAAAGACAGGAGCTATAGACTAATGGTTAGGTCATGAGGCCTTCAACTTCATAATGAGAGTTCGATCCTCTCTGGCTCCACCAAAATATTTTATGAAAAGTGGCGAGTTCTATTTTTATTTGGGAAGGGAAGCGAGGATTAAATTGGCTCGCATGCTTTTGTAAAAGTAAAAGAAGCTGAAAAATACAAAATCAGGGAGTAGCTCAGTCTGGCCTAGAGTTCCTGGCCTGGAACCAGGATGTCGCAGGTTCAAATCCTGCCTCCCTGACCAAAAACCCCGACCAAGGAGATTAAAAATGGGAAAACCAGTTTTTGATGATTTTCCGGACATTGTGGAGCATGGATTAATTTATGATCCGTTACATAAAACGTTTCACCGTATCATCCAGTATAAAGCCAATGGCAAAGTAGAGATTAGCGGATTGACCATTTATGCAGAAGAGCTTGAACGGCAGGAATTGGAAAAGCTTAAAGAGAAGATTGCAGGCGAAAAATGATTCCAGTAAAAGGAATATATAAGCCCGGTGGGACAACCTATGCGGTTTATAAAGCTACATTCCGAAATGGAGATACGGATTGTGCCGGGGCCTTCTCAGAGGAAGAATATAGAGAGCATCTTAAAGTTTTTGGTTACAAGAAGAAAGATATCTTGAAAGTAGAGAAGCTTGAGGGACACGAAATTGAAAACGGTTATATGGAGGTGAATGCATCGTGAGAGCCGAATTACAAAAACAATTATATGACAAATACCCAAAGATATTTTGCCAGAAAGATTTGCCGAAGACTGAGACCTGTATGTGTTGGGGTATCGATTGTTTAGATGGTTGGCATTGGCTGATTGATAATCTCTGCTGTGCTATCCAGAAGTATTGCGATAGTCATAATGAGATGGCAAGGATCAGAAACAAGGCGAGACAGATGGAAACGGAAGATGAATTGCAGGTAGAAGCTGTTCAAGTCAAGGAAAAGTTTGGGGGACTCAGATTTTATGTTAACTCCGCAGATGACGAGGTCTATGGCATGATTAGTTTAGCCGAACACATGAGTTACAACATCTGCGAGAACTGTGGGTCTATTGAAAATATCCAGCAAACCGGAGGTTGGATTAAATCACTTTGCCCAAAATGCTTCTTGGTCGACAGCCTTCCCAATCCAGAGGGGTAACATGAAGATCAAGATAGGTAGAACCGGTGCGATCTTGGGTCTAAGTCTTTTTATTCTTAATTTCTTTGATGGGATTGCTACAATAACTTTGCTTGCTTCCGGGGCAGCCTATGAGCTTAATCCTTTAATGAATCCTCTCTTAAATAAAATGGGGATTTGGTTTCTTTTTCCTAAAACGATATTCGGTGTAATAGCTGGGATAGGAGTAGCCATCTGGTGGACTTACCGGGCCAAAATACAAAGGCTAGACATAAAGGTTCTTAGGATATTCGTAATAGGTATCATAACGGCATACTGCATTGTTGATCTTTACCAAGTGATTCTTTTGTGTCTTATCTAAATTTTTGATCTTGAATGTGTTTAATTAAAATAAATGAAAGGAGAATGGAACTATGAAAAAAGTATGGTGGGTTATAGTAGGTGGGAGAAATGGAAGCATTCCCAAAGGGCCGAGACAGTTCAAATTGGATTTTACTCCTTATGACTACCCAAATGGAGGATTTGAGCGGGCTGCTATAAGGAACGTTTCTTCCAGAATTTTGGGGAATGGAAAATCAAATGGGTTTTCTCGGAGAAACCTGAAGATTATTATCATTCAGTCAAGCCCTAATGAGATAACTGAAAGAACAGTTACTCTCAAAAAAGCAGCGAGACAACTCAACGACCTGAAAGAAGCGTTATTTGAGATGTATCAGTCGATTTAAAGCAGGAGGTAAAAAATGGAAAGGGATGACTATGTGCACATGTCGGGAAAAGGTTTGCCACCTGGATGGCGTACCTTTAAGATGCCTCACGAAATCCTCATTGGATCATGGGAGAAAAGAAAACTATATTTAGAGAGGAGAATGAGAATAGCGGAGGCAAGAGAGGATTGGGTGCTAACAGTAGTCACAAAGGAGAATAGTGCCGCATTTAAATCCGGTCTGACCAAAAGAAGTCGTTATATGACCGGAAAGATCGACCGTCTTTTAAATGCAAATCCTGCATCCAGCACAGAACAGCTAAAGGCTACTATTAACCTTTGCGGCTATAAATTAATCTTCCGCCCTTTATCCAAAGATGTTGTTATCCAACATGGGTGGTTTGATCCAGTATAAAGCGGGGTCGGCAAGTGGTCTAAGCCTGGGGTCTCATAAGCCTCAATTCGTCAGTTCAAATCTGACCCCCGCTACCCTGTGGCCGTGGTGTAATGGTAGCACAGGAGGTTGTGGCCCTCCGGGAACGGATCCGAATTCCGTCGGTCACCCATATTTCTATGAAACTTAATCTAATGACAAAAGATGATCCCGTAACTTGTGATTGTATTTTCATAAAAGGGAGATGCGAATCTGCTTATCAGATTTGTGAATGTGACGCAGTTGATTCGGGGAGACCAATTCCTAATCATGAGCATGATAGTCATGATCTCTGCAATGGGAAGCATCGTGTATGTCAATACAACTCCAAAGGTGGAAAAGATTTTTGCAAGTTTTATACTATTGAAGCCTTCTCAAGTGCCGACTTAAGATATGAGAGAGAAATCTTTCGTATATATCCCAGACGAAGGATGCAAATTTCTTAATGATCGAATTTCAAGTAGGCAATCTTCATACTCGAGTTAATAAAAAATTAGCGACAAAAGAGGAATGGGATTTTATTCATTCCATGCTTGCAGTTAAAGTGCCGGGGTTCTATTTTTCAAAGAAGTTTCGACACGGACAATGGGATGGCACAAGGAAGTTTTTTAACAGACTGACCGGAACCTTTTATACAGGACTATTAGGATATATTGAGCAAAGATTAAAAGAACAAGGTATTTCCTATTCTGAAAAAGATCGGCGAATTGTTATTCCATCTCTTGGCAGAGAGCTTAATCTTTCAGGCATAGAGTGGCGATCTTATCAGGATACGTCAATAAGAGAAGCCGTAAGAATTGGTAGAGGGATTATAGCGAGCCCTGTTAACAGCGGAAAAACAGAAATAGCTTTTGGCATTATACAAGTTCTTGGTCTTCCTGCAAATCTTTTGACACATAGAATAAATCTTCTCTACCAAACAAAAGAGAGGATGGAAGCAAGATTAGGAATAGAAGTTGGCATTCTTGGTTCCGGGGAAAGAGATTTAAAAAGAGTTAACATTATGTCTATAGCTACGTTACGCAGAAAACTCAAAGACCCGGAGATTGAACAACTTCTAAAAGAAACTCCTGTGGTTATAAGCGATGAATGTCACAGGATTTCATCAAAGACTTGGGAGACTTGTTTGCAGGCCTGTGGAGCATACTACCGGTTTGGTTTAAGTGCTACTCCCCTATTAAGGGATGACATTTCTAACATGATTGTTAGAGGTCTTACAGGAGATGAAATAACAACCGTAACCAATGAAGAGCTTATCCAGGCTGGGATATCGGCTACTCCGTCTGTTTACTTGTTTCATATTAACAAGCCCGAGTTTCCAAAGCATTACCCTTACGATAAGGCATATGAAGAAGGGATAGTTTTTAACAATTACAGAAATCTAAAGATTGTGGAGACAGCGAAAAGATTCGTAGATAAAGGGAAATCAGTTTTTACGATAGTATTTAGGATCGCCCATGGTGAAGAACTTACACGTCTTATGCGTGAAAATGGAATGGATGTTGAGTTCATAAGTGGCGAGTCCGGAGATAATCAACCTATTCTCAAAGACTTTAAAGGGAAAAGAATTTTGAACATAATAAGTACGTCTATTTCAGATGAAGGTTTAGACATACCAGCTATGGATGTTCTGATACTTGCGGTCGGTGACAAGAGTATCTTAAAGACTTTGCAAAGACTTGGTAGAGGGATGCGAAAGAAATCTGGCGAGAATGTTGTTATGATTGTTGACTTCTTGGATACCTTTAGTCCTTACATGAAGAAACATAGTCATGACCGGTTCACAGTTTACGTCAACATGGGCATGTCTATCTTTGAGGTTCAAGACTGGTCAAATATTGTAAAAATATCATGAGAAAAGAAAATTGGAAAGTTGTGGGATTGACAGATAAAGAAGCGAAGGCTCGACGTAAATTGAGAAAAAAGTATAATTCAGATATCGATGATTTTGATAGAATGCTTGCAGAGCAGAACCATAGATGTAAGATATGTGGGGAACAGTTAATTAAAGGTAGACAATGTCATCTTGATCACAATCATAGAACCGGAAAAGTTAGGGGAATTTTATGTAGAACATGCAATCTTGGAGTTGGTATGTTCAAAGATAGCCCCGGTCTTTTAAAGAAAGCCATCATTTATTTAGGTAATGACCAGGATTAGTATGTCCAGAAGACGTAAAACAATGTCTTTAAGACATCTTCTCCCAATTTTAATAAGAGGATAAGGGGATGGGCTCCTACAAGGTGAAATTTTCTCATAACACAGTTATTATGTATCCCATATGGAGAGAAGGAGGCGACATACTCAAAAACGAACCTTCATTATTGAATGAGCAAGTTGTTGAAGTTTACCGCTTTATAGAATGCAAGAATAGAGTAAATTGTAGCCATCCGCCATGCAGTGGTGTGGCTAAGATAGGGGACTTTGGTTACTGTTCGCATTACTTTGAAGCGATGGTTGAAGAAGAGTGGAAGCCTTTTCCACGGAGAATCATAAGATGTATGCCGTAATGTATGTTCAATTACGTCAGATTCCGCACTGGTTTTCAAATTTAGTCGCAGATACCATTTTGATATTGATAGTTGCCTACTGTATTTATGGAGTTATCAAGAATTTAATTCTTTTGTTCCGAAAGCCAAGAGTAAGATACGACATTTCAGTAAAGGGAAGCAAGTTCACCATTTCCAAATTTGAAGATGATAGATTAGTTGGAGTAAAAGATATAGATGCAAATAGCTAAATCGCCTGATCTTAAAAAGAACCCCAAAGCAATTAATTTGTTTCTCCAAGAAGTTGATAAGTTTCGAAGACGTAGAAAAAGAAGTCCATTCATGAAGCTTAAGCCCTTCATTGAATACTTTACAATCAATAAAAGGAAAGCCTTGTTTCAATTCATAGATGAGCTCGAGGATTTCCGGTGTGAAGCATTAGGAATGCCAGAGCAACCATTTTATAGGATTGTTGCTGAATTTGTTTTGGAGCCTTCACAAAGACATTACTACAACCCGGTTCATTTGTTCGGAGCTACTGAGAATTGGGATGCAGACGAGTTTAGGAGTAGAATTTTTCATACATTGATCGGGATTGCCCAGTATGTAGACGCCCCGGGTGATAGTATTTCAAAGCTCGTCCAGGGAATAACGGACTTGAGGATTAAAGTTGACGTATCAGGGGGTAGGAAGGGAACTAAAGATTGGTTTTGCTTGAAAGCCTTGTTGCAACATTGCTTGAAGAAAGGATGGACTTTAGAAAACATTGTTGAACGAATTCATCTTTATTACAGGAGAAGGATAAAAAAAGTCTATCCAGAGATGGTTTTGAGAGATGTTTTCCGGGGTGAATTAGATCAAATTTTGTTAAATAATAAAGAGGATAAGAAGGTAAAAGAACCGACCTCTTTTAGCGAAAGCATCAGATCACAAGAGTGGTACAACGAATGGATAAAGGGGAAGGATAATGGAAACTTGGTATAAAATTGAATTTGGCCGTATTAAAGAGGTTCAAATTGAATCTGAAACTGAAAAGTTTGTTGTTTTAAGTGACGGGGGCCCCGGGCATGCCAGACGTGAGTCTAAAGATTCCGGGTGGAGAGCTTATAGAAAAACCAAGGAAGAAGCAGAGAATTTTGTAATTGATCTACTCCGTCATGAATACGAGACGGCTAAAGTGCGTCTACGAAATGCCCAAGAAGATTTCAAGAAAGCTGAAGAAAATTTGCTGAGAGGAAAAAAATGAATCTTAGACGAGGATTTTTACTTCTATCTGGGGCTTGCGTGGGATGGTCTTTAAAGACTCTTATCCCACCTTCCGTAGAGCAAGGCTATCGCTTTATGTTTTGGATAGGTATGTTTTGCTACTTTGTTTATTGGGCAATATTGCTATATGAAAAATTAACCGTGAAAGGAGACTGAAAAATGGGAAAGTCCAGATTCTCTGAGAGAGGGTTCCTGATTGCATTAGGAGTGTTAGGGGTTTTTATTTTTATTGGTTTGATCATCGTTTTGTGGGCTATCGGAACTTATAACATGATGGTAGCCATGAACGAGAACGTGAAACAGGCATGGGGACAAGTTGAGAACACTTATCAAAGAAGGAGTGATCTGATTCCAAACCTTGTCGAAGTTGTTAAAGGATATGCTACCCATGAACGGGAAACCTTTACAGCGGTCACTGAAGCCAGGTCAAAAGCAAACCAAACAAAGATCGATCCGTCGAATATGGATGCGGCTGCCCTTCAGGCGTTCCAGGCTAACCAAGGAGCTTTGACTTCAGCCTTATCAAGATTGATGGTTGTTGTTGAAAAGTATCCCGAGTTAAAAGCAAATGAGAATTTCAAAGAGCTTCAAGCTGAACTTGCCGGGACAGAGAATCGTATTGCTGTTGAAAGACGGAAGTTTAATTTAGCTGCTCAAACATATAACACAAAACTTAGAGTCTTTCCAAGTTCACTTATAGCAAGCTTTGGTGGATTCCAGGCAAGACCGTATTTTGAATCTGACAAGGGCGCAGAGAAAGCACCGAAAGTGAAGTTCTAATGAATACAAAGAATTTTCCAGCATTTGGCTTGGCTCGGCGGTAGAATGGATAGAAGTAAGGGTCTGTAGTTTAATGTAAAACACTTGGCTGTCGACCAAGACAATGTGGGTTCAAGTCCCATCGGGCCCGCCAATAGGAGGAGATATGAGTGGAGATTTAGTGACACTTGAGCAAAAAGTAAAAGAACGTATTAAGAATGTCATAAGTGAGTCCATTCCAGAAGAGGTGTGGGATAAGATCGTACACGATATGGTAAATTCTTTTATTAAAGCCGATCTTCCAGGTCTTATTAAGGCCGAACTAACCGATTACTTCAAAAAATTAATTTACGATGAGATGCAAAAACCGGAATGGTCAAGCAAATGGTCTGGAAGTAGAAAGATGGCTTCCGATATGGTTGAGCAGATTATCAAAAATAGTGCCGGGGATATCCTTACTAACATGATAGGTGGAATAACCCAAGAGATGGTTTATAATCTTCAACAAAGGTTGTTACGTTAAAGAAAAGAATGACAAAGAAAAAGTTTGACAAAATTTTAATAGATGAAGGTCTTACAAATGAGTATCTAAGAGAACTCCTTTGGCTATCAAGACCGACTAACGATCTGGATGAAACAAAATTAAGAAAGACTGCAAAACAATTTA
>Ga0187886_1004385_pt1 | contig 10155 bp, 11 predicted proteins | sample June2016WEW_20_1_FD_133001 | JGI IMG/M metagenome (GOLD analysis project Ga0187886, IMG submission 133001) | Peatland microbial communities from SPRUCE experiment site at the Marcell Experimental Forest, Minnesota, USA - June2016WEW_20_150 | ecosystem: Environmental > Terrestrial > Soil >... | reverse complement strand
GCTTGTTCTTCTGTCCTACATGTAACAAGCGTGCCAGTAGTCATCACCGGCCCTCCCCCACCAACGCCCGCAGAGGCACCGGCAATTCGTCCACGTTCACGCTGCCCCGCCGGATGGCCGCGCTGAGCCAGAGTTTCATTTCGCCGATTTCCGCCATGATCGAAGACGGCAAGGGCAGCGCATCAACGCCAGCGCCCCTCGCCTTGGTGACGGTCTGGGCTAGGGCCAGCCAGTCGCCATAGGCAACCGCCCAGGACCCAACGGCCTCAAGGGTGAGCTTGCAGAAACTGGCGTCAGTAGCGAGCTGGCGGCCAGCCTTTTGTCCTGCCTTCCGGCCCAGTTCGTGATAGAAGCGGCCCAAGTCGGCAAGTTCGGCCCCAATTCTTTCCAGTTCACCACGCCTCGCAGCCTTTGGCACCTCGGGCTCGGATGTGCCCGCTTTCTCGATGCCTTCAGCGATGAGTTCGTCCTTCCGGGCCTGAAGTTGTTCGCGCCGCTTCTTGGCCTTGCCGAATTCGGGGTCGATGGCCACGAGTTGTGGGATTCTGACACTTGTCACCATGTCCTTTTCCTCCTTTTCCTATATCTAGAGGCCGTCGCTGTAGATACGGGCTGGCATCGGCCAGGCGAGGCCCCAAATACGTAAGCAGAAAAAACCAGATTCAAGCCACGCTGGATTTGGCCGTTTGGCGTAAGAATCTGACGGGCATACACCTCTCCCTTACGACTCACCGTCGCCCTCCAGCGTCGCCGGCATCTTGTCGAGCACACACCGGCTACCCTCAATGACGGCGGCCTGGGCTGCGAGGACGCAATCCTGGGCCAGAACTGGATCACTGGGCTCGCGGCCCTTGTCTGCTGCAAACGCCCGCCACCTATCGGGATCGTTGTCGAACGCCCAGCCGCAGAAGACGGTCCTCCCGCCGGGTGTGGCCACGAGAGCCTCCAGGTACGCCATCGTGATCTGGGCGCCGCGGATGTCATTCGATTCCATGTCTATTCCCCCTTATCAGGACGGCCACTCGCCCCCGTAGGCTATCCAACGCTCCCAGAAGCTCTTCCAGGGCCGCCTTCTCCTCTTTGCTCCACTCCCGCCGGTAACTCTGGCCGCACTCGCTCTCACGCAGGACGGCCTCCACGTGGGCGGCGGCGGTGCGCACCTTGTCATTGAGGCTTCCACTGCTGTCAGCCGTCATGGTCCCTTCTGATCGCCCCCTTCCAGCAGCAGGCGGAGCCTGGTTTCGGCGGTCACAATCTCAGTTTCGATGGCCACGAGTTGCTGGTCCTTGCGTCGGCCGTGGTAGTCCCGGAAGTCAAAGTCTGGCGCGTGCCGCAAGTCACTGAGTTGCGTCTCCAGGACGGTGAGGCGCTGCTGAAGCCTTCGGATCTCGAAGGCCGCAAGTTGACGGCAGGCTGGTCCGCAGTAGGTTCGGGGTCGGCCAACGCCCTCCCGTTGCTGTATCGGCACTCCGCATTTGAGGCACGTTCGTCTCATTTCTCAGCAACCCCCCTTAGTCGAAACTGCGGCCACGTGCGCACCACTTGGAGCCACGGTCTGCCACAAAATGCACCCAAGAATATCGCACCCTACCCTTACCGTTGCGCCTCATCGTCGCCCTCCAGCGTCGGCGCTGTGATGGTGGGGAGGCGTACAAGCGTACACCCCCCTATAAAAGGGGGTGTACGGTACGCCCCGTACATCCTGTACGTACACCTGTACGCTAACCTTCCTTTGCGAGTGCGGCCCACTTAGGTTCACGATCTTCACTCACCTGTGTGAAGCACTTGCCACGTCCATCGTTTAGGCGGGCGCGGATCATCGTTGCTGTCATGCCCAGGGCCGCCGCTATCTCGGCAACAGTGGCCGATCCCCCAGATAGCAGAAACGCGAGCATTCTATCTCTGACGCTCATACCCTCTGCCAGCGCCGGTATGTCGCGCACCGAACAGGGGGCGAGGGTAATCGCTGTTGGCGTGAAGGTGGCTGTCAGGCCCATCGGCGGCAGGAGTTTGCCAAAGTTCGCCTTGCGGTGAAAGAGCCCCATCTGCATTGTGTCGTCGCCCGGTTCTTGCTGGCGCCGGAGCTCAAACACGGAGCGGCTGAGGTTGCCCTTGTAGACATTGCCGTAAGGGGTTGGCGTTGCAGCGTTCTTGGCCACGTGGTCCAGCGTGAGACTGGTTATGCGTAGGGATCGCAGGGCTGTGAAAAAGGCTATGATCGGCTCAGGCGCGTTGAGGTCGGCTCCTACCGCTGGCCCCATCGAGTCGATGATGATGAACTCGATTTCCCTCTCCACTACGATGCGCTGTATCTCTTCGATCTCAGAGGCCAGGGGATGCACACAGAAGCGGTAGAGGATATTGCTGAAGCCCGGCTCCCCCAGTCCTGCCTCAATGCCCAGGACGCGCTCTTTCAATTCCTCTGCCGACGTTTCATAGTCCAGGTAGAGGACGTTGCCAGGCATCGGTGACAGGCCGTTGGCGTGGTGGCCGGCAGAGATGAGGACGGCGAAATACACGGCCAGGAGCGACTTGCCCATGCCTCCAGCCCCAAAGATGAGGTTGGGGTGCCCTTCCAGCAGCAGCGGGTCCAGCCGATGGCGTGGGCCTTGACGTGGTGGTACGTCACGCACTGCCACGACGGGCTCCCCCTCCCGGTAGGCCCTTAGCACCAGGACGCAGGCTTGCTCGATGATGGCTCCCCAGTCCAGCTCAGGCAGGCACTCCCCTAGGTGCTTGGCCAGCATCCGCCGGGCAGGTGTAGACGTTAGATTCAACTGGGCTTGGTGGAGGTGTGAGTGAACACCTGGCAGCAGCGTCTTGACAGTGATCTCGCACGTCACCGAGTTACGTGAGTTCTCGTGTAGACGGTCGATGCGGATAGCGACTTGCTCAGCCTCCCAGACAAGGGCATAGATACCAGCGTTGACGCGAAGGTCGGGCTTGCTCATAGCTCGACTCCTGGCAGCCGCTTGACCGGGGTCGGCGCCGCCGCCGATGGCCGAGTTGCTGGGCAGGACCGGCGTACAGGCGGTGGTGGTGCCTTGCCTGGTGGTGCTGAAGAGCTCGTGACGAACTGCCACCACTTCTCATCTGGCGGCTCCGGCGACAGGGCGATGATGCGGTGGCAAGAGGGGCAGGCCACCATGACGGAGATAAGCGGTGAATCTGCGGGCGTTGCCCCATCCGGCCACGGCCGCCGGTGGCCGCACTCGGGACAGCGGGCCCGGGCGACGGCCTTGACGACGGGATAGCGACGGGTTATGCTAGGGGCGAAAGTCAATCCCGTGTCTCGCTCGTCGCCCCGGTCCGCCCGGCCGGGGCGCTCTCTTGTTTCGTCCTCTATCATGGCCTTATGCACCGCCGCCGGCGCCCTGCTCGGCCTCCAAGCGTTCGGCGAACTCTTCGATGGCATGAGTCGGGATGAGTGCCCGCCTGCCGATTTTCACCACGGGCAACAGGTCAGCAGCCAGAAGTTGATAGAGTTTCGATCTTCCGATGCCCAACGCCGCCGCCGCGTCCTCGATCCTTAACAGCTTAGGCTCCAACGTCATCAACTCCCTTCTTCGCCCTTTCATCGAAATTCCTTTAGCACAAGCATAGACAACGGCGGAAAAGTATGCTATGCTTTCATCGTGACTACAAACGGACAGTCAGAAATTTGGCAACCGGGCCTCCCAGCGGCCAACAGCAACCTATTCGGAGACGGCGGCTACCCGACACACGGCCCCAACCGCCCGGCCAGCGTCTCTATTGAGGGCGAGTATCTGCAGTGGTCTTACGTAGGTTCGTCTGACCGGCTCCGCCCGTATGAACCTCGCGGCATGATCGACCGGTTTACACGGATCAAAGGCCCTGGAGACGTGCTGCGCTTCGCGGGCGATTATGGGGTGCTAGGACTCTGCGCGCATGGCTTCCCAGTCATGCAGCATTGGGCACCGGAATATCATGGCCCTGAGCCGACCGCGGGTGTCTGCAATCCCTGGGCCGTAGAGGGGCGCGAGGCTCTAGAGCGCTGGTATCACTATTCACGCGTGGCGCACGCCTTGATGCAGGCAGCCATCGATCTCTCCCACGGCAGGAAGCCGTCACGCACCCTCTGGGAGACAGTTCTGGAGGATCACCGTCGGGCAGGCAGCGCTCTCTCGCCGCAGGTTCAGGAGTTACTCGCTCAGCGTAACAGCGCTCTCTCGCCGCAGGTTCAGGAGTTACTTGATGAGGTTGGCAGCGGTTTCTCGCATCAGGTTCGGCTCCTACTCGATCAAGTCATAGATCACCCGATGCTCTATCTCTATGGCCAGGTGAATGAGTGGGTTAGGCAGGGAAATGTCCGCCCGATGATCGTTTCTCAGGGGGTGCGGCCAGCCCTCCATCTGGCGGGGAGCGTCTTCGGGCTGCTGGGCGTACAGTTGATGACCATCATAACGGGTACGGCGAGCGTTGCCACCTGCTCCAGTTGTGGTCAACCGTACTTTCGAGAGCGTATCCCGCAACGGGGACGCGCCAACTACTGTTCCGAGCCTTGTCGAAAGATGGGCGCTACGATGCGCAAGAGACGCGAGCGGGCCAATAACCCCGCCTAGAAAGAAGAGGAGGCCGACAATGAAGCGGGGTAACAGCGAAGGCAGCATCTACAAGCGACAGGATGGCCGCTGGGCCGCCAGCGTTGATCTCGGGCAGGCTGACGGTCGACGGCGGCGGCGTCACTTCTATGCGGCCACCCGCCAGGAGGTGGCCCGCAAACTCCAGGCCGCCCAGCGCGCCCTGGCCGACGGGCTGCCCCTGGCCGATCAACGCCAGACAGTGGGCGGCTTCCTAGAGATTTGGCTTAGGGATAGCGTCGCCCGCAAGGTGCGGCCCCGGACGCTGCAACGCTACCAGGAGATCGTCAGGCTCCACCTGGCGCCGCGGCTTGGCCGCATTCCCCTGGCGAAGCTCACCCCCGCCCACGTCGAGCGCATGATGAACGATGCCCTCGCCCAGGGCGCTTCGCCGCGTAGCGCCTGCCACCATCGGGCAGTTTTGCGGACGGCCCTCAACGTGGCGATGCGATGGGGCATCGTTGGAAGGAATGTCGCCGCCCTCGCCGGTCCGCCGCATGTGCCCGAGCGGGAGATACGGGCGCTGGGACAGGCCGACGCCAGGGCGCTCCTAGAGGCCGTGCGAGGCGACAGGCTAGAAGCCCTGTTCACCGTCGCCCTGGCCCTGGGGCTAAGGCAGGGCGAAGCCCTGGGCCTCCGTTGGCCGGATGTAGACCTGGGCGGCGCCCTGCTGACAGTCCAGCGCAGCCTACAGCGCGTCAACAGCGGGTGGCTTTTCTCGGAGCCGAAAACGACTCGCTCCCGCCGAACGCTTCACCTTCCGGGGCCAGTTACAGCCGCCCTACGAGAACACCGAGCCCGCCAGCTAGTCGAGCGCCTACGCCTGGGGGCGGCGTGGCAAGGCGGCGATCTCGTGTTCACCGACGAGGCGGGCGGGCCGCTGTCCGGCTTCCACGTCAGCCGCCGGTTTAAGGCCCTGCTAGCAGTGGCGGGGCTACCGCCCATGCGCTATCATGATCTGAGGCACGGTGCGGCCTCGCTAATGGCCGCCCAGGGCGTGCCGGCCCGCGTTGCGATGGAGATACTAGGCCACAGCCAGATCAGCACCACAATGAACATCTATGCCCACGTCGCCCCCGAGCTAGGGCGCGACGCCGCCGACCGCATGGGGGCGGCCTTGTGGGGGAAGTCGTGATCGCGTGGCTGTCAAATTGGCTGTCAAATGAGCCGAAAGCGAGCAAATTCGGGCCAATTTCGTATCTAAGCCCCTGTAGCTCAGTGGACAGAGCAGCGGTTTCCTAAACCGCGGGTCGCCGGTTCGAGTCCGGCCAGGGGCTCCACCTTCTACATTGGGAAACTGGCAAACCCCTGTGCCAGGTCTTAGTCTCCTGCCTTAGCATTTCTCGCTCGTGGCTTACACCTCCGGCCGCTGAGCCAGGTCGCCTACGGCCGCGCCTTCCGCCAGCTAGGTTGCTGGGCGTATACTGTCCTTACAAAGAGGTTCCGCACTATCCGCTGACCCTCTCCCCGGTGTATTTCATGAAGATCCAGCGAGACCAGGGGCGCGGCCATTCCAACGGGTTTGGAAGAATCAGAATCCTGTGGGATAGGCTCCGTTTCTACATTCCGTACACATGGCGTTTCCTCGTTCTGCGACATCCGGAACCGCTGATCTACGGCATTGCCTTGACTGACCGCTGCAACCTCGCATGTAAGGGCTGTCACGTCTCTAACACCGGCCGTCCCGACATGACTTGGGAGCGGTTGGTCGACTCACTGCAGAACGCGTGGCGCCGGGGATTCCGCGAGCTGTACTTTAGCGGCGGAGAACCGATGCTGTGGCGAGACGGAGAGCACACGCTCGAGGATGCGATCGTCGCGGCGAAGCGGATCGGCTTCTTCCATGTGCATGTCTACACCAACGGCACGCTTGGGCTCGATACCTCGGCTGACCTGGTGTGGGTCAGTATGGACGGGCTGCCCGGCACGTTCGAGAGGCGGCGAGGGAAAGCGTTCGCTCAGGTCGAAGGCGCAGTCCGCCAGGGTCAGCACCCGAAGGTCGCCGTGATCTACGTGATCGACAGAAACACCGCGGATGGCATCGAGCCGTTCCTGCGCTGGGTACCTGCGACGGCTTTCCCAGTGATGGGTGTCATGTTCTACTTTCACACGCCTTACTACGGGCGCGATGAGTTGTTCCTGACCGCCGAGGAACGTGCGCCGATCATCGACCGGCTTCTCGACTGCATCAAGGCAGGCCTGCCGGTCATCAACTCACGGGCTGGCCTGCTCGCGCTCAAGTCCGGCGACTGGCCGAGGCGCCTGCCCGTGGCCTATGTGATGGATACCGACGGCGAGTACGTGTGCTGTCGCGCCTCCGATGAGATCTGCGCGGATTGTGGCTATGCTGCCTGCACAGAGCTCACGGAGTTTCAACGCCTGCGCCCAAGCGCGCTGTTGCGCATGCTGAGGTACTGGTGAACCCTCTGGACAACCTGCTACCACGCCTCGCAACCCGCGCCATTCGCCGCTACCTTGTAGGAGCTAGCCAGCGCTGGGTCTTCGAGCCGCCCCCCCACGGTTGGATGCCGCCACGCCTCGAACGCACCTCGCTGTATCTGCACGTGCCATTCTGTCGCAATTGCTGTCCCTATTGTCCCTATACCAGAATCCCCTACAATCCAGCGCTCGTGGAACCCTACACCCGGGCGGCCATCGCCCAAGTCGACTGGTGGGCTGATGCGATCGGGCCGGCCGAGATCAAGAGCGTGTACATCGGCGGCGGCACGCCGACGCTTGCACTGGGCAGCATCGCCAGAGTGCTGAGGCACGTGCGCGAACGTTTCCGCCTGACAGGGGATATCTGCATTGAGACAAACCCCGCTGACGTGGACAATGAGACCGTCCAGCAGCTACACGATGCAGGCGTTGCGCTCGTTTCGCTGGGCGTACAATCCTTCCATCCCAGGCATCTCGCAATGCTTGGACGCAGCTACTCACCGCCCGTGGCGGAGCACGCCCTTGCTTTGCTCGCAGAGAGCGGATTTGCCTCCATCAACGTGGACCTGATGTTCGCCCTGCCCGGGCAGACGGTCGGTGACGTAACCGCAGATCTGGCCCGCGCCGCACAGCTCGGCGCGGACCAACTCACGACCTACCCCCTCTTCACGTTCCCGTACACCTCGGTCGGCAAGTACCTGCGGCTGACCGCAGTGCGCATGCCAGATTTGCGCACGCGCCGGGCGCAGTACCGGGCCATCGGCAGGTGGTGCGCGCAACATGGTTTCGAACGAGTGTCGGTGTGGGGTTTCAAGCGGGGCGCCGTTCCGCGCTACTCGTCGGTTACCAGGGACGGGTATATCGGAATCGGCCCTGGGGCTGGATCGCACCTTCCCGATGGATTCGTGCTGAATACGTTCGACCTCAACAGTTGGATCTCTGCAGCGCGTGCGGGACGGATGGCAGTCGCCCTACGCATGGCCTTCGCCGGTCAGATGTCTGGCTGGTGGTGGCTGTACTGGCGCCTTTACGATACCCGCATCCCACTGGATGACCTCGACGCAGTGCTGGGTCAGGATGCACCCAAGGCGCGCTTCTGGCTGAGAGCCGTGGAGCAAGCCGGGCTGGCGGTTCGCCAGCGCGGGTACATTGAGCTGACCGAGCCGGGTGCGTTCTGGCTTCATCTTGCCCAGAACCACTTCGCGCTGAACTACGTGAACACGCTGTGGACTCAGGCACGCCGGCAGCCGTGGCCGCGGGCGGTCTCGATCTGAGCACCCGACGCATCCGCGGCGGCCTCTGGCGCCTAGATGCGGCGCGAGCAATTTCGCTCCATTTTGGCCGCAAATTTGTCGGAAACGGCCGTAACGTTTGCCAGCCTCGAACGTAATACTATATGGGAAGACAAGGGCTGCACCCCCTTCAAATCCCGCCGATGCCAAGAAGGCCCGCCCTCTAGAGGGCGGGCCTTAGCAATTGCCGACAATTTGCCGGCAGACTCGTCGGCAACAGAGGCCACCGGACGGCATGGAATGGGACGACCGCAGCAGCGGCGGGCTGGCCTGAGCCAACGGTGCCCCAGCTTCAGCAATAGGCGGCGAGCCCACCTTCCTCCAGTCGCGGGAGAGGCGCTATCATGACTAGCGAGGCAGGTGATTCGCAATGAAGAAGTGGCTCCTTCCGGCGGCGGTCCTCCTGGCGATGATGACAAGCGTCCTGGGTGTGGCCTGCGGAGGCGGCGGGAAGGAGGCGCCGGCGCCCGCCGCCACAGCCGCGCAGACGCCGGCGCTGCCCCTCCGCGAGGGGCTCAAGATTGAGACTGAGGACGGACTACAGTTGAGCGCCAGGAGCTACGGCGCCGGCCCCACGGCTGTAATCCTTGCTCATATGCGCGGCTCCGACCAGCGGTCTTGGAGCGCTACGGCCCGCCAACTGGCCTCCGGCGGCGAGTACACCGTTCTGACCTTTGATTTCCGGGGACACGGCGGCAGTGACGGCGGGAACCTTGGCGATATCGACAAGGATATGAGGGCAGCGATTCAATTCATGCGGGCGGACGGCTTTGATAAGATATTCGTCGTCGGCGCCAGCATGGGCGGGACGGCGGCTCTCGCCGTCGCTTCAGAAGAGGACCTGGCGGGCGTCGTGGTGATCTCTGCTCCCGCCCAGTTCCAAGGCATCGATGCGCTCGCCCACATCGAGCAAGTCGCAGAGCCGAAGCTGTTCATCGCCGCCAGCGGTGATGAACCTTATGTCGACGACCTAGAAGAGATGTTTGAGCGGGCAGCAGAGCCGAAGGAGCAACGGTTGTTCGATGGCAAGGAGCATGGCACTGCCCTGCTCGAAGGAAACCAGGGCGAGCAGGTTCTCCAGGCGATTGAACAATTCCTGCACCAGGCGAACTGAGCTGCGCCGTCCGGCATTGCCCGGAGGGCCGGCGGCACTCTAGCCGACCCTCGGGCCAGCCGTCTGAACTTCCGGGGAGACCTGTCCACCAAACTGCTTGAAGTTCTCGGCGAACATGCCAGCCAGCTTCTTGGCCTGAGCATCATATGCCGCCGCCTCCGGCCAGGTCGCCCGCGGCCTCAGCACCTCGGCCGGCACATCCGGACAGGCAGTGGGAACCTGAATCCCGAAGATGGGATCCTCCTCGCTGAGGACATCGGCCAGAGCGCCACTCAACGCCGCCCGTATCATCGCGCGGGTATAGGCGATGGCTATGCGCTCTCCGACTCCATAGGGTCCGCCGCTCCAGCCGGTGTTTATCAGCCAGACATTCACCTTGTGGCGAGCCACCTTTTCTCGCAGTAGCTTGGCGTATACGTTGGGGTGCAGGGCCATGAAGGGCGCGCCGAAGCAGGCGCTGAAGATGGCCTGCGGTTCCACCACGCCTCTTTCCGTACCGGCGACCCTGGCTGTATAGCCTGACAGGAAGTGGTACGTGGCTTGGGCTGCGGTGAGCCTGGCGATCGGCGGCATCACGCCGAAGGCATCGGCGGTGAGCATGATGATATTGGTGGGATGCCCTGCCACACCCCGGGGGCGGGCATTGGGCATGAAGTTCACCGGATAGCCGGCACGAGTGTTCTCGGTGAGGGAGGCGTCATCGAGGTCG
>Ga0187886_1004384_pt1 | contig 10158 bp, 8 predicted proteins | sample June2016WEW_20_1_FD_133001 | JGI IMG/M metagenome (GOLD analysis project Ga0187886, IMG submission 133001) | Peatland microbial communities from SPRUCE experiment site at the Marcell Experimental Forest, Minnesota, USA - June2016WEW_20_150 | ecosystem: Environmental > Terrestrial > Soil >... | reverse complement strand
GTGCCAGCCGGTCATCCAGGCCGCCGATTTCATTTTGCCCAGCCTGGGCGAGGCGGCCATGCTGACCGGCGCCCCTGGAGACGAGGAAGGCATTTCCCAGTGGCTGGCGCAGGGCAAAACGGTCGTGCTGAAAATGGGGGTGCGCGGCAGCCGCATTTACCACCAGGGCGAGGTGGTGGAAATCCCCGGGTTTGCCGTCCGGGAGATCGATCCCACAGGGGCGGGCGATTCGTTCAGCGCGGCCTTCACGGTGGCCATGCTGGAAGGTATGCCGATGGCCCAAGCTGGCCGTTTCGCCAACGCCGTCGGCGCCCTGGCGGTGACGAAGAAAGGCCCGATGGAGGGCGCGCCTACCCGAGACGAAGTACAGGCGTTCCTCGATAAGCATTGACGTTGTCCTGAATACAAAGAGTATAAACTAGGGATGAAGGGGAGGAAGAGGATAGGAGGAAAGAAAATACAAAACCTAAGTAATCAGTCGGTCAGGTAAATGGTCGGTTCGGTTGTGGTAAATAAGGTTCGCCGATCCATCTGGGCTAAAATCAATGCATGAGATGCCAGTATTGAAAATGGAGAACCATATTTTTTCCCCCTTCACCTCGAATATCTCGCGCATTAGCTGCATGTAAAAACCACCATGGCTGATGATGGCTACCCGCTCATCGGTTCTCCCATGTCGTTCCAGCAAAATTTGCAGCACTTTTTTCGCTCGAGGCTGCCATTCTTCCTCCGTTTCATAAGGCCGGTTCCACCAACCCTCATCGTTGAGAGCCTCGGGAAGCACCAGCCTCGTGTAATTCTTTTGAAAAAACGAGCGGGTCTTCCCGGGCAGACCCCTTAACTCGCCAGAGGCCGGGTCTTCGTGATAAATTCCACCGGTTTCATGGATCTCCGGCCAGGCGTTCAAAGGGATTTTTAAAGCCTCGGAAATCGCCACACCTGTCTGCACAGAACGAATCATCAGACTGGTATACAGATGGGTAAAGCCAAAATAATCACGCGTCATCGCCTGCTCAACACCACTGGCTTGTGCATCTTTAGACCGGATAAAGTCCGCGAGCAGGCACACCTGCTGTTTTCCGACTTCTGTCAAATCGGGGTCTTCGTCGCGCCCGTTGCTATCCCCGCTAGCGTCAAACAAGGCATTATTAATCGATTGCCCATGCCGAATGTAATAAAAACGCATGACGACCTCTCCAATTGATTTCCTCTGCAATTTTGGCGCGGCAATGCCAGCCCCAAACCGGACACATTGTACCACCTGACCGCCGGCTTTAGCTGATATCCTTCAGGGCTTCTTCGAGCACCTTCAAGACCGCCTCGCGGTAAGATGCGTCCTCTTCCCCGCTGACCGAAATTTCGCGCTGCAAGCGCCAAAGGCAGTGCAAGGCCAGGCGCGGGGCAAACTCCGCTCGCGAGAGGTTATGCGCATACAGGTAGCGTTCGACCAGGCCGGCCTTCACCCCCGTGCCCCAGCCGTAGCTGTCGAAGCCCCAGATGATAAATTTAGCGAACCCAATGTAAGGGTCTTCAAAACACGCCAGGCCAAAATCGATCCAGCCGGTCAACTGATTGCCTTCATATAGAAAGTTGAGTGGATTGTAGTCGCCGTTGGAAAAGACCAGCTCTTCCCGCACGCCTGCCAGAACCGGAACCAAGCGGGCGACTGCCGCAGAAAATAAGGGCTGGTCGAGCCAGGGGCCGGCCCGGCTGCGAATACCCTGCAATTCGGAAAGCAAGGTCTTTTCTTCGAGCATAGCAGCAACGTTTTCTCCGCGCAGGGCAGGCGTCAATTGGTGCAACCGTTCCACGCCCTGGAAAAGTAGGCGGCAGCCCAGATCAGCCTGCTCAAGGTTTACCCCGATCCACGGAAGCGGCTGACCGGGCAGCTCGCTCAACACAATGAACGGCCCACAAGCGGGATATTCCGGGTGCACTAGCGGGCCGGCCAACAAGGCCGGAACTGTCAGGCCGAGGCGGGCCAGCACCGGCAGCAAAGCGGCTTCCCGCTCGGCTGCGCCTTTGAAGCGGCCGGCTTTCAGCACGCACGCCTCTTTTCGGCCGTCCGGCAGCAGCACGCCCACACGCAGCGGGAATTCCACCTCACCGGGCCGGTAAGATTGGCAGTCGAGGATATGCGCCCCCGGCCCCTGTGGGTAGGCTGACAGGACCAGCCCGACCAGGAAAGCATCCATACCAACCGGCATGGCGGCCGGATCGTACAGGTCGTAAGGAGCAGGGATTTCGTTTTGAGAGAGAGACATACTTGAAAAAAGTGTATACTTACCCGGACGCTATGGCTCAGAAAAGCAAATTTCCCAAAATCCTGTGGAATTTAATTGTACTCGCATTCCTGGCCGGAGGAATCCTGGCGCTGGTCTTCTTTTCCCTGCCTTTCGAGAGCGCCCGGGCGTTGGCCAATCACCTGTCCAGAGATAATAACTTGCGTTCGTTGACCGAGGCGCGCTTCGCCAGCCTGCGCCTGCCCATGCAGGCGGCGGGGCTGGCGCTGATGGCTGCCGGAGCAGTCTTTCTGGCACTGCGCAAGCTTTCTCAAGCCTGGGTGGCGGATGGCTGGCATTTTCTTGCCAGAACTATGGGTGATGTGCAGCAGGACTGGCGCACCATGGTGGCTGCCGATTGGCGCTTCAAACGGCTGGAAAAGGCGGACCTGTTCATCCTGCTCGGGTTGGCGCTGGCCGCCGCGGGCATCCGGGCTGCTTTCGTTGGCCGGCCGATGTCCCACGACGAAGCCTACACGATTGTAGCCTTCGCCACCCGCCCACTTTGGGGGGTATTGTCCGACTATTCGCTGCCCAACAACCACGTATTTCACAGCCTGCTGGTGCATTTCTCCTACCTACTGTTCGGCCTGCAACCCTGGGCCGTGCGCCTGCCGGTGGTGGCAGCCGGGGTGCTGGTGGTTCCGGCTGGCTACCTGCTGGCGCGCCTGCTGTACGGCCGCCCGACTGCCCTGCTCAGCGCCGCCCTGCTGGCTGGCACCCCGCTGATGGTCAACCTGGCTACCGACGCGCGCGGTTACATCCTGATCTGCCTGTTCGGTTTGCTGATCTTCAGCCTGGGGGTCTATGCCCAGCGGCACCAGAACCGGGCTGCCTGGGGACTGATCGTCTTGTTCTCTGCCCTGGGTTTCTATACCACTCCCATCATGATCTATCCCTTCGGGGTGCTGCTAACCTGGCTGCTGCTGGCTGCCCTGGACGGCGAGACTCGCCCGGCCTATGGCACTTTGGGCTGCTTCTTTAAATACCTGGCTGCCTCAGCCGCTGCCAGCGGACTTTTAGCGGCCTTCCTGTACACCCCGATCTTCGTCACTTACGGCGTGGAAGCCGTGGTAGCCAACCGCTTCGTTTTACCGCTCAGCCTGGGCAACTTCCTGTCCATCCTGCCGGGCAAAATTGCTGAAACCTGGAACGACTGGACGGGTTTATCCGCCGGAATGCCCCTCCTGGGTTCCATTTTTCTGGTTGGGACAATTCTTTCGCTGCTGCTCAACCGGCGCATCAGCTCACGCCGGGCACCGCTGCAGACGGCGGCCGTGCTGTGGTTGGTGGTGGAGCTGCCCATCCAGCGCCCTTACCCGTGGCCCAAGCTGTGGTCGTGGCTGCTGCCGTTAGTCATCATGTGGGGCAGCGCCGGCTTGTTGGGCCTGTTCAAAGATATCAAGCTGGGCGGAAAATACAGCCTGGCCATGCTGCTGTCCGGAGCGGCAATCCTGGCTGTGCTGGGAGCCAGCCTGGCCTGGGCCGTGCGCAGCTTCCCTGAAATGAATACTCAAGGCGAGATTGAGGCCACCACTTTATACTTAAAAGGCCAGCTCCGGCAGGGCGACATCGTGGTGGTGAGCGACCCAGACGACGCTCCGCTGTGGTATTACTTCAAACTGCACCAGATTCCGGACAGCTTCGTCATCAATATCCAACACGTCCCGTTCCGACGCGCTTTCGTGCTGGTCAATCCTGACTACGGCCAGAGCCTGGCCTCCGTGATTGACCAGCGCGGCCCGGATATTAAACGGCTCGACCCTGCTTCGACTCAGGTGGTGAACCAGTCAGGCGGCACATCCACTTACCTGGTGCTGGCGAGAGCGGGCAAGTAAGGTCTGGCTAGAAATTCCTCTGGATCAGTTTTTAGCTGGCCGGGCAGCTTTCCAGGATGCCGACGATTTCGGAAGACCAGGCGCCTGGCTGGCTGGAAAAGCGGAATCCGAGGCGGTGCAGCAGCCGGATGGAGGGGGAGTTTTCACAGTTAGTAGCCGTCAACAGGTATTGTAAGTGCAGGTGGTTGAAAGCGAAGCTGATCACCGCCCGGCAGGCCTCGAAGGCGTAGCCCTTTCCCCAATAATCACGGCCTAATTTATAAAACAGCTCGACTTCAACGACGCCTGGCGGCTTGACCGCCAGCCGGTAAGATTGCAAGCCAATCGAACCGATCAGCGTCCCCGTCGATTTCAGCACGGCTGCCAGGGTTCCACATCCATTTTCAGCGTTGGTCAGCGCATATTTTTTGATGAGGTTGGCTCGCTGCAGTTTGGTGCGGCAAAACCCCGGGTCATATTTCCAGACGTCGGGATGGCCTTCCAAGACTGTATAAGCCTCATCGATATCGGATAATGTAAACGGTCGCAGGATTAGACGGGGAGTTTCAAGTCGGGGCGGCATAAACCTCTATTTACTGGGCATCGAATTGTACACATCCAGCCAGTTGGTGGCGATGGCAATCTGGGCGGTCTGGAGTGTCATGGCTCCGGAGCAAACCTGGTCGTGGAGGTAATTCTCGACCTTGTCTTTTTCGTGAAAGCCGGGTTTGGGGGAAGCCGCTTCGGGGAACAGGTTGGAAATATCATTCGAGCCGCCCAATTCCAGACTGACGAAATGGTCGACTTCGTACTGGCCGGAGGTGTGTTTGGTAATGCCATATTCGGCGTACACGGCGTTCTTCTCAATGTCGGGCACGTCGCGCACGCCTGAAGAATAACCCGATTTGCAAATATCATCCTTGGTCACCAGTGGCTTCATTAAATCGCCGGGAGTGCAGGCCGGGTCGGGCAGCTCGCCGTCGCCGGTATACTGGCAGCCGAAAGTCTTGGTGCGCACACCCCAGTCAGGCGCCCCACCGGGGAGGGGCTGCTGCAGCACATTTCCCGCGGCCTGGGTGGCGGTCGGGGCGTTCGTGCCAGCCGAGGCGGGTGTGGATGAATTGGTAGAGGGTTTTTCCATGATGCACAGGGTAACTGTAACGATCAGGACAAAAATTACCGATCCCCACAGGTTCCTTGTTCGGCGCATCGTTCACCTCATAAGTAGATTATTCCGATTGAAGCACCAGCCAGGAACGATCGAACTGGCGTTTTCGCAGCGCTTCCTTTTCCACCCAAAAGTATAACATACCATAGGAAGCCCAGCGCATGCCAATGGTCTCGTCAGAATCGACCTGGAGAAGGAGCTGCCAGCCATCTTTGTGGACTGCCGCCTGGGCTGCGCCCGGTTCGTCCGGGCTGCTGAAACCATTGGCATACAGGGCGCACTGCAGTTGCATGTCGTCCTGGATCTGGTCCGGGCAGCCAAACATGCGGAAGTGCAGGGATTTGCGGTCCTCGGCGGAGGGGAAACTGGCATGGAACTGCTCATAGCGGTGGATCTCGTCTGGCGTCCAATCCAGGTCTGGGATATATTGGGAGGGCGCGCCGGGTAGGGTATATTCGCTGGCGAAAGTCAGGCGGCAGGGCTTGAAGCGGGCGCCTTGCGGCAGGCTGGTCGGGAAGGGATCCAGCTTGGGCTTGTGAGGATCGTGATGGCTAAACAGGTGAAAACCGCTCTCTTTGGTCGAGGCATGCGGGAAACAGAACACACTCCACCCGCGGCGATCGGCCGGGTCTGCCCCGTAGGTTTCCTGGGCGGCGTCGAAAAAGAAAGACAGAAGCCCGCTTTTCGGCAGATCCTGGGCTGGCGCAAAGGAGACCAAGTCTTCCAGGTTCACCTGGGCGATGAAAGACATTGGGACGTTCTTCCAGACCGGCCAGGCGATCCCGGATGGCAAGTCGGGTGCGCCTCCTAGACAGGATGCCCCGGGCGGGGGCGGACTACGATCAAGCGGATGCGGGGTTAGCCGTATCGATTCCTTCAAAAGTTTTGGAAAATCCAACTGCAGCCGGCTCAAACCTGCGTTTGACAAGGCATTCAAAATTGTTCGAGGGTCCATAATATTCTTAATCCTTGATTTGCAAGGAACGCACACAACCATAAAACATCGATCGCACCGAGTTGATCATTAAGGGCCAGACGAACAGCACAAGATTTATTATATTTTTCCATAATTGCATAGCAGTGGTAAATCTACTACAATAAGTTTATCAGACATAGTTGAGAAAGGAGTAATTGTCATGCAGGATTATGAGAAACTAGGTGTATTCTATTTAGGACGCCAATTTGACCTTGGCGCAAACAAACTTCAGGACAACCTGATCCTCTATGATTCGCGTGACCTGGTTACTCATGCCGTGGTAGTCGGAATGACCGGCAGCGGCAAAACCGGCCTTTGTATCGATCTGATCGAGGAAGCAGCTATTGACAATGTGCCGTCGATTCTCATCGATCCAAAGGGTGACCTGACCAACCTGCTGCTGAATTTTCCCCAATTGCGCGGGGAGGATTTTCTCCCATGGATCAACACAGACGATGCCACCCGAAAGGGCCTCTCTCCTCAGGATTACGCCAGCCAGCAGGCCCAACTATGGCAGAAAGGTCTCGCCGATTGGGATCAAACCAGCCAACGCATTCAACGTCTGCGCGATGCGGCCGAATTTGTCATCTACACCCCGGGCAGTAACGCCGGCCTGCCGGTATCTATTCTCAAATCTTTCGCCGTTCCGCCGCCCGAAATTTTGGAGGAGGGCGAACTTTTTCAGGAGCGCATCACCACGACTGTCACCAGCCTGTTAGGCCTGCTGAACATCGAAGCCGATCCCTTGCAAAGCCGTGAGCACATCTTATTATCCACCATTGTCGGCCAGATGTGGAAGAATGGACAGAATCTGGACCTACCAGTCTTGATCTCCCAAATACAGAATCCACCGGTAAGCAAGATTGGCGTTTTGGACGTAGAATCTTTTTACCCCTCCAAAGAGCGCTTCAGCCTGGTCATGGCCTTGAATAACCTGCTGGCTTCGCCCGGTTTTAACGCTTGGCTGGACGGTGTGCCTCTGGATATAGGGCAGATCCTCCATAATGGCCAGGGCAAACCTCGGGTAGCAATTTTCTCGATAGCCCACCTGGAAGATGCCGAACGCATGTTCTTCGTGTCGCTGCTCCTGAACCAGATTCTAGGCTGGATGCGCACCCAACCTGGAACTACCAGCTTGCGAGCCCTGGTTTACATGGATGAAATTTTTGGCTATTTTCCTCCCGTGTCTAACCCGCCTTCCAAACAACCGCTGCTCACTCTGCTCAAGCAGGCGCGTGCTTTTGGCGTGGGGATTGTGTTGGCCACTCAGAACCCGGTGGATCTGGATTATAAAGGTCTTTCCAACACTGGCACATGGTTTATCGGACGCCTGCAGACCGAGCGTGATAAAAGCCGCGTGATGGAAGGGCTGGAAGGCGCCGCTGCCAGCACAGGCAGCAACTTTGACCGCCAGAAAATGGACCAGATCCTGGCCGGGTTGGGCAGCCGCGTTTTCTTAATGAATAACACCCACGAAGACACCCCCATCATCTTCCAGACCCGCTGGAGTCTATCGTATCTGCGAGGACCGCTGACCCGCAGCCAGATCAAGCAGCTTATGGACCCCTACAAGAGCGCTCAACCCGCCGGTACAGCAGCTACTCAGCCTGTAGCCCTTGCCTTCGCCACAGCAGTTGTCTCTCCCACGCCAGCAGCCGCCGTGCCAAACGCGGCAGCTACTGCAGCCACCTTACCGCCTGCCCTGTCTGTCGATGTGCCCCAATATTTTATTCCATTGCGAGGTAGTGGTGTCGGGACGACTTACCAACCGATGCTGGTAGGCGCAGCCAAAGTGCACTTTGCCGATACCAAGAAAAATATTGACACCGCCCAGGATGCGATCTTCCTGGTGCCGATCCTTGACCAGGCCGTGCCTGTCGATTGGGAAACCGCCAAGGAAGCCGATATCTCCTTAAAAGATCTTGAAAAGACGCCGGAACCCGGCGCCAAGTTCGGTATTTTACCAGCCGCGGCCAATAAAGCCAGGAATTACACCGATTGGAGCCGTGATTTTACCGTATGGCTCTATGGCTACCAAAAACTGGAGCTCCTGCGCAGTCCCAGCACCGGTCAATACTCCCAAGCAGGCGAGGCAGAGCGCGACTTTCGCATCCGTTTGCAGCAAGCAGCTCGTGAACAGCGCGATAAAGCAGTTGATGCGTTACGTCTGAAGTATTCCTCGAGGATCAACCTTTTGCAGGAGAAAGTACGCAAGGCCAACCAGGCTGTCGAGCGTGAAGCTGCACAGTCTTCGCAGGCCAAAGTGCAAACTGCCCTGGCGTTTGGGGCGACATTTTTAAGCGCATTCACCGGACGTAAATTGGCCAGTGCAACCAATATTAGCAAAGCTACGACGGCATTGCGCGGAGTGAGTCGTTCCGTTCAACAGCAGAGCGATGTCGGCCGCGCCAAGGATACCGTGGAAGCTTACCAGAAAGAGCTCGACGACCTGAATACCCAGTTCAAAGCTGAGTCGGACGCCCTGGAAAGCAAGATCGATCCGGCCATCGAGGTCTTCGAGACAGTTACGGTCAGGCCCAAGAAAACGGATATTTCCGTCCAACTGTTGGCGCTGGCTTGGACGCCCTACCGGCAGGATGATAAGGGTAACATGAACCCGGCCTGGTAAGAGAACAGAAAAACGAATTTACTTATTTATTTTTTGCCTGCTTTTCCCAATACTGGCGGTCGGATTCGCTCTGGTCGTCCAGGAAATGCGGATCCACTTCGGGAACCAGGCGGTGGCGATAGGCCGTCCACAGGTCGGCGGCGATCTTATGCGGGTTCGAGCGCACGCCCTGCCGGGCAAAATATTCGCACACACGCTTTACATCTCTTGCGAAGATCTGGAAGGTATTGGGACTTTGCTCAGGATGCATGGTCTGCGGAAAATCGATCAGGGTGATCTCGCCCTCCCAGTAAAGGATGTTGAAGGCCGATAGGTCGCCGTGGATGTGGTTGTTGGCCAGCATCAGCTCGATGTTGTGCAGCACGCGCTGGAAGAGCGGGCGCGCTTCGCTGGTGGACAGGTCTACGTCATTCAGGGTGGGGGCTGACCTATCCAGGTCGCCGATGTACTCCATCAGGATGGCGTTGTTGCCGCGCGTGTAGGGGATGGGGGTATCTGCCCCGGCCTGGTGCAGCACCTGCAGGGCCAGGAATTCGTACTCGATCCAGGAAGTATGCAAAAGCTCCTGGCCGTATGCGGTCTTATTATGGATGGCGCGCAGCATGCGCTCCTCCCAAACCACTTCCCCATTCGAGTCCAGGTTCTGGCGGCCTTCGCGGTAGAGATAATCTTTCTTCAGGTTGCGGAACTGGCGCGGGCGGTAGACCTTAGCCGCCAGGTAGTCCGCCTGGGTGGTCGGGTTGGCCTTGCAGAGGTAGACAGAAGCCTCTTTGCCGCCCTTGATCATGCGCAGCACGTCGTCAAACCAGTGCGCCTCGAAAAAACCGCCCAGCGAGCCGGTCAGCCAGCCGCGTTCATACCGCGAGGCCTGGTAAGAGAAATCGAAGGCGCCCCGGTCATCATTCTGGGCTGCCATCTCGGTCACCAACTGCGGCAGCCTGGCGTGGCCGGAAGCGTTCTTCTTGATTTTATGCGGCCTGGGTAAGGGTGCGTTGCGGATGTAAGGGGTTGCATAACCCAGGTCCTCTAATTGATCGTTCAACTCGTCATCAAGTTTATGGTTCATCTCTACTCTGTTTGAATGAATGCTTGGCTATTTTGAATGGTCGCTTAAACAAAAGCGCCACAAGACCGTCGTCCCTGTAGCGCAAAGAACACATTGTCAAGAGAAACAAAAAGCCACAGGGCTCAAGCGCACCTGGGGCTAGAATTCAAAGGATTCCCAAAATAAAGGCTAATCCACCTTGCCGGAAGGCGCACTTAAATTAAATATGTAGGTATGGGTG
>Ga0187886_1004380_pt1 | contig 10162 bp, 10 predicted proteins | sample June2016WEW_20_1_FD_133001 | JGI IMG/M metagenome (GOLD analysis project Ga0187886, IMG submission 133001) | Peatland microbial communities from SPRUCE experiment site at the Marcell Experimental Forest, Minnesota, USA - June2016WEW_20_150 | ecosystem: Environmental > Terrestrial > Soil >... | reverse complement strand
TCTGTTTTGAACCCAGGTGCAGGCACCGCGTAGAAGGAAAAACCATGGAGAAGAGAGAAGAACAATTCTCGGCGAAAATTTTTGTTGTCAAAACGACAACTGGACAAGAGAAGAACGTAGCAAGACTTGTCGCTGCAAAGGTTGAAATGACAAAAATTCCGATAAAAGCCATTCTTGTTCCTGACACGTTGAAGGGATACGTCTTCATGGAAACTGATGGCCCTCACTTCGTGGAAGAAGCCATAGCTGGCGTAAGACATGTACGATCAAGGATTCCTGGTTTGGTGAGCTTTTCCGAAATTGAAAGATACATCATCAGGAAACCAGTCATTGAAGACCTGAACGAGGACGATGTTGTGGAGATAACTGGTGGGCCGTTTAAGGGGATGCGCGCAAAGATCACGCGCATCGACAAATCCAAAGGCGAAGTCACGCTGGAGTTGCTGGAGGCAACTTTCACTTTGCCAATCACAGTTCATTCGGACTATGTGAAGTTAGTGGAAAAAGCAAAAACTAAAAGTGGGTGAAGCGTAAATGGCGGATAAAAAAGTTGTAGAATTGCTCGTAAGCGGAGGTCAAGCAACGGCGGGGCCACCGTTGGGTCCAGCTCTAGGACCTTTAGGCGTTAATACTATGGCTGTTGTGAACAGGATTAATGAGCTTACGAAAGATTATGCTGGAATGAAGGTTCCTGTTAAAGTGGCGGTTGACGTTGAAAACAAGGAATTTGAAGTTAGCGTTGGCACTCCCACCGATTCAGCGCTTGTCGTAAGTGAATTGAAGATAGAAAAAGGCTCGGGGACGCCTAACACAGCGAAGGTGGGCAATCTTGGCATGGACCAAGTTGTGCGCATAGCTAAGATAAAAAGGGCAGAGCTTTTGGCGCGAACTTTGAAGGGCGCTGCCAAGGAAGTGCTGGGAAGCTGTATCAGCATGGGGGTTACGGTGGAAGGCAAAGACCCGCGAGAAGTGCAAAGGGAAATTGACGAAGGTAAATACGAAGAGATATTTAGTAAAGGCGAAGAATAAGCGAATATTTTTATAATCGGGTTCCAATCCCTCATTGGCACGAGGCTTTAAAATGCCCTTAGATAAGAAGACAATATTAGATGCGGTTAAAGAGGCAAAAGAGAAATCTGGCAAAAAGAAATTCAATCAGACAGTAGATTTGATCTTGAACATAGTAGAAATTGACATGAAATCTCCGGAAGGCAAGATTCAAGAAGTTGTTGAGCTTCCTCATGCCACGGGAAAACCGAACAAGGTTTGTGTTATTGCCGCTGGCGAATTAGCTCTTAAAGCTCGAAGAGCGAACGCGGACAGCGTTATTGAAAGAGCTGATCTCGAAGGGTTAGCGGGTAAAAAGAAAGAACTGAGAAAATTGGCTGAAGAGTATGATATTTTCATTTCTGAAGCCCCGTTAATGCCGCTTGTAGGCAGAATTTTAGGCCCAGTTTTAGGTCCGCGGGGAAAAATGCCCGTGCCAGTTGCGCCCACTGCTGACATAGCGAGTTTGATAGCGAAACATCGCAAGACGATAGTTGTGAGAATGCGTAATCAACCGATAATCCAGTGTTCTGTCGGAACAGAGAACATGAACGAGGAAGAGTTGTTTGATAATATTCAGGCTGTTCTGAGGGCTTTAGAGGGAAAACTCAAAAGAGGGTTCAAAAACATCAAGCTTGCCTACATAAAAACATCCATGGGCACACCTGTAAAAATCAAACCGTAACAAGAGAGGAATCCGATGCCATCGCAACAAGTCTTAGAAGAAAAAACTGGTGAAGTTGAAGAGATAAAGGAATTACTGAAAGAGTACAAGTCCATAGGTGTCGCCAGTCTGCAGAAGGTTCGAGCTGCGCAGCTCCAAGAGCTGAAGAAAAACTTGGCAGGCAAAGTTTACATGAGAGTCTTAAAAAACACGCTGACGAAAATTGCCATTGAAAACATGGGAGAAACGGAGCTGAAAAAGCTTGAACAATACTTGGGAGGGTCGAACGTTTTCCTTTTCACGAATCTCAACCCGTTTAAGCTGGCGCTTCTTTTGGAGAGAGGCAAAGTTAAAACCACCGCTAAATCAGGCGATATAGCTGCGATGGACGTTGTTATTCCATCGGGAAATACTGGGCAACCGCCTGGTCCGATTATCAGTCAATTGAACGCGGTTGGTTTGCCCACGAGAATCGAGTCTGGAAGCGTATTTGTAAGCAAGGATACGCTAGTAGTGCGGAAAGGCGAGGCTATTTCGGAGAGACTCGCAGCCGTCTTGTCAAAGCTTGGGATAAAAGCAGTTGAAGCCGGGCTATCTATGCGAGCAGTTTTTGACGAGGGCCTCATAATAATCGGAGACCAGCTCAAACTCAATGTTGAAGGAACCCGAAAGAGCTTTGAGCAAAGCCATGGAGAAGCTTTCGCTTTATCATTGAGCATAGCGTATCCAACATCCGAAACCATCACCATGCTCCTGCAAACCGCTCAACAAAAAGCCTTTGCACTTTCACTGAACGCTGCAGTGCCCACCAAAGAGACAATAGCTGACCTCCTCAGAAAGGCACACACAGAAATGCTCAGCCTAAACAACGCAGCAGAGAAAACAACGCCTAAAGCCTAAATAATGACGTCTTATTTGTGCTCTCGGAGACTATAGCCCCCTTATATACAGATTGGTTTTTGGCTGTGAAAAGCGTCAATACGGATAGACCCTCTATAGGTTTCTGCATAGTATTTCTATTAGGATCCAAATATGCAAGACCAATTTTAGTAATCGTCGCCGATAAAGCCTCTCCGAGGCGGCTACCCCTCCCTTATACACATTGAATTCTTGCGTGAAGTGACGATTCACTATTTCTGTTTCTATTTTTGCCATTGTCCTATGGCGTACTTAACAATTCAAAGTTTACCTGTGCAAGCTCTCGAGGAGAGCCGTGTGGGCGACGAAAGGTTCTTAAGTAATTGGGTCATCGTTCTAAACGGCAAGAAAAACGCTAAAGGCAATGCCTAGCTTTAAGTAGCAGCTCGTTTCCTTTAAGTGGAATGGGCTGCATCAACCAGAAAAAGTTAAAATAGTTGAATGAAGAGGTGAAAAGGTATGGAATACGTTTACGCTGCGATGCTCCTTCACAAGGCAGGTAAGGAAATAAACGAAGAAAGCTTATCGAACGTTTTGACGGCGGCAGGAATAAACGTTGACGCCGTTAGAGTGAAAGCTTTGATAGCTTCTTTAAGCGAAGTCAATATTGAAGAAGCGATTAAATCCGCTCCAACAATGATGGCCGCGCCAGCAGCCGCACAAGCACCGACTGCACCAGCAGCAGAAACTAAGCCGAAAGAAGAAGATAAGAAGAAGAAAGTGGAAGAGGAAAAAGCTAAAGAAGAAGCAGCGCTTGAAGGTTTAGGCGCCCTATTTGGGTAAATAACCCACACATCCTATTTTTAATTAAACTTCCGCACTCTGTTGCTGTTTTTGTTTTCTCTCACTCAATATTTTCCAAGCAACTACAGGCAACCATCCGCAAACAATCATCAACGTTCCAGGAAAGGCTCCCCACTGGTAATTCAGCAGAAAGGTTTCGAAAATGGCGAAAGACAAGCTCATGGTTAACGTTGACAGAACTGCGGTCTTTTTGCCGAATTTCTTGAAAGTCTGCGTGGCAAGTATTCCTGCAAAGAAGAAGTCGCCTAACCCAAGCGACATGTACTGAAGACCCCGTTCTGTTATGACCAAGGGAACAGTTGGCAATGAAATAAGAACTGGAAGGCCTAATCCCGAAACCTGCTTTGCCGCGGTCACCATTACTCCAGTAAACAGCACTAGTACTATGTCCATAATTGTGAGGAGTCCCACAAAAATGAACAGGTTTTTCCACGTAAACAAAGACCCAAGATAAAGAGTTACCAGGACAGCAAATATCACTCCATAAGTATCCAGAAGATACGGAAACCACAGGGTTGTTCCATTATACACCAAGTACAGCAGTATGAATAAGGCTGGCGGCAGAACAGCCAAGTACCATCTTTCCCTTGTATCTGCCCTTTTCTGCTCATATAACAGGGCAAAAAACGCGAAGGCTGCCAAACCATAGGCTGCCAAAGTTCCATAGAACATTTGGCTATCTGCGAAGGGGGCTAGCAGGGCAACGGTTCCAGCTGCCAAACTGGCTACACCGAACCCTGAGCAAAAAAGTTGCGCTTTCCTCTTCGGCACATTTGAAAAAAGGTACGAAAACGTAAAAAGTAACGTGGAATAAGACAAAAGAAAGACCGCCATTATGGCCATTTGAGGAACAAAAACAATAACCGAAACTGCAACGCTGATCATAGCCACAAACAAAATTGCATCTCGAGTGCGAAACTCCTTTTCCTCAAAACTTGTCTTCAGCTTTCCTTCCACACGCCTATTCAAAAGCATGGCTGCGGCTGTCACAGCGAACAATGCAAGTGGCATGGTTATGTCGAAATACATAAAAGCACATAATCCAAACGAGGGATTTAAACATTAAAAGCCGAATTGCACGTTTAGAATGGCTAATGATGCAAGAAGCGCTTCTTCTGTTCTAACAGTCTCCGTTCCCTGAGCAGGAATAGTGTTCACCACAAAATCCACAAGGTCATTCAAGTTTGTGCCTTCATCCCTAGCGATCTCGTACAGTCCTCTTGTTGGTGCGCCGAACACTATGAGAACACTGGCTGCTGTTTTCCATTTTCCAGCTAATTCCTCAGCGATGTCTGTAAACTTGGCGCCCCTTCTAGATGTGGCAATGGTTAAATCAAATTTTCTGTTTTCTATGAGCTTCTTTAAAGAATGCCTCTCAACCGTCACTGTGTATCCCCAGTAATCTGGGATTTCATCGCGGTCTGCAGTTTGAACCTCAACTTCTTCACCCACTTTCGCTATTCTCACGGTCAACCGCGTGCCAGCAGCGGATTGTTTTTCCAACATAAGTGCAGGTCGTTCAACGCCGATGTCTACAAGCGTGCCTTCTCTGGTTTTGGACAAGATCGCGCCTTCACGGTACTCGCCAACCTTCAAATTCTTAGCTTTCCTATTCAGCGGATGATGCGGCGTTCGTAATGGCGGCAGTATCCCCGCATACTGTAATTGCGGTGCAAGCTTGAAAAGTCTCTTCCTAAGATATTGCGGCGTTTCCATGTACGCCAGCAAAGTAGCAATCAAATCAACCTCTCTGCTTTGTTTAATTTTCGGATTATCAGGATAAACTATGATTTCGCTCACTCTGAAAATTGCCGCGACTCTTCCGATTAAACCTACCTTTGAGGTTTTCTCGCGTAAATGTGGCGTGTCTGAAATGACAGATGCAGGTATCGCCACAGCCAACTTCTTCTTAGCCAATTTGTGTTTCGCCCCTCGCAGAAAATCGCTGCGCATCTACGTTCAGCTTAAAAGTTAAAACGAAATATAAAAAGTACTTGTAATTACAGAGGTGTGAATTGGAATTGTCAACGTCAGCTTTAGATGGAATTAACGAAATCAGAAAAATCGACAAAAGTAACATGCTTTCGTTCTGCGTTGAAGCTCCCAAACACTATCGTGAAGCAGCAAAGACAGCTGAAAAAATTTCATTAGCTTATTCCAAACCTGCGAACATTATTGTCACTGGCATGGGTGGATCTGCGATTGGAGGCGAACTGCTAAAAGACTGGACACGAGACAAAGCGCCCTTTCCCATAGAAGTTAACAGAGAATATTCTTTACCAGCATATGCAAACAAGAAAAGCCTCGTGTTAATTGCAAGTTATTCAGGGGAAACAGAAGAATCCCTCAGCGCTTTTCTAGACGCCGCAAAAAGAAAATGCATGATTTACTGCATAAGTTCTGGAGGAAGCTTGCTAGAGTTTGCCGAAAAAATCGGAGCGCCCTGCCTGCGCATTCCTTCGGGCATGCCGCCGCGTGCAGCCCTTCCCTACCTGTTTGTGCCCATGCTCATGTCACTGGAAAAACTGAACTTGGTTTCAAGCGTCTCTGATAGCCTTAAGAAAGCAGTGAGAATCTTGGAGAAAGTTAGTGGTGAGAATTCACCCGAAAAACCCGCAAAAAACAATTTTTCCAAGACGTTGGCTTCGAACATTGGCGAAACTGTTCCCGTGGTTTATGGTTTTGGAATTTACCGCGGTGTTGCACAGCGTTTTAAACAGCAGTTTAATGAGAACAGCAAGATTCCTTCAAAGTGGGAGTTTTTCCCCGAACTCAACCACAACGAGATTGTAGGCTGGGAAGAACCTGGAAAACTTGCAAAAAACTTCTCCACAATATTCATCAGAGACAAAAGCGAGCCCGCTGAGATTCGTAGTAGAATCGAAACAACAAAAACTCTGATGCTAACAACCCAGTCGAAGATGTTCGAAGTGTGGAGTCAAGGCAAAAGCGAACTAGCCAAAATGTTGTCCATCATCTGCATAGGCGATTTCACAAGCGTCTATCTGGCAATTTTGCGCAAAGTGGACCCAACTCCAGTTAAGACGATAACCCTGTTGAAGGATAGAATGAAAGAGAGCGGAACAAAAGAGAAAATAATCCGTGAACTGGCGAAGATTGTTGCGAAATAAGCTGGGCTCTTAGACTCAGGTGTTTTCAATTATGAAACGTTTGAACATTTCTTCTGCGTTTTCAAGCGGCAACATTTGGGGCGGACGTTTGAAGGCGTAGGCACAGACCGGCACAATTGCTCCCTTGAGTTTTTTGTTTAACGCCATTTTCATGGCCCTCACGACATCAAAGAGGACTGAGCCCGCGTTCGGCGCGTCAACAGTTGAAAACTTTAGGTCTATCTGCATCGGCGCGTTACAGAAGTAAACGCCGCTAATCCAGAAGTAACTGTCACGCTTATTCTGCAAGAAATCCACGTAGTCCGTCGAGCCAGCCACAACTTCAGCCTTGTAAGACAAAGAAGACGCTACAGACTGCGTTTTAATGGCGCGTTTGGCGTCCCGAGTCCTGTCCAACGTATCCAATGACTCTGTCCCTCCGCCGACGTCTAACTGATAGGTTTCCGCAATCCTAACACCGTTCATTGAAAGCAATTTCAACAACGTCTTATGCAATGTAGTTGATCCCACTTGGTCGATTAAGTCGTCGCCTGCTAATGGCAACGTAGCCTCTTCGAAACGTTTAGCCCACGCTGCATCGCTAGCGATGAAGTTGGCGGCAGCGTTTACGAAGGCACACCCTGCAGCCAATGCTTGTTCAGCATACCATCGAGACGCCTCCGTTGCTCCGCTCGGAAGCAAATTGACAACAATTTCAGTTCCAGTTTCTTTCAGTATCTCTGCAACGTTTGAATCAGGCGTGTTGCTGATCTGCACCATTTTTTTTGTGTATGTGCCTATGCCGTCCAACAATGGGCCTTTGTGAACGGTGATGTTGGTTAAAGGGGCATCAGTGACTTTCGGTGCGTTGTTTGGCCTCGCGAAAATAGCTTCAGCCAAATCCTTTCCAACTTTTCGGTCATCAACATCAAAGGCTGCAACGACCTGAATATCTCTCGGCTCTAAACCTCCCAATTGGGGATTACGCAGTCCAATGTAATCTTCTTTTTCGAACTTTCCATAATATTGTAAGCCTTGGACGAAGGCTGAAGCACAGTTTCCAACGCCGATTAACGCGACTCTTATCTTTGGCAATCTTGGCCACCTTTGTTTGAACTTTTTATTTGCGATGGTCTTATAAAAGGCTACGCTGCTTTATGGCTGAAATGAGGCTATTTGCATGAACATTTGGTTGGATGTTGCTGTTGTGCGTTGCCCAAACTGCGGTAACTATCATGTTGATGCGTCATGGTACGTCATTGAATTGGAATCCGACATCCAGTGTGGACGCTGCCAAACCGAATTCAATGGCAAAGACCACGCAACAGACCGCGTGCTGCTTGAGTTCGCCTTAGATGAAGATGGCAAGATGCAAAACGTGAGAATTGCAGAGCATCTCCCACTGGAATAACATTTGGGTAAAAAATGAGCAATCAATTTTCTAGTAACCTTTTAATTTCTTCGAGGCATTAAGCTAAAAACGAGTTGACCTAAATTGGATGACACAGTTAAGCTTGACAAATTCACAGCTGTTAACGAGTTAGCGCGCCGGCGAGGCTTTTTCTGGCAGTCGTACGAGATTTATGGCGGCGTAGGCGGATTCGTAACTTATGGTCCTCTCGGCGCAAGATTGAAGCAGAACATCGAATACAAACTCAGAGAAATTTTCGTTAACAAGTTAGGAATTCTCGAAATAGAATCGCCCGTCATTGCGCCTGGCAAAGTTTTCGAGGCATCAGGCCACGTGGACCACTTCAAGGAGCCTATGGTTGAATGTTCCAAATGCAAAAAGCGCTTTCGCGCAGACCATCTGCTTGAAGAATACGCAAAAATAAGCTCGGTAGACGCTGAAAAAATGAGCCTAGAAGAAATCAAAGGTGCAATCGAAAAGAACGGCATTCTGTGCCCTGACTGCGGCGGCACTTTTAACGCACCGCAACAGTTCCTAACCATGTTCGAAACCACCATAGGACCTTATGCTGGCGCGACTGGCTACGGGAGACCCGAAGCCGCACAGGGAATATTCGTAGAGTTTAATCGCCTTTACGCCATGGCGCGGGAGAAGCTTCCTTTCGGAGTGCTGCAAATAGGCCACGCTTTGAGAAATGAGATTTCGCCTAGACAGGGCCTCATAAGGCTTAGGGAATTTACGATAGCGGATTTAGAGTTCTTCTTTGACCCTGAAGAGCCGAATTGCCATTTGCTGAAGGATGTGGAAAACGAAACTCTGCGTTTTCTCCTAGCCGAAAACAGGCTGAAAGACTCCGAGGAAACAATAGAATTAACTGTTAAAGAAGCTGTAGCGCAGAAAATAATACGTGCAGAGTGGCAAGCATTTTTCATGGCGATGGCGAAGAAACTGTTAATCGAGCTCGGCGTTCCCGCTGAAAAGCAACGTTTTATTGAAAAACTCCCGTGGGAAAAGGCTCACTATTCAAGTCAAAGCTTTGACCAAGAAGTGTACGTTGAACGTTGGGGCTGGATAGAAGTCTCTGGACACGCCTATCGCGCAGACTACGATTTGAGTAGCCACATGAAAGCCAGCGGCGCTGACATGCAAGTCTTCAAAGAATACGAAACGCCGGTTGAAAAAGAACAACTCGTTGTAAAGCCCATAATGGCCAAGCTTGGTCCCGCGTTCAAAAATGAAGCGGCAAAGGTTGCAGAACTGCTCTCAAAAGCCGAGCCAGAAGAGGTTGCCACATCTCTGAAAAAGAACGGTTACTACACTGTTGAAAACCGTAAAATCTTGCCTGAACACGTGGACGTTATTCATCAAAAAACCATTTTGCGAGGCACTCGCTTTATTCCACATGTTGTCGAACCCAGTTTCGGTTCTGACAGGCTCTTCTATGTTGCTCTGGAATATGCTTACAGAGTGAAAGACGACAGAGTTCTCATGAGCTTTCCGCGAAGCATTGCTCCAACACAAGTTGGCGTTTACCCCCTGGTAAGCAAAGATGGACTGGTGGAAAAGGCACTGGAAGTGCACAAGTTGTTGGCTCGTGAAGGTTTTACGGTTGAATTTGACGAAACAGGCTCTATAGGTAGACGATACGCTCGTGCGGATGAAGCTGGCGTTCCCTTAGGCATAACAATAGACTATGACACGCTAAGCGACAGCACAGTTACGATCCGCGACCGCGACTCATGGCAACAAGTTAGAAGCCAAATCAAGGATTTACCTGAGCTTTTGCACAAATATTTTCAGGGAAAAATCAACTTCGAAGATTTGGGCACTTTGCTGGCAGTTTAAGTCGCTAGCTTTTTTAATGTACGTGCATACTAACTGTTAGAAGAATTAGCGATCATTATGGCGGGAAATTGGTTTGGTGCTTCCAGCGGAAACAGAAGAACGCGTGAAACGCAGAGCCTTGAACGTTTGTCAAGATAATCTACGCAAGGTCTTGGAGCTCGCCAGAAAAACCCCTCGAATGGTTGAGCACTTTGCGAAAGGCGACAAGGAAATGGCTAGGCAACTTTTTAACGAAATCAGAAATGGCGAGGATGAAGTTATCAAGGCTAGACGCATGGTTTCTCAAGAGCTAGCTGAAATAGGCGCCATTCTGATGAGCAGAGAGGATTTTTTGAGGTTTACGAACCTGACAAGCGAGATTGC
>Ga0187886_1004379_pt1 | contig 10163 bp, 9 predicted proteins | sample June2016WEW_20_1_FD_133001 | JGI IMG/M metagenome (GOLD analysis project Ga0187886, IMG submission 133001) | Peatland microbial communities from SPRUCE experiment site at the Marcell Experimental Forest, Minnesota, USA - June2016WEW_20_150 | ecosystem: Environmental > Terrestrial > Soil >... | reverse complement strand
TTCAGGATCGCGTCGACGGACGTGTTCCAGTTGCCCGCGATGGACGCCAGGTCGTCCCCCTTCTTCCATTTATAGAAGGCTCCGTCGACGGGAAGAATGTTGAGGCTCTGACCAGGCTGCAGGAAATTGGCGTTATCGGCCAGCAGGTCGGTATTGCCCCAGACGATGCTCGCGTCCTTCAGGCCGAATTGCTTGGCGATGGATGAGACCGAATCGCCTTTTTTGATGGTGTACGGGGTGATCCAATCCGAATTGCGGGCCGGAATTGTCATCTGTAAAACAATGGAACGGGCGATATCGGACCGGGATACGCCGGGCGCTTCCGCGGAGGGGAGCGCCAATCCGTCCTCCACCGCGCCGGCGATCGCCGTCGCGGATTGCGCGGACCCGCCCGTTTGTGAATCCTCACCTCCCGGATTGGTCCGGATCATCCGCCATCCCCAATACCCGAGCACACCGAGCAAGGCGGCGGTGGCGAGCATCCCGATCCAAAATCCTCCCGTGCGGAAGGAGGTTGGCTGGGAAGTTCTTTTGCTTTCGGGGTTTTCCGTATCCGTCACAACGCAATCCTGTCAGCAAACGCAAGCACTCTTATCCGGGTGAACGGCCCTCGGTTGGATCCAACCGGCGGCAACGGACGCGGATTATAGCATATTGATTTTAATGTAGGCATTCATGCGGTGTCTGTATCTCCATTATTGCGGTACCGATCCCTCGCCCCCTGAAGGGGGCTCGGGATAACTTGCGCCGTATGTCATTCCGACCCCGAGCCGCAGGCGAGGGGGAGGAATCGGCAGTGCATATGCGAGGAGACCGGCGCATTCATATTGTCAGTCCTTTCATATTTGAGTCACCAATCCCTCGTTTCTTAAAGGAGGCCTCGGGATGACATATTGCGTCAGAATAACGGGGATTTGCCTTCCCTCCGCGGAGCGGCTAGAATGACCCTGCCGTACCGCCATGTTAACGATCGAAATCTTTACTCTCTTCCCGAATCTCTTTGAAGCCCCGCTGCGCGAAAGCATTCTCGGCCGCGCGGTTGCGCATGGCTTGCTCACGGTGGGAGTGCACAACATCCGCGATGCCGCAACGGACCGTCACCAGGTGGCCGACGACGCTCCGTACGGCGGCGGCGGCGGGATGGTGATGAAGCCGGAGCCGATCTTCACTGCGGTGGAGGCTGTCCTCGGGTCGCCGCCCGCGCTGCCCGTCATCCTGCTCACCCCGCAGGGGACGCCGTTCACACAGCAGAAGGCCTGGGCGCTCGCGGAGACTCCGGGGTTCGCGCTGCTTTGCGGGCGGTACGAAGGAGTGGACGAGCGCGTACGCGAACACCTGGCGAGCGAGGAGCTATCCATCGGCGACTACGTGCTTTCCGGCGGCGAGCTGGCGGCGCTGGTGGTGGTGGAAGCCGTCGCGCGCCTCCTGCCCGGAGCTCTCGGCGACGAGGAAGGAGCCCGCGACGACAGCCATTCGAGCGGATTACTGGAATATCCGCACTACACCCGCCCGCCCGAGTTTCGCGGTTGGGGCGTACCGGACATCCTGCTTTCGGGTAACCATGCCCAGTTGCGGCAATGGCGCCGCGAGCAGTCGCTGCGGCGCACTTTCCTTCGCCGTCCCGATCTTCTGGCGAAAGCGGAATTATCCGACGAGGAAAAGCGGCTGATTGCAAGCTGGAAGGCGCAAGCGCCCGGAGCAGAAAAGGAGTAGCCCCGCTTCCCCCGCTTCCCCCGCCTCGCGAGGGCAGGCGCGAGGGCGAACGCGAGGGCAACCGTTCGTCGTTCGGCTTCGATAATGTCCACCTTCGAAGGAATTTTTTTATACTGGTACAAGGCCGTTCAATTCAATGGAAATATTAATTTCAGGCATTTTCCGAGGCTCGGCCTGAACAGCGGAAGCGGGGCTTGCCCAACTTCCCGGCTCATGCTAGAGTACTGCATTCTTTGAAATCGGGGGAATAACCATCATGAGGAACATCACGCATACCACAAAACCTTTCCTGCTGGCAACACTTCTTACGTTCGTCCTGGCCGGGTGCCGGGGAAGTTCGTCCATCACGCCCGGCACGCAGCTTCCGACGGAGGCGAACACTCCGACCGGAACCATCCAACCTCCCCGCAGCCTGACCATCTGCATGGGTGAGGAACCCAAGAGCCTGTATCTTTACGGCGGAGGCGGGTTGGCGACGCGCACCGTGCTGGAGACGGTGTACGACGGGCCGATCGACTCGCTCAACTATTCCTACACTCCGGTGATCCTCAAATCCCTGCCGACGCTCGACAACAGCGGCGCGGTCCTCAAACAGATGGCGGTGAAACAAGGGGATAAAATTTTCGACGACAACGGAGCCGCGGCTGCGCTCGTGCCCGGCGTGAAATACCGCCCCGCCGGATGCACCGACGCTTCGTGCGTCGCAACCTATTCGGGCGGTTCGGTGACGATGGATCAACTGCAGGTGACGTTCGTGTTGAAATCCGGTCTGCTGTGGTCCGACGGGGAGCCGCTCACGGCGGATGATTCCGTCTATTCCTTCGAGCTCTCATCCTCGCCCGACACGCCTGCCCCGGCCGGAATGACGCGCGCCATCCTCGGCACGCAGGCGTATGAAAAACTGGACGACCTCACGGTCCGCTGGACCGCGCTCCCGGGCAACATCGATCCTTCGTATTCCCACCGGTTCTGGGTGCCCCTGCCGCGCCACGCTTGGGGCAAGATGTCGGCGGCCGAACTGCTCACCGCCGACGCCTCCACCCGGATTCCGATCGGCTGGGGGCCATACATCATCCAGTCCTGGACTGCGGGCACCGAAATTCTCCTGAAAAAGAATCCCAATTATTTCCGCGCCGGCGAAGGACTGCCGCATTTTGATACGCTGCATATCAAATTCATCGGCCCCGACGGACGGCTGGGGATCTCGACGCTCCTGTCGGGTGAATGCGACGTGGTGGATCAGACGGTTCAATTGGACGACCAGATCGCCGAGATCCAGAGCCTGCAATCCCAGAAGAATCTGCAGGCGGCGTTCACAACCGGCACCGCCTGGGAGTATCTGGATTTCAACCTCAAACCGGCGGCCGGGATAGGCGCACTGGATTATTCGGACGTTCGCCTGCGGGAGGCGATTGCCTTTTGTCTGGACCGGCAGAAGGTGGTCGATCAGACGCTCGGCGGCCTCTCCGCCGTCCCCGATGATTACGTTCCACCGCAGGATCCGCTCTTTAATAAGGACGTCGCCAAGTACCCGTTTGATACGGCCAAGGGGATGGCCCTGCTCGACCAGATCGGATGGAGAGATCTCGACAACGACCCGGCCACGCCGCGCACGGCGCAGGGCGTGACCGGCGTGGCCAATGGGACAAAGTTGATTGTCAATTCCACGATGGTGTCCACCGAACTCCGGCAGGCGGCCGCCGCCGTCTATGGCACCAGCCTTCTGGAATGCGGGATCGGGTACGTTGCATCTTTCACCGATAATTCCATGTTTGTCGCCAACGCGGACGGGTTACTCTTCGGACGCCTCTTCGAGACGGTTCAGTTCGGATGGATCGCGGGTGTGGAGCCCGCCTGTGAGCTGTACACTACCGCGGAGATTCCGACCATCGACAACGGGTATTCCGGTTCAAATCCGACCGGCTTTTCCAATCCGGAATACGACCAAGCCTGTGATCTGGCTCACCGGTCGCTTCCCGGTACGGCGGCCTATATCCAGAATCAATATCAAGCGCAGAAAATTTTCGCCGAAAACTTGCCGTCGATTCCGCTCTACCTCACGGTGAAAATGGCCGTCGCGCGCCCCGACCTTACCGGTTTGATCATGGACCCGACCGCCGCCACCGATTTGTGGAATCTGGAAGCTTTTGATATTCCCGAATCCTAAAAGCGGTTTCTTCCATCCTTCGGGATAGAAAAATACCAAAACGCACGAGCATTCCCGTGCGTTTTGGTTTGGTTCTGCTTGACGCGGGTTTCGAATTTCGTTTATAGTAAAAACCATCCTGCCTCGAGCGGATACTGCGGAAGTGTTCCCGGGGTTGTCGACAGGCGTCTTCCCGGCGCATCCCTCCCAACGAATCGGTCCGAATCCTGCGGCCGATCCAATGCGCGGTTCCAAGAGATCACGATGGAAAAAGAAACATTGCTGAAAGTGGAAAACCTGAGCGTGTGGTATGCCACTCGCGCCGGCGACGTGTCCGCAGTGGATGACGTCTCGTTCGACCTCGCCCGCGGCGAGGTGCTGGGTGTGGCGGGGGAATCCGGCTGCGGAAAAACAACGCTCGCCCTGAGCCTGCTCCGGCTGCTGCCGGAGAGCGGACGCGTCCTGCGCGGGCGGGCAATCCTGAATGGGACCGATCTGCTCCCGCTTTCCGAAGAAGCGATGCGTCCCTTCCGCTGGCGGCGGATTGCGATCGTCTTCCAGGATGCGATGAATTCGCTGCATCCGGTGTACCGGGTGGGCGACCAAGTCTGCGAGGTGCTGCACTCGCGCGACGCCGGCCTATCGCGCCGGCAGGCCCGCTCGCGCGCGGCGGAACTGTTCGCGATGGCCGGGGTGGACCCCGCGATGATGGACGGATATCCGCACGAGTTCAGCGGCGGAATGCGCCAGCGGGCGGCGATCGCCATGGCACTGGCCGGCAATCCGGAACTGGTCGTCGCCGACGAGCCGACCACGGGGCTTGACGTGATCGTCCAGGATTCGATCCTGCGTGAAATCCGGGCGTTGCAGGAACGCCTGGGGATGAGCATGATCTACATCTCGCACGACATCGCCGTGCTGGCCGAGACGAGCCGCCGCCTGGCAGTGATGTACGCCGGCCGGTTGGCCGAGCTTGGCGAAAGCGTGGAACTCTTCGATCATAGTCTGCATCCGTATACGCACGCGCTGCTGGTGAGCTTTCCCAATCTCCACGATCCCCTGCGGCGGATTTCACCCCTAGCCGGCGAGCCGCCGGATCTATTGCATCCGCCCTCCGGCTGCCGCTTCCATCCGCGCTGCCCGCGCGCGCTGGAGATCTGCGCGGCGCGCGTCCCCGACTGGAAGGATTACGGCGGCGGCCATTACGCCGCGTGTTGGAATCCCATGGAGGCCGCGTGACACCGCCGCTCGTGGAAGCCCGCCACCTGACGAAATTCTTCCCCGTCGAACGCGGCGTCATCGCGCGCGTGCGCTCCCGCGTGCACGCGGTCGACGACGTTGAGTTTGTGATCGGCCGCGGGGAAACCCTGGGGCTGGTGGGGGAATCCGGCTGCGGAAAAACAACAACGGCCAAACTGCTCGTGCGCCTGCTGAAACCAACCTCCGGCCGGATCCTGTTCGACATGGAGAATGGATCGCCGATCGACCTCTCGGCGTTGCGGGAAGGCGCGCCGATGAAAACCTTCCGACGCAAGGCGCAGATCATCTTCCAGGATCCGTATGAATCGCTCGACCCGCGGATGAAGGTACTGGACATTGTCGGGGAACCGCTGGCAATCCAGGGGATCTCCGACCCGGTTGAGCGGCGGAACCGCGTTTCGGAAATGCTGCACACCGTGGGGCTGAGCCCCATCGCAACCTTCGGGTCCCGGCTTCCGCACGAGCTTTCGGGCGGCCAGCGCCAGCGTGTGGCCATCGCCCGTGCTTTGATTTTAAATCCGTCCTTCGTAGCGGCCGACGAACCTACGTCGATGCTCGACGCCTCGATCCGCACCGGGATCATGAACCTCATGCTGGACCTTGGCGGGGCGATGCAGCTTGCCTACCTGTTCATCACCCACAATCTTGCCGTGGCCCGCTATATGAGCCGGCGGCTGGCGGTGATGTATCTCGGAAAAATCGTCGAGACGGGCGCGACGGAAGAGCTGCTCCACCATCCCCTGCATCCTTACACCCGCGCGCTGCTCTCGGCCGTTCCCGAAGCCGATCCGCGCGCCCGGCGTAAGGCTCCCGAGATCCTGGGCAGTGTCGGAACACCGGTCGATCCGCCGCCGCAATGCCGGTTTCTCGCCCGCTGTCCGATCTCGACGGATGTGTGCCGTTTCCAACCTCATCCGCCGCTGGAGGATAAGGGCGGCGCACATTGGACAGCGTGCTACCTCGCGTAAATTCCCGAGGCAGCCCGGCTGGAAAGTAAGGATGAATCCATGAACTCTTTGCCTAAATCCGAAATACATAAAACGCGAATCGACCACGTCCCGGCGATCTGGATCGAACCCGATCCCCGCTCCTCGCGGGGCAAACTGGCCGTCTGGCTGCCAGGGTTTACCGGTGCCAAAGAATCGACCGAGCCGCAGCTCAGGCAACTGGCCGCAAAAGGATTTACCGCCCTGAGCTACGATCCGTGGCAGCACGGGGAACGCGCGCGGGAATCCTCGGAGGAGATGGAAACCAGAGTGTTTGGTAACTTCCGCCGCTATATGTGGCCGATCTTCGGGCAGACCGCGCTGGACGCGCTGCGCGTCATCGATTGGGCCATGGCGAATCTCGCCGTCGGCCAGGAAGTGTATCTGGGAGGCATCTCCATGGGCGGGGATATCGCCGTCGCCATCGCGGGAATCGATCCGCGCATCGTCTGCGCGGCCGCGATCAACTCCACACCGGACTGGCTCCGTGCGGGTACGGAAATGGCGCCGGGCGAACCGGACGCATACGCGCAATTCTTCTATGATCGATTCAATCCGCTGACGCATCTCGAAGCGTACCAGCGCCGCCCCGCGATCTCTTTTGAATGCGGCGCTGAGGACCGGCACGTGCCCCCGGAAGGGGCGCTCCGGTTTCAGGAGGAGTTGCGGGAAACCTACTGCGAAACTCCGGACCGGCAGCGCGTCACTCTCCATCCCGGCGTGAAACACGACTCGACCGAATTGATGTGGATCCACAGCCTGGACTGGCTCGCGTCGCATTAATTCCTAGGTGAATCTACCGCACGCTGACATCGGATGTCCGGATGCCGGCCGGCAGCGGCGCAGATTTGCCGCCCAGGATTGCGCTATGGTAAACTTACTTCCGTCCGTCCGCTCGCATGCCGCGCTCGCGGAGGTTTCTATGACGAATGGAACACCGGTAAATCGCGACTGGGTCTATGTCCTCCAAGACGGCACCGTCGTAATCGAATGGGAGGAAGGAACCCTGCAAGACATCCAGACCGGGGATTTCCTACACCAGGGCGCCTTCGGCCATCCGGTTCAGGATACCGAGCTCGAACTGCTGCGATTGACCGGCCGCGTAGAAAAATTCGACGCCCGAACGGTTTACCTCCGCGCGCTCCCCGACTTCAAACGCAATACGATCGAATAATTTACTCCCGGGAGGAACAGGCATGAACGTCGCCAAGGCCATCCGCGAAAAATACGCCGTGCGGGTATTTCTGCCCGCGCCTCTCCCGGAGGACGTCGTCGGACGCATCCTCCGCGCGGGGCGTCGCGCCCAATCCGCGAAGAATTCCCAACCCTGGCACTTCGTCGCCGTGCGCGACCGGGCCACCCTGGAGCAGCTCTCGCGCACCGGACGCTACGCCGGCCACCTCGCCGGAGCGTCGCTCGGCGTAGTCATTGTCACCCCGGACCCCGCGCAAAAAGTAACCATCGCCTTCGACGCCGGCCAGGCCGCGGCCTACATGCAGCTCGCCGCCTGGGAAGAGGGCGTCGGTTCCTGCCTGGCCAGCCTTTATGAGCCGGACGAGGTCCGGCGGATCCTCGGAATTCCCGCCGAGTGGCAGGCGTACATCGCCATCTCGTTCGGGTATTTTGACCCCAAACTTCAGCCGCCCTCGGGAGTGCTCAATCCCGGGCGCAAACCGCTCGATGAAATCGTGCACTGGGATCGCTGGTGACTGTAAGGAAGGTTAGCGGCGGCACACTATAACCATCCTATCCATCCTCCCCTTCCCCTCCCTCCTTCCCGTGATATGGGAAGGAGGGAGGGGATTATCCGGCAGTGATTTTTGTTGAATCGGTTGAAGGGTGGGCAGATGGGAGGGTTTCAGAAGCCTTGCCGCCCACGGGAGTGTTCAATCCCGGGCGCAAACCACTCGATGAAATCGTGCACTGGGATCGCTGGTAATCGAAAAGGTTATTGCAGGCCGAAGCCAGAGGACGAATAAAAACGGGCGGCCGTTAGGCCGCCCGTTGGATTCCAAACCCCGATTGCGATCCTTCGCGCCTACTTGAACGAAGGCCGGACTTCCGGATCGTTCAACATGACCAGATTGACAATCCCGATAACCAACGAGATGAAATTGCCCGCCAGGATCGATACAATTTCCAGGATGGCGATGACCTGCATGGTCGCAAAGGACGGTGGTTCCGTGCCGGAACTGAGCAACCGGATGGCGTAAATTAACTCGAATATTCCCAGCGCCATGGGAAGTAATCCGACCGGTGAGCAGCAGATCAGAACAAGGGATAGCGCGAGACCCGCAACCAATCCCAAACCGATCAGGACGTTGATGATCCCGCTGATCAGCATCAGGACCCCGATTACCTGGACTTTTTGGGATTTTATCTGGGGCGGCGTGGAAACGGGCGTCGATTCCATTGAGTCATTTCCTCCGGGAACAATTTGAGATAACGATCTCTTCCAACTATTCTACGACTTTTGCAGGGAAAAAGTTTCCTCTTTCGGTCCATCCGTCATTTTCCCGCAGCCGAAGCAACCGGTCCGCTAGGGCGGGATCGGGCGACGAGATACGCTTGGCCATTAAGATGGAAAGCGGACGCAGCGGCATACGCGCTGGTGAAGAACGACCCGATCAGGCAAATCAGACTTCCCGACAACGCCAGGAGCGCCAGGGGAAAAAAGCCCAGCAGCGCAAACAGATAAGCGCTGGGCGCGGACCGGATCAGGCGGAGAGATCCGCCCGGGCGGAGGACGCTTGAGAATTTTTCCCCCGAGGCATACCGCCCAATGGCGGCGGAAATCAACAAACCGTCCGCCATCGCGATCAGGAGGATTACGCACTCGATGGCGCATAACGTCGAGGTAACACCCGCGGCGATGGCGTCTTTCTCCGAAAGAAAATACGGGGACGCAAGCAGTCCGCCCGCGACCGCCACAATGAGAACCGGAAGGCTGTAGATCAGCAGGATGCCGCAGATTCGAATCCCATCCGAAACGTTCCTGCGGAAATCCAAAGCGGGCAACTCCTCGGATTGTCCTCCCACCACCCGCCGGCAAATCTCGCAAGCCCAACCGAGAACGGAAACCAAGCCAAGCACTGGGACGAGCAGCCAGATTGCTGGAAGAAATATTTTACGGAACCAATGATCGTCGTGAAAGAGAAACGTCAGGGAATATCCGAACCGCATGCCGGCCTCCAACCGCCGATGAATCGCGGCGATCTCCGGACCGTATTGTATCGAATAATCCCGGTGGAGAAAACAAACCCGCAAGTTCCGGAGATCCGGATACCCCGGATCGGGGATTCTCCATAAGATCCCCCGATTCTATCCCCCTTCCCGGCTTGACATTACCCGGCGGATAACCTATCTTTAGTGCCGGACACCCACCCTTCCATGACGTTACGATTACATAAAGTTACAAAGCAGATCGACCGGCTGCGGGAAAACGCCGTGGCGCGCGCTCAGCGTGTGCGGGCGGAACTGCCCAAGGCGCGGGAAACCTTCGATCAAGCCGCGCAGCGAAGCGATCTGTACGAACGAGCCCGTGCTGCGGCGGAAAGCGGCTGGGACGGAGCGATGCCCGCCGGCGGCGAGGCACTCTCTTCTTTTAAAGAAGCCCCGTCCCTTCCGTCAGCCCTCACCCTGGTTGCCGTCGACGGTTCGCAGGTTTACCCGGACCATCACGCCGCAGCGCTCTTCTACGCGATCAATATCGGCTTCTTCCTTCACCGCTACGACACCGGCGAAACCGACGCTGGCTCCGATCCGGATATCGTTTTCGAGGATGATTCTCTCTATCCCGACGGAAACCTGATTTCCCAGACGATCCTCAATGCGCGCCGCACCGTCGAGGAGATGGCCACCCTGCAGCGGATCGCGCTGGCCGAAAAGCAAGCGGCGCCCGGGCGGGCCGTGCTGGCTCTCGCCGACGGCGGACTGGCGCTGCGGATCGACGAGAAAGCTTTCCCGCCAGCCGAACGTGGCGCGTTGCAGAATAAATTCTTCGCCGCCATCGACAAGCTTGCGGCCGAAAAGATTCCGGTCGCCGGATACATCTCGCG
>Ga0187886_1004378_pt1 | contig 10165 bp, 14 predicted proteins | sample June2016WEW_20_1_FD_133001 | JGI IMG/M metagenome (GOLD analysis project Ga0187886, IMG submission 133001) | Peatland microbial communities from SPRUCE experiment site at the Marcell Experimental Forest, Minnesota, USA - June2016WEW_20_150 | ecosystem: Environmental > Terrestrial > Soil >... | reverse complement strand
TTCACCCCCGCCATCCCCGGATTATGTCCCACTAATTTCACCGCCAATCCCCCGAACGCCTTCTCGTGCAGCTCCCACATCAAAATCTTCCGCCTGCTCTCGATAAAATTGCATATCCGCAGTCCCTCCGCCTCCTCGCCCGTATGCGGGTAATAATCATCCGCGTCCATCCCGAAACTAACAATATCTTCCGTCCACCCCCACGATTTCCCTTTGGTTATCGACGTCGCCACCGCGTGCCCCCCGATTGCGTCAAGGTATTGATGCAGCATATCCCTCAATTCCGCCGGCGTTCGCTTCCCCTTTTCCTCCTCGACCCTGCCTTCCAGCGTCGTATGCAGCATTATAATTTTCGGCTCGTTTCTCGTCTTGACGTCTAACAAGTCGGTTATATTATGCGTGATTATACAATAGTATTCGTTTTTCGCTTTTAACGCCTCCTCCAGCCGGACCACCCGCGAATTGGCAGGCATCGGCCGCATCTGCTCATCCCATCCTGAATGGTATCTCCCCGCAAGCCCCACTCCTATATCCAGCTTGCAGCCCAGGCATCCTAACTGATACACCCACGCCTCATGGCAATTAAACACCAATAGCGTCTTTTCTTTCTTTTCTTCAATCATCAATAATTCTATCGGCTATTTAGCGTCTCGTAGCGTAGCGCAGACCCCGCAGCCCGCCTTCGCGTTGTATTTTTTATCGCTTCGATAAAAAATGTTGCGGAGGTCGTTTGAATTTTGCGTAATCTTACGAAGTCTCGCCTTCGAGCGATGATTGAGCAAAATTCTTGCGGGGCAAGTTCTTCCTTCTTCATTCTCTGTTCTATGTTCTTTGCTCTGTCATCCGTCATCTGTCTTCCGTCTTCTCCACTGCTCACCTGCCTGCCTTCGCGTCGTATTTTTCAAAGAAAAATGTTGCGGAGGCTCACCTTTTCTACTCTCTCGCGAAGCGTCCCGCACAGTTCCTCATACGTTTCGCAATGTTCCGGAAAATTGAGCCGCGCGCATTCGCCGTGGTATTTCTTCGCCGCCTCGTCGTATGCCCTCGCCGCCTCTATCTGGTCATCGAAATAACCCAGACACCTTCTGTGCCCGTTTTTACTTATGGTCACCGTCCACTTTTTCCTTAGCTTATGCCAGCACACCCCTTTGAATTTCGAGCTTGCCTTCACGTGCTTTCGGCTGTTGAATCGGTTTTGCGCTTTCGTTATGGCCCGCAGGTTGGCCTTGCGAACGTCTAATCCGTTGCCGTTTCTATGGTCAACGACAAGTCCCTTCTCCGTCGGCAGCACCTGCCTGTGCATTGAAACAGGCGAGTATTTTTGCCCCGTAAAATCGTTTCGCATCGCGTAATACGTCGCCCCCGACTGCACCGCGAACCAGTCGTATTTGCTCAAAGCATAGTAATCTTCGGGGTCAACCAATGCGTATAACCCCATCGTCAGCGGTATCCGCCGAAACGCGAACCCATACCGCCTTCGCCGATACTCTAAAATCGGCCTCACCAAAATCTTCTCAATCCATTCCGGCATCGTTATTTTGATTTGTATCTTCATATCTCTCTCCCTTCTGCCTTCTGCCTTCTCTGTTCTATGTTCTGCTGTCAACTTGCAATATAAATGGCAACTGGAGGCCGTGAGTGGGAACACGCGGGAATGCGCAAGAAATAGCGGTTTTTCGCCACTGTTAAGCGGGTTTATTTGATAAACGGCGGGGCAAAATCACGCGATGTTCATAAACTAAAAAACCGGTAAAAGGTAGGGTTATCCACAATTCATTTTCAATAGATGGCAAAAAAAATCGTTATAAAAAAGGCAATCTTTAAAATTCCTTAAAACCGCATTATTTTGTTTAAAACGCCTTTAAATGCCCTCAAATCGCAAGTGAAAAATCGAGCAATGTTAAAATAGGTAAGGCAATTTCAAAACCTAATACCAAATCCAAAACGAGGTATCGGGCGTTATGTCCCCTCATTATTATTCTAAAAACGCATTGTTAGATGATTTTCAAAAAAAACAGGGGGTATTCTGGAAAATCTTGTCGCCTTTTGTGTCCCCGCCTTTTTACGCTAAAAACGCGGGTGAGCAAAAATATGCTAAAAATTCTGGAAAAACCGCAATTTTTTTTCAAATTTTTAAGGGGCGATAATAACTCACTTTTTAGCTGGTTTTATTTCGGGTTCCATTGTCAATTTTTCGAGCGCATCTTTTACCCAGGGCTGGTCCTTTTGTAGTTCAGCGATATATCTAATAGACCGAGCTTTTTCTTCTTCAAAAAATTTAATATCGTCCTCGTCAACATCTTCGCCTCGTCGTTTTTGTTCCAATAACCCCTCTAACGCATCAGACGCCTGCTTAAATTCGTGTATGAAATCCCCCAAATTCATTCCGATAAATCTCGCAAGTCGGCTCAATACGTCAAGCTGCGCTTCCCTGAATTTTTTTTCGGCGGGCGAAGGCAAGCCGGTGATTAACCAATGCAAATCGACATTTAGGGCTTCTCCGAACTTTGCAAGCATTTCAAGGGGCGGGGATGCTTTGCCGCTTTCGTAGCGATATATTTGAGTGGCGTCGCTTAAGCCGATTTTCTTAGCCAATTGAGGTCCCGTCAACCCGCTTTGTTTGCGTGCCAAAACGAAACGCTCAGCAAAATTATTTGCTTTATGAGGATTTTTTTGTTGAATATTCTGATTCTTCATCCTATAATTGGCCGATATTAGGAGTAACGCTCGGTAAACTTAAAGTTAAGAGGACTTATGTCAATGAACGCTCCAAAACAATTTATTTTAATAAGAAACCAGAAGGTCGTTGCCCTTGTAGGCGAACAGGCAAAAAAAGACCATCGAACAAAAGCCAACGCAGCCGAAAAAATCATACTCGACGCACTTGATAAGGATACAGTTTCGGGCAGCAATTCGTCAAGTAAAAAAAAGGATTGATAATGGCAAGGAATCAGCGAGGTGACTTTAAAGTAAAACGATTCGATTGGGCTTACAATGCCGACGAAAACATATTGCCAATTTTTGAGCGATTCAGCCGGATATATGGGCTTTCAAGAGCGTGTTCGATTGCTCTATTGTTAGTAGAGGCATTGCCGAGTCGCATAAGAGAAGATTCAATTGAAAAACGCAAAACGGAAGGCAAAAAAAACAGCAGAAAATGTATCAGTGTTTTTGCTGAAATCATTCCAATTCACCAAAAGCTCACGGATGTATATGGTCCCAAGAGGGTTTACGATTTAGGATTTTACATTCTTAACGGAATTATTCCCGAATATAGAGAGATGCTCGTTTCTCTTTTGGGAAAAGGGATTAGAGCAGACGAGATGATTGAAATTGCCAGCAATGTCACCCAAAATCTAATTAAAAAGGAGCGACAAGATGTCACCTAAAATTAAACTGGCAGGAATGATTTTATATGTATTATTCGCCGCTGTTTTTATCGTGAATGCGGCCCCTTACAGTCCTCACGAGGCAGCAAGTCAATCTTATGCGCACGACGGAGCCGTTACTGTTATAGACAACAATTTTACAGGAACCGATTTTCAGGATATTAACGGCTTATCGGTAAATGTTTTGTCGGGCAAAGCTTATCTGGTAAAAGCAGGACTTTCAATTGTCCAGGCGAGTTATCTGAATGACCCGTGTATAAGTCTTGGCGGAACAGCGAAAGGGAAGTGTCTTCAAGGGTTTGTAAACCACATTCCTGACATAAACGATGCTAATATCGGTTGGCTCGATGTGACAAGCGTTATATCGGTGGAAGAAATGGGAACAATGACAGTTATGTATGGCGCCTCGGCCTCCGGGGTGGATACTGTCAAAAAAGGTTCATATATGAAAATAGAGCCGCTAAATTGATAATGGTTTTAGCCTGAAAAGGAATGACGAAATGAACACGAACGCAAAGGGACCGGTGAATATGTGGAATAAACGGATTGCGGATTACGCTCTTATTCACCTGGGCGAAATGGCCGCGACCGTAGGAAATATAACCGAGGATATGACAGAGCTGCTCGCCCACCCTGATTACATACACGGCGATACGCAAATATCCAGAGAACAAATTGAAGCAAATATCGAGGAGAGGTTGTTGAATGGCCGTAATCGTGCAAGGGAAGCCCTGGATTATATCGCACAGGGCGTGAGCGATTTACGGGCATTTGAGGCCGCTCAGCTCAAAGATTAAAGGCGATTCGTCATAATATGGTAAATGCCATAAGAAAAATTTTCGGGATGATTCGGTTAAACCCGCTTGACAACGCGGGAAAACGTTGTCAAAATGCAGTTGTGAAATCTCATAGGTTAAAACATTTTGTTCCGTCAACAAAATCGCCCCCGATGGCAGGAGAATTGCGAGTTCGTGAGGACCGCACCGCCTCTATGAGAGCGGCACATTTCTCCTGCCTTCGGGGGTTATTCTTTGCGCATAAGCGCAGAAATCAGGGGTGTAGTGTGAAATCTCATACAGCAAACAATCAGAGAGTAATCACAGAGGACGAATTGAGTGATGTCCAGGCAGATGCAATAATCGCCCTATTGCATTCTGTATTGAAGGGGCGACAAGTTATGCAGCAAATCAAATTATGTTCACAGTTTATAAATGAAGCAAAAGGATTGCCCGAACGCGGGTTGCCGGTCGGTTGCGGATTACCGGTCGGCCATTTGAGATTGGTAACAAACTCATCGGCGGAAAATCAAGGTTAAGATTTGAGGGACAAAAGATGTTCGGCACGGAAGTCGATTTTAAGGCAATGGTAGAACGGATTCAGACCGGCGAGCGGGATTACACTGCTCGATTCAATACAAAGGGGACTGAAACTTACCGAGAGTTTCAGTCCCTTTTTGTCAAATCAATCGACGAGGCGAACCGACGAATAAAGGCCATCGTTTCAGACGCGAGTTTGGACCGATATGACGAAGTTATTTTGCCGGAAGCGTTCCGGGAAACGCTCGCTACGTATCTCGCAAATCCCGTCGTAATTTCATCGCATCAGCATCGGATTGATACAGGCCATAGCTCGGTTGTTGGCAAGACGGTCAGCGCCTTGATTACCGAAGATGGATTGAACGTCGTTATCGAGTTTGCCGAGACCGAGCTTGGCAATGAATTTTGGTATCTCTATAAAAACAAGTATCAGTGTGCGTTTAGCGTCGGTTTTATCCCCTTAGAATCAAAAACAGACAAGATAGGCGATAAATCGGTTGTGGTTTTCACAAAGGTCGAGCTGCTTGAAATATCCTGTGTGGCCGTCCCCGCTAACCGCAACGCTTTGAGCAAATCAAAGCAACGTAAGCACGATTTTATCGCCGACAAAATTGCACAACGCAAATCGCAAGCCGATGTAATCGACGAAGATGACGCGAACGCCTTTGGGCTAATAGGTTTGTCCCGGAAAGATTTCTCCGAGGACGAACTGGCGGAATTCTCCGAGGACGAATTGGCCGTATTGGATTTGTCCGGGGAAGCGGATGCGGAACCTGAGCCGGATTACGGTTCGATTGTAAAATCGGGACCGTCTCAGGCGTTTTATAACGAATAAGGATTTTTGCTATGGTGAGATGCGTGGAATGTATTACCGCTGGAGAGCCGCACACTGCGGTATATTGCTGCGCATCTTTTTTGCGGTCCATAGAGTGTTTTGCCGTGTCGTATGCGGGCGGGGGATTTACCACGAGTCCCCCGCGTTTTTCGTGGAGTGGTGAAACCATAAAGGATATGAGGTAAAAATTATGCCTCCTAATTTTGCAACAGTTGAAAAAGTCCAGGACGGTTTTAAGGCAGCGGGCAGCCGTATGGACTCAATCGAAAAAGAAATGAATCTCGCGTTTGCGGAGATGGTAAAAACTCTCGATGGCCTCAAGAACGGCTTCAAGAGTTATGGCCGCTCGGTCCTGAACGCAAGCGAGCGAGTTGGCGATTATCAGGGCTTTTGGCGCAACGAGACAATGGCAAAGGAATTCGGCTTGCTGGTTATGACTCTTGCCGGAATGAAAGCAAAAGATATGGGGACCGGCGATAACGCATCAGGCGGCGCTATGGTCGGGACCGAAACAGCGGGCTGGATGATTCAAATGCTCGGCCAATATGGCAAGTATCGCCGGAATGCCCTGATTGTTCTGATGGGCAGCGGAAAATTGAATGTCCCCCGCGTTACGGCGGACCTTACGGTTTACTGTCCTGAAGAAGGCGGCGAAATCTCAAAATCAGACCTCGATGTTGACCTTGTGTCGTTGCTCGCCAAAAAGTTTGCCTGCCTGACAGTAATTAACCGCGAGCTTGAGGAAGATGCGGTTGTCGGCCTGGGCGAAATCGTCGGCCAAAGTATCACCCGTTCAATGGCCAAAAAAGAGGACGAAATCGGCTTTATGGGCGACGGGACCGAGACGTATTTTGGTATGCTCGGAATCATCGGAGCTTTGCGAAAAGTCGATGACACAATCAATAATATCAAAGGTCTTGTGGTCGGCTCAGGCAACGCTTACAGCGAATTGACGCTCGCTGATTTCCGCAATGTAGTCGGAACCTTGCCGAGCGATGCGGACGACGGGGCAAAGTGGTATATGAACAAGAAGTTTTATTACGGCGTCGTTTACCCGCTTGCCGAGGCCGCCGGCGTCGCTAATCTCTTTGAAATCCTTTCAAATCAGAAAGGACGGTTCCTGCTGGGCTACCCTGTGGAATTTATCCACTGTATGCCCTACCAGGCCGCTAATTCGCAAATCTGTGCGATACTCGGCGATTTGAAGCTCGGCGCTTACCTGGGCGAACGCAGGCAAATCGAAATCGCCCGGTCCACCGAGGTTTTGTTCGGCAATGACCAGGTTGCGATTCGCGGGACCGAGCGGATTGACGTAAACGCTCACGGCGTCGGAGATACCACTGACGCGGGGGCAATTGTCGGTTTGATTACAGCAGGCAGCTAAGCGTTTTTAGAGGGCTGCTAATTGCTCTTTAAGAAGTAAGTAAAAGGCGTTTGAAACCCGTATTAACGGTGTAGTTTTGGAGTTTCAAAAATGATTGAAGTGCAAAATACAAAGCGGGTGGTATTACTTCCCCCGCAATTCAAAAACAACGGAGCTTTTCTCAATAACAGCTACGTTGACGTATCGGGATGGGGACACCTTCGCGTTGAATTTATCGTCGGGACTACCAATGTTATCATCGGCTCGACTGATACGTCACACGCGCCGAAGATTGAAGCCGACGATGCTGTTGGTTTCGGCTCGGCTGCCGACGTGGAAGGAGCTGCTCTCGCTGCGGTAATCGGAGCGGATGACAGCAACAAGGTCTTTGCGATTGACATTGACCTGCGTAAGAGCCACAAGCGGTATCACCGCGTAAACGCTCCGACGGCTGGCAATGTCACCGGTGCGAACCTGTGTATTACCGCAACGCTGTCGGACCCGCAAATCGGTCCGAGTAGTGCTGCCGAACAAGGTCTGGAAGAATTGGTCCAGGCGTAAAAAGTAATTTGCCAGGGCGGGTTCAATAACGTTTCAGAACCCGCCCTGGTGGAATTTTAAGGTAAACCATAAAACAAATACCGTGAGACCGGAAACACAAAATCAAATCAACCGCATTGACCTGGCAAGCAGGCACGAGCAGGTCGCTTCCTTAGAAACTGTCCAGTCACATCGGGCGATAAGATACCCCGACGCCGGTGGAAAAATTTATGAGATTATTAGAGCGGCGGAAGGCGCAGGGATTTATGTCTGTAATGAACTTGACCTGTTAGGTAAAGAATGGAAAGATACCACAGGCGAGGACAAATTTACAGGCGGAGCGGTCGATATTATCAATATCTTACGAAGTGAAAATTACGTCCTTGCGGAATTATCTTCGGTTAATGCAGATTGGATTGGAAAAGAAATCACTATCGCGGATGTCGATGACCCTACTTTCGACGGCGTTTTTGTAATTACAAATGTCCTTGAAGACGAAGATGGCGATTTTATACTATATAACCAAACAGGAGACGATGCGATCGGTAGTGGCGGAACTGCTACAATTAATAATCAAACCGAAATTGAGATCTTAAATTTTTTCGAAAGTCACCCAAGCGAGAATCAGCATAATTTGTCCGTCAGAGACCGTCTTGTCGCCTGGGAGAAAAAGGATGTAGGCGAAACGGTCGATATTATCTATATCTTACGAAGTGGAAATTGGGTCATTGCGAAATTATCTTCGGTTAATGCAGAATGGCTTGGAGAAGAAATCACCATCACAGGAGTCAATAACCTCACTTTCTACGGCGTTTTTGTAATTACAAATGTCCTTGAAAACGAGAATGGCAAATTTGTAAAATATTACCAAACAGGAGGCGATGCGAGCGGTAGTGGCGGAACTGCTAAAATTTACTATAAACATAGATGGGTAGGAATCCCGTTTTTTGAGGATAAGGGTATAAGAAGTGCGGAAATACAATCGGTAGGGGCTGTTAGTTTTACTTGTAAGTTACAAAGGTGGGATGGTGAGGGCTGGATTACATTCGGTAGAAATATTACTGTCCTACCTATGCTAAAAATTGGACACAATGACCTTGATGGTTTCGTTTGGCCCCTTTTCGCCGCAGGAGACCCGGTTTCAGTTCATCAAGAACAAGATGGTTCGTGGATTATACCGGGGTTAGTGGTCGATGATACCGAGGTATGTGAATGAAAAACGAAAAAATATGCAATAAATGCGGACTAACAAAGAAAAGGAGCGAATTCGGCCGTTGCAAAAATAACAGTGGCGGACTTCTCAAAATTCGTCGCACAAAGAGCAGCGACGGACTTCAGAGAACTTGTAAAAGTTGCCAAGAACTCCAGGCCCGCCTTGATAAGCAATTTCGTGAAATCGACACACAAAAAGATACAGCTCGATACCAACGAGACCGAGCCAATGGCATTGAGTCGCCGGAACAAATCGATGGAGTGATTAGAGAGTTGGCTGAGCTGCAATATGCCGTTAAAAAAGAGTATCAAGAGCGCGAGCGAAGAATTGTTCTCATAAATAAATATTCCGATGAAGCAATCGAACCCGTGATTTTGCATCAAATGATGTTACGAAGAATACTGGAAGATTTTCTTGATAAGCAGCCGCCAAAAGTTATTGATACCATTTATCGTTTCGGCACGTTACGGTATTATCGAAAAAAAATGAGCATAGAGCTATTGGACGAGCTTGCCGGACAAATGAGGGATAAGTCGTGAACGAATTACCAATAAAGACAGGGCTAAGCAAGGGTATTATTGATTGGTTGAGAACAAAAGACGTTGAATACGTCAAAAAATTCTGCCGTAATTTAGAAGTTCACAAAAGGCAAAGTATTCTATTCTTTACAGTTTTTCTGATGAAATTAAACGAGGATTGCGTTGACAATATCAGGTATCAATTAGAAAATACGACAAGCGGGAAAGATATTGTGGCGTGTGACCATAACCGTCATCTTTACGCTGTCTTAAAACCTACCCGGCGTGAAAATATATGCCGGATAATTAACATATTACGGACTTTGTCACCGTTTGGATTCAATACGCTTTTAGGTGAGCTTGTTGAGAGAAGTCCGTGTGGTAAGCGGCCATAACCTGTTTCATTCAGAACCGCACATCTTGCCCATCTTAAATTAAAATAGGCAAGATAGGGGCGGTGATTTTATGCGCAGACGGCAAAAAAAAATTATTGCCATCTTCTGCAAATGTTTGCCACTATTTCTGCGAATCTACATCTGCCTTCCGTCCTCGGGACCACACGTCCCTCTACCCTATGGCGCGAACTTGCGCGCTTTTGACCAAAAAAACAGTTTTCGGAGGTCGCTGAAATGCACTTAAGTCCTTATGGCACAAGGAATAAAAAAAAATTTCAGAATTTTGGAAAATCCAAAAAAGCGCTTGCGCGCTTTTGACCAACAACTGTATTAAACAACTGTATTAGTCCAGAATTAAACCCTTATTTTGTAAGGAGTTACAGCATAATCCGCGATATTGACGTAAAAACGCGGCTTTGAATGTTTGACCGATTTACCCGCCTTTCAAAAACCAGGAACCTGGCAATCAAATTCAAAAACGTCCCAGCAGAAATTTAAGTATGGTGGCCCACGGAATTCAATCAAATAATTTCCAAACCACTTCGTTTACCTCATCCTCAAGTTTGCCCATCTCTTCCTCTTTACCCTCGACTCGC
>Ga0187886_1004377_pt1 | contig 10166 bp, 9 predicted proteins | sample June2016WEW_20_1_FD_133001 | JGI IMG/M metagenome (GOLD analysis project Ga0187886, IMG submission 133001) | Peatland microbial communities from SPRUCE experiment site at the Marcell Experimental Forest, Minnesota, USA - June2016WEW_20_150 | ecosystem: Environmental > Terrestrial > Soil >... | reverse complement strand
TCATACGCTTGCCGTCGGCCAGCATCGTCACATAGCCCTGAGCTATCCCGAGGACCCGGTTGCAGGGATATTCATCGCAGAAAGGACAGGCGTCGATGCCCTTTTCCTGAACGCATTTCCTGATAACGCAGAAAGGCGGGCCACATTTTCCCGAGCGGCAGCTGCACCCCGGCCCCATCTCCGCCAGTTTATTCAGAAATGCCCAGAACTCTTTGAAATTGGTTTGCTCCCCTCCAAAATACTCCCACCCCTCTTTTTTCATCGTTTCATGTAATGCCCCAGCCTGCTTCGGAATACGGTTTCTTGATACGCAAAGTCCGCAATACAGCCCGCAATACGTTACCTGCTCCAGCTTGTCCGTGATCGTTCCCTACTCCTTTTATTTAAGCGCTTTCCTCCCGGTAGCAGGATGATCGAAGTGGAATGGGCAGACAAACCCTGAAGGCCAGAGGGTTTCTTCTGGAGCGCCGTCCGGCCTTAATTGAGGATTACGCTTGTAGGGCCGGTCTATCTTCTGGTCGAGTCGCCTTTCCGCAGGCACGAAGCTTTCCCCCCAGGGAGCATGGAAAGTCATGCACCAGTGGACTTTCTTCATTCTCCATTTGCCATTTTGTTTGATATAGTCGACTTCATAGACGCCGTTCATCCACCCGGGATTGACTTTCCCGCCGGGCGCAGGGAACGCATTAGCCCCGAAACCGTACCATCTTCCCTGAGCTGTTTTACCATCCGGAGCGACATGGACAATGCCGGAAAGCTGCATTACCTGGTGGAGGAACTCCGGGCTTTCCGACTTCCTCACTTCGACACCCTTCCTGCCATGGTGGAAGAAGTCCCGTATGTTTTCCTTCCCGACGTAATGTCCGGCGGCTACCAGCAGCTCGGTATCGGGGCCATCGGCAAAACAGTCGATGATGTCTTCGGCCATCCAGTGCTCCAGGTAAAAACCGTAGGCCCGCTGCAACTTTTTAATTTCCTCGGTGTCCTCCAGGTTCCTGATTTTATCTTCCAGAATTTTGACTTTGGCTTCCAGTTCCTCTACTTTCATGCTGAGTCCTTTCTAACATTTTTTCTTATTCTCTATCGTTTCACGACAAAGCAAATGTAATAAAATGATATTCACCGACCTGCCTTCTTGTCAAATCGAGTGTAACAATGAATTGATTCGGTAATTCGCTTCGGGGTACAATATGCCTGTTTAATAAAAAATTTTAAATCAGGAAGCAGTCAGTGGCAGTATCGGAACACCGTAAAACCGCGCCTAGCGTCTTCGGATTGAAGATGCTCAGTTCTTTAAAGGTTCCTTCTTATCGTATTTATTTCTTTGGCACTCTGGCGCATTATGCCGCCATGAGCATGCAAATAGTAACCGGGCCATTGCTTATTTATCGCCTTACCGAGTCGCCGGCCTTACTGGGAACCATGTCTCTGGTCAGCGCTGCCCCCATGATTGCCATATCCGTGTTCGGGGGTGCTTTTGCCGACAGAATGCAGAAGAAAAAAATACTCATCGCCGGACTGCTTTGCTCTTCCGTAGTGGCATTGAGTATTGCCCTGTCTCTGGCAACCGGTGTACTCAACCGGGAGAGTCCCGGCTCATGGTGGATTCTTGTGGGTGCCTCAATAGTTCAGGGTATTATCATGGGTCTGATGATGCCGGCGCTCCAGGCGATCATCCCCGAAATCGTCAATCGGGAACAGCTGATGAATGCTATAGCCTTAAACACGCTGGGTATGAACCTCCTGAGCCTGATGGCTCCCGCTATAGCCGGTTTCATGATTGACGCTTTCGATTTTAAAGCCGTCTATTTTACTATGTGCGGCTTTTATATCTGTGCGGCGCTCTTTATCTCATTTATACCCGCCAGGGGCCAGACAATTGCTGGCGGCAGCAACATTATGGCAGATATTCAAAAGGGCTTCCGATATATCCGCCAGGACTCTTTGATTCTGTTCGTTCTGGCTTTTACTCTGATTATCGTTGTTTTATCGATGCCATATCAGCAGCTACTGCCCATCTTCGTCGATGATATTCTAAAAGTGGGAGCCAGGGGGATGGGTATACTCATGAGCGTGTCCGGCGCCGGGGCATTGATCGGCTCGATATTTTTAGCTTCATTGCCCGGTAAAAAGCGCGGATTAATGCTGCTGGGAAGCGGCATCGTAACCGGTATTGCTCTGATTGTTTTTTCCTTTTCCTCCCACTGGATTCTCTCACTGGCTTTTATTTTCTTCGTCGGCCTGGGCCAGACTTTTCGCATGACCATCGGCAGCTCTTTACTCCAGGCTTATACGCAGGATGTATATATGGGACGAGTAATGAGTATACTCAATATGCAGTGGGGTTTCATGAGCTTATGCACCTTTGTTGCCGGCATGCTGGCCGATATTATCAAAGTCCAATGGGTACTCGGAAGCCTGGCAATGCTATTAACCGCCCTTTCCATCCTGTCTTTGGCCTTCGTTCGCGGCATTAGAAAAATCGATTAGTCTTAAACCTTTTTCAGGCGAGGATTTTTTCTGGAAAGCCCAAGGGAGAAACAAATGGACACGGACAAAATACTACATTTCAAAACCAGCGCGGCATGGCGTAAATGGCTGCAAAATAACCATGATAAAGCAACGGAGGCCTGGCTGGTCATCTATAAAAAAAGCAGCAATGAGACCGGCCTCCGCTATGAGGAAGCTCTTGAAGAAGCATTATGCTTCGGCTGGATTGACGGGAAAATGAAAAGTATTGACAAAGATTCATTTATCCTGAGATATTCTCCCAGGAATGCAAAGAGTATCTGGTCGCAGCAAAACAAGGATAAAATCGAACAACTAATAGCGACAGGGAGAATGATACCGGCAGGCTTAGCCAGGGTTGAAGAAGCTAAAAGGAATGGGACCTGGGAAGGCGCCTACACGCATAAAAGGAAACATGAAATACCCGCTGACCTGAAAGCAGCCCTGTCACAGAATCAAATTGCCCTCGCTAATTTCAATAAATTCGCCAATAGCTACCGTAACATGTATATCCTCTGGGTGAATAACGCCAGAACTGAAGCGAACCGTAAAAAGCGGATTTCGGAAGTGGTAGAGCGGTCAGAGTTAAACAAAAAATCATGGACTTAAATAAAGAAATAGCTGCGGATGGGTTTATGCAGCCACCATTTTTTCTCCTTATTTCACAAATATTTATCCTGGAATAAGTGAAACATATTTTAAACAGTTTTCGTCCAGTTGCCAATTTTCGTACCGCCGTCAGATAATAAAAGACCCGTATAATTTGCCTTTCTGGCTTTGAACGGGATATAGTAATACTACTAAAGAAAAAGGAGGCAGCAATGATGATAAAAGACAAGCTGTTAGAAAAAGCCGGCGCCGGTAGCGTCTCCCGCGAACCGGCGATGCTAAAAGAATATTCCCGGGACATGAGTTTCGTTAATGCCATCAAGCCGGAAGGCGTCGTCAGGCCAGGAAATGCGGCGGATATCAAGGAGATAGTAAAGCTGGCCAACGAGACCCGGATGCCGCTGGTGCCGGTAAGCTCAGGACCCCCGCACTTCCGGGGTGACACGGTCCCCAGTATCGGGGGCGCCGTTATCGTGGACTTAAGCGGTATGAAAAAAATCCTGAGGATTGACCGGACTAACAGAGTGGCCATGTTCGAGCCGGGAGTAACTTTTGACGAACTGATACCGGCCGTCGCTAAAGAGGGGCTCAGGCTTAATTTGCCTTTGCTGCCCCGCAAGTTAAAATCTGTTACCGGCAGCCTGCTTGAGAGGGAGCCCGTGATGATGCCCAAGTACCACTGGGACATAGGCGACCCGCTGGCCTGCGTCGAGGTAATTTTCGGCACGGGTGATATGTTCCGGACGGGGGCCGCCGCCGGGCCGGGCTCACTGGAAGACCAATGGGCCGCCGGGGGCGCCCAGAAGGAGGCGGCGGGGCCATCGGCCTTTTCACTGTACAGAGTCATCCAGGGGGCCCAGGGAACGATGGGCATCGTGACGTGGGCATCAGTGAGATGTGAACTGCTTCCCAGCCTTGAAGAGCCTTTCCTGGTTGGCTCTTCACAGCTTGAGAAGATACTGGAGATAGTCCACTGGCTGATAAGGCTGAGACTGGTCAACGAGTGCTTTGTGCTTAATAATACCAATCTGGCCAGTATTACGGCGAAGAAATGGCCGGATGATTACCGGGAGCTTAAAGACTCTCTGCCTCCCTGGGTGCTTTTCTTCAATATCGCCGGTTATGAATATCTGCCGGAAGAGAGAGTCAGCGGCCAGATAAAAGACATGAGAGAGATAGCCCAGCGGGTAGGACTGGAACCGGCCCAGGCAATCGGCAAAATTACAGCTTCTGAATTTCTAGAGGTGGTCCGGCATACCTCCGGAGAGCCTTACTGGAAGCTCCGTCAAAAAGGAGCCTGCCATGATATTTTCTTTTTGACCATCTATGAGAATCTCCCCGGTATCATCGACGCCATGTATGATGAGGTTCATAGAATCGGCTATCAGGCATCGGAGATGGGCATTTACCTCCAGCCGATAGTACAGGGAACCAACTGCCACTGCGAATTCAACCTGTTTTATGACCGGGAAAACCAGAGCGAGTCCGACCGGGTCAAGGAGCTATCTGACCGGGTCATCAATAGTCTGATGGCTAAAGGGGCATTCTTCTCCAGACCTTACGGTACTACCGCCAGGACGATTATCAATAAAGATGCCGCCACCGTGGCTGCCTTAAAAAAAGTTAAGTCCATATTAGACCCCGGTAATATTATGAATCCAGGGAAACTGTGTTTTTAAAAAAAGTTATCAGTATACAGTTTACAGTAAACAGTATTAAAACCCACTGATAACTGACAACTGACAACTAACGACTGATTACCAACAAACAAGGAGGGAAAGAAATGGCGCTGGATGATTATAGAAATGATATGGATATGTGCTGCCGCTGCTCGATATGTAAATTTGTCCCGCTGGAAAAGCTAAAGGAAATTCAGCATTCCTATGTCTGCCCCAGCATCGCCAGGTATAACTTCCATACCTATGCCGGCGGCGGAAGAATGGGCATGGGTATAGCCATGCTGGAAAAGGAGCTTGAATATGACTATAAGCTTCTCGAGGTAATTTATAACTGCCAGATGTGCGGGGCCTGCGATATCTCGTGCAAGTATGCCATGGACATGGAAGTGCTCGATCCGATAAATGAAATCAGGATTAAATGCGTCGAGGAAGGCCACACTGTCCCGGCACTCGATGGAGTTATTAAAGGTCTGCGTAAACAGGGCACCATGATACCAGGAACAAAAGCCGGGCGAGGAGAGTGGGCCAAAGGGCTGGATGTGAAAGACATTACAAAACAGAAGGCGAAGGTTATTTATCACGCCGGGTGCAGGGTTTGCTATGACAAAGATATGTGGAAAGTGGCGATAGCCACCGTAAAATTACTGAAAAAAGCGGGTGTTGACCTGGGCATTGCCGGAGAAAACGAGTTATGTTGCGGCGGCCGGGCTTACCAGATGGGGTATAAGGACGACTTATTAAATCAGGCCAGACAAAACATGGCACTGATTAAGAAATCAGGCGCGGAAATTCTGGTAACAGGCTGTGCCGATTGCTATTATGCCTTTAAGGTACTCTACGATAAATTCGACCTGAAAGGCGACCTGGAAGTGCTGCATACCACGGAATACCTTGCGCGGTTGTTAAAAGAAGGTAAGCTGAAACCGACCAGGAAGGTTAACATCAAAGTCACCTACCATGACCCCTGTCATCTGGGGAGGCTGGGAGAACCTTACATACACTGGGAGGGAAAGCCGGTACCCGGACATATACGTATCTTCGACCCGCCGAAGGAATTCCGGCGGGGCACCTACGGAGTTTACGAGCCCCCGCGAGATGTCCTTAAGAGTATCCCCGGCTTGAAGCTTGTTGAGATGGACAGGATAAAAGAATATGCCTGGTGCTGCGGCGCCGGTGGGGGCGTTAAGGAGACAAATCCCGATTTTGCCAGGTGGACAGCCAGGGAAAGGATAGATGAAGCTGAGTCCACCGGGGCGGAGGCTATCGTGACGGCCTGCCCCGGGTGCGAGCGGAACTTTACCGACACCATCAAAGAAAACGGGAGCAGCCTCAAGGTATATGATGTCGTCGAGCTGCTGGAGAAATCGGTCCTAAAAGGAGGTCTTTAATCATGGCTCTGAAGACAGAATTATATAAAGCGTTGGAAGATGTGGTGGGACCGGAGAATATCTCCGAAGCCCAGGTAATACTGGGTTCCTACGCTCAGCGGGGCAGGCCCAGGTTTGAAGCTGTGACCCTTCCCAAGACCACCGAGGAAGTCCAGGCGATAGTCCGGCTCTGTAACCGGTTCAAGGTGCAGTTTAAGGCATCGAGCACGGGCTGGGGAGCCTATGGCGATGCCGGCTGGCCGGGCGTCGTTAAACTGGACTTGAGGAGAATGAACCGCATCCTGGAAATCAACGAGAAAAACATGTATGCGGTCGTCGAACCCTATGTGATTTTTGCCCAGCTTCAGGCTGAGCTAATGAAAAGGGGATTGAACTGCAATATCACGGGGGCCGGCAGCAACTGCTCGGCACTCCCTCTGGCGGCCCATCAGGGGATAGGACATCTCAGCGTCAGCGGTAGTTACGGGGAGAGAAATCAGCTGGCCCTGGAGTGGGTGACCCCTGACGGGGAAATAGTCAGACTGGGCTCACTGGGGGCGTTGGGCCAGTGGTGGTGCGGGGATGGTCCGGGACCGTCTTTAAGGGGTATCATCAGGGGCAACGTGATGCCGTTGGGAGGGCTCGGTGTATTTACCAGGGCGGCCCAAAAGGTCTATCACTGGCCGGGCCCCGCGACGTTTCCGATTGAGGGGGTGTCACCGCACTATAGCCCCAGCCAGATACCGCCGGGTTTTATGATAAGGTATATATCCTTCCCGTCCTCGGAAAATTTGTTTCAGGCAGCCCAGAAGGTCGGTGAAGCCGAAATCGGGTTCATTTTAATGGGCTTCAATGCCGCCATGATGTCCGCAAACATCGCCACGAATAACAATGAAGACCTTGCCTATATGAAGCAGTTTACCAATTCCGTACAGGGGCCGGGCTTTCTAATCATCATGGCCGGCAACTCTCCGAGCGATACCGAATACAAAAAGAAGGCATTACAGCAAATCATGGATGGGTACGACGGTAAGTCCCTGGAAGCAGTCGAGGACCCTAAAAATGCCGGGGGCTTTATGTGGCGTTTCATTCGGGTCACCAGCTCCATCCGGGAGACCTGCCGCGCCTCGGGAGTCTTCGCGGGGGAGGTCGGCGGCACCGACGTATTTCACCTCATGCACCAATATATTCTACGTTCCTCCCCGCTTAAACAACGTCTGATTGATGAAGGACGGCTGCTGGCCGATGGTACCGACCCCTTCGTGCAATCTGTCGAACACGGACATGCTGGACATGCCGAGCTGCTCATCCGGTTTAATAAGAAAGACCCCGAAGCAATAAAAGCCCCGGCCGAGGTTGCCATGTTCGCTAATAAAATAGCGGTGGAGGCCCACTTTGGCGTGCCGGGCCATGCGTGGGGTGACGCGGCCCATGACCAGTACGGGCCCCACACCTCCAATTACCACCTGTGGCTGAGGAAAATTAAAAAAACGTTTGACCCGAACGCCGCGTCGGAATCCACCAACTATATTACGGCAAAAGACTAGCGTCCCTGATGCAGGATGGAAGTAGGACCAGATAAATAAGGAGATAGGACCATGATTAAGTCGATTGTTACCGCATACCGGAAGCCCGGGCTCACCCGAGAGGAGTATAACAAATACTGGCTGGAGCAGCACGCGCCTCTGGCCGCTAAACTTATCCCCGGTGTGAGAAGGTACGTGCAAAATCACCTGGTCGAAATTCCGGGTATGGAATACGAGGAGGACGGCGTCGTCGAGATGTGGTATGACGACGTCGAGTCCTGGAAGAAATCCATAAAATATATACGCTCCCCCGAAGCCAAAGCGCTGGCCGAAGATGCGGCAAAGTTCTGCGATCTGCGGAGAAGGGTGAATCAGTGGATTGTACAGGAGCATGTCATCATATAAAACATATCAAACATAATAAATTTAAGGAGGAGAATTTAAATGCCGGGTAAATTAATCATGAACATAGTAGCCGCGGAAAGCACCCCCGAGAAGGAAGCCGAATTCAACCGCTGGTACAACGATAAGCACGTCCCCATGCTGATGGGCTTCAAAGGACTCAAACAGACGAGTCGCTACCGACGCATCGGTGATGATGCCCAGAGCGCCAAATTCGTGACGGTTTATGAGTTCGATAGTAAAGAGGCGTTTGATGCTTTCTCCAAAAGCCCCGCCTTCACCGCCGCCATCAAGGATTACGAGGATAAAAAGGAAGCGGTGGGCTTTAACATGAAATGGGCGACCGCCTATGAGCTGATGAAGACCTGGAAACAATAGCACCAGACGTGCTCGGTCCCAAACCCGATTTCAGGAGGAAGCCTGAAAACACCAAGGTTTAGTTTAGAGCTTCAAAACGCCTCCGTCAGGCCGTCGCCCAAGACGCGATGCTACTTTCCGCCGCGGTATTTTTTAATACCTGCACCAACGGGGTAGGACATCATGTAGAATATCTGTTTGGTGGCATTGCGGATTATCATCGGGCCCTGCTTCACGTCCGGGGGGATATACGCCCCGAAGCTTTTATTGATAATATGCTTCTCGCCGCCTATCCAGAGCTCGACTTCAGCGCACAGGTCGGTGATGTCTTCGAAGTTCATGGCGTTGAAAACGATAGATGTACCGTGTGAAACGGCATGCTCTTTCATCATCAGCTTGCCGGCTTTTGACTTTTCGCCCGGCAGGAGCCACAATGTCTCACAGCCGAACTCGGCATCAGGAACGATAGTCTGGTCGATATACGCCATGGGGCGCACATATTTCGGGTCGTAGGGCAGCATGTAAGAAGCCCTTTTCTGGTCCGGTTTAGTGCCATAGACAAAGTATTTCGCGTTTCTAAACTCGCCCGGTTTCGTTTCCTTTTTCTTGGGGGCGGCTTTTTTCGTGCCCGTTTCTTCGGCGGAATGGTCTTTTTCTCTCGTGTACACTCCGGGTCCGGATGTCCAGTGGCATACAGTCCGGCTAGTCCGTTTACCGCCGCCGCCCATGGTGGGCATATGAAGCATGCCGGCCGGTATATAAGCCACCCAGCTTGAATCCAAGGGGATAGTTTCGTCTTCCATGATCATACCCATCGAGCCGGTGTCCTCCGGGTGGTCCGGGTCGGTACCCCACCAGGAGAGCAGCTCGGGGAAATCGTGGGCGTGGGGGAACATCGGCTTATCATTGGTTTTTAGTTTCCTCACTTCCTCCCAGGGCATTATGTTGGGGTAGGAAGAAGGCCATATCCAAGTGGACTCGCCGTAGTAAGCGCCCGGGATGACCTCGTCGTCAATCCACAAGACATGTTCCATGCTCATGCGTTTGCCCTCAGCCGCCATTTTATCCCTTTCTTCCGGGGTGGGGCCGGGCAACATATACCTTTTTTTGAGTTCCGTGCAGATATACTTGTCGTACTTGGCCATTTACTCTTTCCTTTCTTATTATTTGTTCGTGGCGTAAGCTGATTATATCACATTTTTCCAGGTCGGCAATAATCAGGGCAGGCGGCGAAACGGTGAGGGGTTTCTTTGATGTAAGCAAGGAATTTAGGTTAATGCTAAATGTTTACGGACGATATATCCTCAGGCCAGGTGAGGTCCATCAGGGTTACGGCAGCTTGACAAAAACGGCCGAGTTACTTACATTATGTTTTAAATACGTTATACATACCGATTGCTAACAGGCTATATTAACATGGCGATTACTTTGACAATACTGGCTAAAATGCATTACTTTTCTGGCCTGACTCCGGATGATCTCAAGGAGGTCAAGAAACATATTGCCTTTGAGAAAAGGATTGAAAAAGGAGAGACTTTACTGTTTGAAGGCGACCGGTCCGAATATATGTATTTTATCGTTTCCGGCGCGGTGAAGGTGTATAAAAAATCGGCTAATGGGAAAGAACAGATTTTAAACATAACTACCAGCGGCGATTCTTTGAATGATGTCGCGACGTTCGACGGCGGCGGGAGCGCGGCCAATATGCTGGCCATGAC
>Ga0187886_1004376_pt1 | contig 10166 bp, 10 predicted proteins | sample June2016WEW_20_1_FD_133001 | JGI IMG/M metagenome (GOLD analysis project Ga0187886, IMG submission 133001) | Peatland microbial communities from SPRUCE experiment site at the Marcell Experimental Forest, Minnesota, USA - June2016WEW_20_150 | ecosystem: Environmental > Terrestrial > Soil >... | reverse complement strand
GTGACGAGCCAAATGATCAGATCCGGATGATAACGAAGAGCGGATTGCATCATCAGCAGATCTTTCGTGACCGACATCGTCGGATAGCCGATGTTGTACACGCGGATATTGTCCACCCCGCGCCGGTTGATCACTGCGGCCATGGTTTGATCCGGCGGCAGGAGGTAACCCCAAGTGGAGGAATCCCCGATCAACACAACGCGGAACTCCCCGGGAACGGGCTGGGCGGAAATCTCGTGTGAGGCGAACATCGCATCCAGGTTAAACAGGCTCAGGTTGTAATCCGATTGCGGGTGTTCGCCGTAGGGGAGCCGCACCCGGCCCGGAACCAGTCCGTTGTAGATGGAGAGACGGCCCAGCGCCGCCATCGGATGGATCAAAGAGAATATCCCGCTGATCGCAAGGAACAGCAGTAGGGCTTTTATCAGTACGTTGCGGATAAAACGTCCCGAGTCAGACATCGAAGTGCGCAACCTCGCTTACCCGGATAGTCCAAACAGCCGGAGAAAAACTTTCCCCGAACTTTCCACCGACGGAAGTGCAAACCACACCCATCCCAGAACCACGTAATGAAACGTGATAAACGTGGAAAGCGCAGTGTACGCCTTCTTCCACACCGGCCGGCTCTCAAGCTTTGCGACGCGGTCGCGGCTCCATTCCCCCCACCGGTTGTGTACGAAAAGGCCTACGCCGTGCCAGCAACCCCAAAGCGCAAAATTCCAGGTCACCCCGTGCCATAAGCCGATCAACACCATGGTGGCCAATTGCGCCACCAGGATGACCATCCAGACGGGTAACTTCCGCGAAGAACGCAGCGCGCGCGTCAGCGGGTTGAAGAAATACGAACGGAACCATTGCGCCAGGGTGATGTGCCAGGAGTTCCAGAAAGCCGTCAGGTTGGATTGCAGATACGGGCGGTTGAAATTTTCTGGAAGCGCAAACCCCATCCACCGGCTCAGCCCCAGGGCAATGTCAATGTATCCGGAGAAATCGAAATAAATCCGGAAGGCATATGCGTAAAGGCAAATCCACATCCAGAACGTGGAATGGATTTGGGATGCAGTCACCGCGGTGAGCGCCAGAATCGCCAGCGTGTCGGCAATGACAAATTTTTTGAAGATTCCTAGAATGATGCGTTCCCCCCCGGCCAGGAACGTCGGCGCCGAGAGGGAAGCCTGCGACCGGAGATCCGTCAGGAACCGCTCGACGCGGTCGATCGGGCCGGAGGCGATGGCCGGGAAGAACACGCTGTAGGTCATGAACTCGCGCAGCGAGCACTCGGGCAACCTGCCTGTCATTCGGTCGCGCAGGACGTGAAGCTGGCGGAAAGCCAGGTAGGAAAAACCCAGCCAGCGGATGTCCATCGCCGAGGCAAGAGCCGCGGACTGGCCGGTCGTCCGCCGCAGGAGTCCCGCGGCCGCCAGGGCAAGCGCATCCGTCTTCAGGATGAGAAAGATTCCCAGGATCGCGAGGATCGCCACCGGGGCGACCCAGCGGTGTTTGGAGACCGCGGACAATCCCGCCATCAGGATCAAGAGAATCAGCAGCCCGGTAATCACCTGACTCAACTCCGGGGGCGTGGACGGCGTCAGGTACGCCGCGAGGTTTAAATATCGCGACAGGGCAACGGCCAGGATCACCCCCAGGAGAATCAAAACGGTCCCGAGATTTCCGCGGAGATCGATTCGCTGGAAAAAAGTCGTTTGCGGACGATCGGCCGAAACCGGATTTTCCTTCCTGCGAAACGTGATGATCCAAACGCAGGCCGAAAGGCCGATCGACGCCGTGGGAAGCCAGAAATCCAAATTCCGGATCGGAATAGCCGGCTGCATCCAATACAGCGCCAGCAGGCTGGCAAAAAGCGCCAGCCCTGCGCGCGCGCGGGGCCAAACGCCCGCCAGCAGGGAAATCATTGCAAAGCCGAGGATATTGACGAAGGTCATGCGCTGCGAAGTAGGGGTTTCGTACGGAGATTTAGAATCCCTGATAGATCCATAACGGGGATTGATCCGCCGTAAGGATAATCACCAGGATGACGGCCAAGCAGAGCAGTACGGCATACAGGTTCTCCCGGGAGAGGAGTTTTGACCGAATCCACGGCATCATTGGTACCCGCACATTCTCCATTCCCCGCCTTCCCGAGCCACTTTATAAACCCGGGCCGAAAGGTCGACCGTCTGTTTCTCGCCGTTGTAATCCAAAATAGCTTTCCCGGTGCATTTCACAAGATGGAAATCCCCCTGCGTACCCGCGTCCTGGCAGGACATGTTTTCCAGCGTCGCCGGATATATGGAAAACGTATCGGCGTCGGTGCTGGCATTGCTTTCCCATGCGGCGCAGGAGAGGCCGATCGCCTTTTGGGCATCCTTGGCGACCAGCGCGCGGAAATAATTCTCCACGGTGAGGGCGGGGCTGGAGGAACCGGCGCAACCGGCAAGCAAGAACAGAAAAAGAATTGGCCATCGGCGCATGGTTATTTTTCCTTTACCTTTAATTGTAACATTCTATCGCGGGGTGCCCTATTTTCCGGACACTTCCAGGGAAAAATAATGCCGATCTTGCGGGACCGATATTAAAAGGAAGTCTTGCCTCTTCAAGAGCCGATGGTTTTTCGGGTGACGCCGACGAAGACGATTACGGAACAGGCAGAACCACTGTGAATTTGGTGCCGCGGCCAATCTCGCTATCCACCAGGATCCTCCCGTTGTGCTGTTTGATCACCTGGTGGCAGACGGAGAGACCGAGCCCGGTGCCCTGGCCGGGGAGTTTGGTCGTGAAGAAGGGTTCGAAAATTCGGGGAAGGTTTTCCGGGAGAATGCCCTTGCCGCTGTCCTCGAACATCACCTGAACCTCACGGGGCTGCCGCCGCGTGGAAACTCTGATTTCTCCCGGCTTTCCATCGAGGGCGTCGAACGCGTTGAGGAGCAGATTAAGCCACACGCCCTGAAGATGATCGCTGCTGGCCAGTACGCGCGGAAGATCCGGATCCGGTTCGAATTTCAAGGTGATCGACCGCGATATCACTTCGTGCTGGACCAGCTCCAGCGTGCGACGGATTGTCTCGTTGACGTCCATGAGGTCGAACCGGTATTGTTCCTTGCGGGCGAAATCCAGCAGGTTCCGTACCACCTGGGCAGCCCGGCTTCCGGCGATCAGGATCAACTCCACCGATTCCTGTAAGTCGCTGTCGGGCGGGATCGCGCGCTGCATGAGCTGGGCGTTGGCAATCACCGCCGTCAGTGGGTTGTTGATCTCGTGCGCCACGCCGGCGGCGAGCTGGCCAACGGCCGCCAGCTTCTCCGATTGCGCGAGGTTCGCCTCCAGACGGCGGCGCTCGGTCACATCCTCCTCAAACAGAACCACCTGGACCACCTCGCCATACTCGTCCAGGATCGGATAGGTGCTGATCTCCCATTCCTTGGCTTCGCCCTCCGCATCCGCCAGACGCAGCGCGCGGGTGGTGCTTTGGCCGTCGTGAAGCGTTTGCGCCACCAGGCAACCCGTGCAGGGCGCGATCCGTTCGAACAGCGCCTCGTAACAACACCGGCTGACCAGCAGGTTCGGCCTGGACCGCGCCCGTTTGGCCCGGCTGCGATTGATCGCCCGCAGCGCGTAAGCGCGATCCACGATGTACAGCGAGGCGGGGACGTTGTCGAATAAGGCCCGCAGCGTATTGCGGGAATTCAACAGCTCCTCGCGGCTGGATTTCAAATCGATGTTGACAACTTTCATCTGCTGGATTAACCGCTGGTTGTAGACCGCGTCGGCGATTGAGGTGGCCAGCAGGCTAATCAATTCCTGGTCGTACGGAGAGAACGGACCCCCGCGTTTGTTGAGCATGTCCAGCAATCCGATCGGTTCGTTTCCGGCCCGCAACGGAGCGCACAGATTCGATCGGAGCTGAATACCGAGTGTCGTTTCCGCATCCGCGCAAAGGCGCGGATCAGCCTCCGCCCTGTCCACCCGAATCGGCCGGGTGGCACGCATGCAATCGGAAATCCATCCGTCGCCCAGCGGAAGAATCTCGCGCCGGATCCAATCCGGCCCATCGGTCATCACTTTGCGTTCATACTGGCCCAAGGATTCGTCGACCAGGATCAGGAATCCGATCTCGCAATCCAGGATCTGCTGGACGCCCTCTACCATCGCCTTCTGGACCTCGTCTAACTCGAGGTTGGAGGCCAGGATCGTGGCAATCATGTGCAACGAGGCCAGTTCCTTGTCCGCCGTATGTAAAGCCTGCGACGAGCGCGAGATCTTCACCGTCCGACCCGCCGCGCGCGCCAGTTCCACCAAGCGCGCGTGTTCGGCAGCCGTTAGAGGTGCGCCCGCCACCAGAAGGATTCCCTGCCGCGAGGAGCGCGCCAGGAGCGGAAGCGCGGCCGCCAGGTCCAGCCCGGGATCCGCCGATCCTTCCTTTCCGGAGGTGAGTACCGTGCGGACAACCTTCATCAGGGGATGGTCGGGGGTTTCGGGAAGGCCTCTCCACGATGCGGGAGGATTCTGCATCGCGATATGAACCGGCTTCGGATCCTCTTCGGTTTGGATGAGCAGCGCCCCGCCGGGGCGTTTCACCGCTTGAAGAATATAAGCCAGGGATTCCGACGCGGCGGCGCGCAACCCTTCCAGGTCGGTCGGGATGCCCACCGCAACCGGAAGATCCGCGATTGCCCAGGAGAGGCGGGCCTTCGCGAATCTTCAAGGAGCGCCCGCCCCGGCCGGGGAGGAGCGGTTTTGGAATCCGCTTTTTTTGATCCCATGGGGGAATGCCTAATTCGGATCGATGCTGACCGTATAGCCGTATCCGGGAACCGTCCGGATGAAGGCGGGAGTGCGCGGGTCCAGCTCCACTAGTTCGCGCAGATTTTTCACGTGCACGCGGACCAGGTCCGGGGATCCCGTATCCGTGGGGTAATCCCAGACTTCATTTAATAATCGCATCGGGGAATAAATCTGGCCGGGGTGGCTCATCAGATGGTAGAGCAGGTCGTATTGGACCGGCGTCAGCCGGACCTTGCCCCGGTGCGGTGTGTGCAATTCGAACGTGGCGGTGTCGAGCGAGTATTCCCCGACCGAAACCGTGGTCCCCTGCGTCGTTCCGGCGGAAGCCGGATGCTGGGTTCGCCGCAGGATGGCCCGCACGCGCAGAATTAATTCGTCGATATTGAAGGGTTTGCACAGGTAATCGTCCGCCCCGGCATTAAACCCGGTGATCTTGTCCTCGTCTTTGATTTTTGCCGTCAGGAAAAGGACGGGGATGTTGGTCAGGACCGGATCGGCCCGGATTTCCCGGCAGACCGCGAATCCATCCATCCCGGGCATAATCACATCCAGGATGATTAACTCGGGCCGGTTGCGCCGGGCGGCCTTCAATCCTTCCACTCCGCTGGACGCCAAATCCACGCGGAATTCCTCCCCCCGAAGGCTGCGCTCAATGGTCCGGGCTACAATATCGTCGTCTTCAATGACTAGAACGTTCGCCAGTTCCATTCTCGACCTCCACGGGCAACGACACCTCGATGATTGTACCAAAATCTACCGCGCTGTTTGCGCGGATTTGGCCGCCGTGTTGGCGGATGATTTCCCGGCAGATGCAGTATTCCATCCCGTTGCCCCGACCCGCCACGGCTCCGGTGAAATGCGGTTCAAACAGGGATTCCAACTCGGAAGGCGGGATGGCGGTTCCGTCGTCGCCCACCTCCACGACAACCGCTTCCTTTCCGCGCGCCTTAGACCGGACGAAAATTTTATGCGGGCGGCCGTCGGAGGTCGCATCCCTTGCCAGGAGCAGCAAGTTCACCCAGACGTCCTGCAAGCGGGTGGGATATCCCTGCACGGGAGGCAGGTTATCCTCTAACTGGATTTCCAAACCGCCTCCCGCAGCCTGAATCGGCGCCCCGACCATGCGCACCGCGATCTGGATGGTCTCATTGACGGAAAGGCATTGCAGCGTATCCGGCGTCGAGCGGGAAAACTCGAGCAAATCCTGGACGGCCTGTTGCGCTTTCCATCCGGCTTGCTCGATGATCGCAGCGCTCTCGCGCCCTGGGGCCTCCACCGCCGATCCGCGCCCGAGGATTTGCGCCTCGGCGATGATCGCGGTGAGTGGATTATTGATTTGATGCGCCACACCGGCGGCCAATTCCCCGATCGCCGCCAGACGAGCCGATTCCACGAGACTCGCCTGCGCCGCCTGGATTTGTTCCTCCGCCTTCTTTCGCGCAGTGATATCGCGGGTGACATCCATAAAACCCAGTAATGCCCCGCCGGTGAATTCGTCGTGCAATTCGGTGACGCGCGACCCGATCCAAACCGTCTCCTTCTGGCGGGTTTGCGCGCACCGTTCCACTTCGACCGGAAGATTCGCATCGAAAGAAACCGGATCCGGAGGCGGAGAAAACAGGGCCGCATAGGCTTTCGCCACGGGGAGCCCCATCCGTTCCGACGCCGGCCAACCATACAGCTCCTCCGCCGCGGGATTCCAATACGTGATGTTCCCGGCGGAATTCCACACCACCACCGCGTCCCGAACGTTGTCCAGCAACAGGGCCTGATAGCGGATCTTCTCCAGCGACTTGACCCGCTCCGCCTGGTAGGCGTAGTTCCGCACGGCCTTGCTGATGATTACCGGAAGTTCGAATACGGTCTCCGGACTCTTCACCAGATAATCGATCGCTCCCTGCTGGATGGCCTGGGCCGCCACTCGTTCGTCGCCCCGGCCGGTAACGATGATGACCGGTACCTGCAGCTTCCGTTCAATCAACTGGCGCAGCGCTTCCAATCCGGAACCGTCCGGGAAGCTGTAATCGAGGAGCAGCGCGTCGTATGTATTGCGCTCCAGCAGCGACCACATCCCGTGTAGATTGGGCGCGCGGTCGAGAAAATAATTGTCCGCAAATCCAAGGACGTCTTTCACCAGCGAGGAATAATTATCATCGTCATCCACAAGCAGGACGTGATACGTCCCACCCGGTCGGTCCGGCGCCGGACCGTCGTGGGAAGCGTTTTCTCCGTGGTCAGTGGTCACCAAACGCACAGTGGGTGGATAGGTTATATCCGGCATATCCTCACCCGTTCTCCTCCGGGGGTGCGGATCGGTAATCGAAACGATCTATCAGCAAAATGTCAAACGTGAACATTGCTTTTCCCTAATCCCAATCCGGCTCCATCCGTACAATCCTTCGGGAAGGTGCTCCTGGATATCACGCATTGGTCCGGCGGATGTGAAAATAATTGAAACGTGCATCCACAGATACCAAACCACGTAGGATGAACCAGATTAAATGCGATATAGAATCCCGATGGATTTCCTTGGTATTCCCTCATCTTGATATTAAGTTCGCAGCCTCCGTGGAGCCATAAAAAGATTGTTAAGTTCGGAGAAGGGAATAATTCGGCTGTTTTACCCGGAAGATTCCATGGAAGGATTTCTTCCCGACTACGCCAGGGCAAACGAAAGTCCTGGCAATAATGATCTCCGGAAATAATGGGTGAATAAATTCCATCCAAAGTACAATCCGATAGACCAGACTCTCCTAATCTAATTAATTTATTGCGAATTCATCAGTCATTCATTATTCGTTTACGGTATCGTTCCTCCGGTCCGGATATGCTGACAATACCCCTCAGCCGAATCTGGAATGCGAGCAGGTAAATGTTGAATCATAAAGGCGGCGCTTACGAAAAACCCCGGGTCGGAAGGAACGGAATGGCACCGCGCGTGTTTCGGGCGAAAACCATGACCGCCGCACTTGCCGCTGTCGAGAAAGCCCTGGGCAACGAAGCCCTGATCGTCGCAGTCCATCCATCCACACCAAAACCCGCCTGGCAACTCTGGCGGCACGGCGAGGTGGAGGTGGTGGCCATGCCCTCCGCCGTCGATTCTCCTGCCGCCGAATCCGAATCATCCACTCCGGCGGCGGCCTCTAAACCCAACCCGGATTCCCCGAGTTCGCGTTTGACTCCCCGGACGATTCCTCTACGTCAGCCGGAATCCTCCATTGGTGGAACATCCGAATCATCATCGCGCCAGTCTACTGCCAATGAACAACTGGCCGGAGAACCCGCAACGGATCCTCCTCGGCCTCTTCTTATCCTTCTCGAGCGGCTCCGCGCTCAAGGTGTGGACGAAGGATGGCTCCGGAATATGGTCCGATCCATCCGGGAACGGTCGAATCCCATGGCGTTGGAGGACGCCGCCCTCACGCGTGAACTGGTGCGTCAGGAATTGCATGGAAACCTGCGCTCCGATAACGGCGCCTGCCTTTTGCAAAACCGGGTGATCGGCATCGTCGGGGTCAGCGGTTCCGGGAAAACCGGAGCCTGCGCGAAGATCGCCGCGTACGGATACAAATCTCTGGGGAAGCAGGTCCACTGGGTTTCAACCGACACGCTGCGTGCTGGAGCCATTGCCAAGGCCCAGGCATTCACAGCCCCATTGGGCATCCCCCTGCATCTGGCCTACAGCCCAGAGGCCCTGGCATCCTTCCTCCACTGGAATTCCGATTCCGATGTATTCCTGATCGACACCCCCGGATGCAATCCCTATCGCAAGGATGATCTGGAAGCACTCAACGTGCTGTTTGCCGAAATTCCAGAACGGCACCTGTTGCTGGTGGCGCCGGCCACCGGTAAGGAATCCGACCTGCAGGATATTTACCGCGCATATGCCGGCCTGGGCATCGGTGGTCTGGTCGTCACGAAACTAGACGAAACCCGTTCCTATGGTGAACTCTTTAATTTTCTGCGCCAAAGCCAGCTTCCAGTCGCCTTCCTGATCGACGGGGCCCCGGTATACGGCGATCCACACGCTGGCGAAATTTCCTTGTTGGTCAATCGGTTGCTGGACGAACGGTTTGCTTAACCTCCTGGTCGGATAACCGGTAAAAAAATATTCTCCCAATTTTCCTGAATCCGCCGCGAAGCGCGCCGGAAGATAAATTATCGCTTGAGCTTGATATATAATGGAAATCGGAGAGCAGTTTTGGAGAGCAGGGAGGTGCAACATGCTTGTCCTCACGAGACGTTCCGAGGAAAGCATTGTCATTGGCGGCAACATCGTAGTGACGATTCTCAGCGTGGAAGGGGAGAAGGTAAAACTTGGGATCGAAGCTCCCCGCGAGATCACCATTTTGCGCAAGGAACTGATCGACGTCATTCAACAACAGAACCGGCTGGCGGAGAAACTCAGTTCGATGGCGGATCCACCCGCCTTTCAAGGTCTACGCGATCTCCTCGCGAAGGAATCCGGAGAACCGGAGCCGCCCCCACCTCCGGAATGAGCGTGGCGGTTTTTAGGCGTTCCCTTCCGGCTCGTTGTTTCGCCGCGCACTCGCCTGATCCGCGCTACTGTGTTTTTTCCCAGGCGTCCCGGAGCGTCGATAGGGTTTCCGCGGCGATGCGATAATCCCCCTTGCGTATCCGATCCAGACACCAGCCGTAGAATCGCATCAGATCTGCGGAATCCCCGGGGCCAACCGAGCACATTGCGTCCTGTAATACTAAAATGGTGCGGACGGATTGATCCTCATCTTCCCGCTGGCAGGCCAGAATGGCCAGTTCATATGCCATGTCGATCAACTGCGCGGGCGCCATTTGATGCGCATCGAGCGGAATGGATGTGGAAGATGTGTTTTTCTGGATCATCGCTTTCAGGCTCCTGAAGGATTTGAATCACCCCAGTATAGGATCAGTATGACGTTTTTCCGGAGAAGCGTAAATAAAAAGCGAATAAATACTTTCCGCACAGAGCCCTCATTAACCAAAGCGCGGGAGCTCCGCCGGGATGATGTTCACCAGAGTTTAATAGACGTAAAACCCCACGCGGCCTACACTGGGAAGAAGATATACATATCAGCGTACAGGTCGATGGATTCAATTGATCATCCCGGCGGCTCGCCGTCGGGGAAATGAGGCTTTTCCGGACCGGCGGTCCCGTCAGCGGTTTTTTATCGGATGCGATAGAATCAGGCGGTATCGCGATCGTCCGGCGGGCTGCGCTGAACCCTGCGACGATCCGCAGAAGAGGATTCTCTCCGAAGGTAAGGAGGGAGTAAATGCCCAAAATTTTGATTGCCGATGACGGTGAATTCCTGCGAGTCCGAACTGCCCGGATGCTCGCCGTGGAGGGGTTTGGCGTCTTGGAAGCGGAAAACGGCATAAAGGCC
>Ga0187886_1004375_pt1 | contig 10166 bp, 10 predicted proteins | sample June2016WEW_20_1_FD_133001 | JGI IMG/M metagenome (GOLD analysis project Ga0187886, IMG submission 133001) | Peatland microbial communities from SPRUCE experiment site at the Marcell Experimental Forest, Minnesota, USA - June2016WEW_20_150 | ecosystem: Environmental > Terrestrial > Soil >... | reverse complement strand
TCATCGGGGATGCCTTTAAGAAACTTCAGAAATGTATCATGCTCAGACTTGAACCGGTCGTAGAATCTTTTTGTAACCCGATCCACATCGAAACCAGCACGAACGCGACTGGCTACATCCACGATGGTGAGCCCTTCTTCTTCATCGAGGCTAAAAGCAATAGCGTTCAACTTTTGAAGAAGTGAGTCCCCTGGCTGATTGCAATAATACCTATGCTCGCGACATTGAGTCGGCTTTCCTGCTTCGCGTTTAACCCACTGCCAGATTTGAAATTTATTGTCTTTGTCTGGGTAAATGATTAGATGCTCGTGGACAGATTTTGCAACTTGCTTCTCAATTTTTCGCCTTGTGGGGTAGTCAGGAATAGGTCCATTACCCACTGGAGGGCAGACGAATACGACCATCCCACGTTTCTGAGCGGCCGCCTTTAAAGTGTAGGCAAGACCATCAACGAAGACTTCAAGAGATGAAATGTGATGATCCCAACCCATTTCTTCTATAAAGAGTGTGCGAAGATCGAACTCCTTAAGACATTGTCGGGCTTTTGTTTCCAGGTTAACCATCAGATTCCTCTCTCACTTTGTGGGAGAAAGGCCCATTGAACAGATAATCCTTGGCTCTTGAACTTGCTCCTCTTCTTGGCTGATGCAGAGACGATCTTCGTCACGGAGAGTAATAACAAGGTCTGCAAGGGCTTTGTCAGAGATGCCGCTTCGTAATTGACGATTAAGTGTATCGACAGCTACCGGACGCAGGGGGCAACGGTAGATATCATCAATGGCCTTGAGCAGCTCCTTTGACTCAAAAAGCGTGCCTTTTACTTCCTCCGCGTAACGTTTTAATCTTTCATAGGTACGGAATCTGGCACCCGACGGTCTCCCTAATTGCCCCCCAACAGATTTTTCTTCCTCGAGAATAAGTTCGACACCTTTTTTAACCAATTCATGGTGCTTTCCCTGTCGTGGGACCGCAGGCGTGTCAGGCAAACATTCGGCTGATTTCAGGATTTCAAATTGAGATTCGGTGACACTGTTGCCGTTGTTGTCAATCCGGGCTAAGGCATCATTATCTTCTGCCGTTTTTAGATAGACGAGGACACCTTCTGGATCTTTCTCCTTAGGCTGGTGTGCCCTTGTCGAATAGACTACCGGCGGTAATTCAGGAATAATCTTTTGAAGATCCGGTTTTTTGGTAATAGCATTTTTCCATATCTGGTAGGCATAAGAGGCAAGATCCACTTCTGCATCAATCTCACCATCCAAAATGTTTGCTTTCTCGTTATAAAGGTCAAGCACAACCTGGTCGTTACGATCATCCTCAAAAAATGCTTCATCAGTTCCTACAACCTCTGCATTTTCCTTTAAACGCGTACGCACCCTCGCCCTAAGACGAATAATTCTTTCCACACCCTCAGCAGGAAGAAAAGAGTAACAGATGATATTCTCTGCTTGCTGACCGATACGGTCTACACGGCCTGCACGCTGGATAAGACGGATAATCGCCCATGGAAGATCATAATTAACAACGATGGAGCAGTCTTGGAGGTTCTGCCCTTCGCTTAGGACATCGGTTGCAATCAAGATCCTTAGCTCATCTTCTGGTTTGACAATATCCTGTTTTTCATTACTAACAGGGCTAAACTTCCAAGCAAAGGTTGTTGGATCAGGCGAATCCCCCGTCACACCGGCAAGTTTTGAAACCCCACGTAATCGAAGTTGTGATTCAAGGTAATCGACGGTGTCGGCAAACTGGCTAAAGACGATGACCTTATCGCTTGGATGCTTTTTCATTAACAATTTATAGAGCGCCTCAAGTTTAGCATCCTTACTGGCACTCCATTCTCCACATTTCTTTAATACTTTCAAAAGAGCATTGACATCGTCTTTTAAGTCTTTTCCAAGTGCCTTAACAAATAGAGTCGGACGCAACCATTTGAATCTCCTTTTCAACTTGGTACCATAATCAGCGTAAACTTCAGCAGCCCGACGCTTAAAGTCATTTTCATCCCGGAGAGCGGTTGGTTCAGAAACCCCAACTTCTTCATTGGTGTCTTCGTTACCAAATAGTTCCTCCATAAGGCTCAGGTCCTCGTCTCCATCGTTTATACGAGCGTCCAGAAGCTCGGCCTCTTGTGTACCAATAGGCAGTGGTTCATCATTTTCGATGGCGTGGAGGAAGATGTAATTTCTTAAAATATGTCGCTCAACAGATTGCATAAAGGACTGACCGCTACTCTCAAGCCTTTTGAAGAGATTGGTTCGACAAAAACCCATCAAACGCCTTCCCGCCCGAGAGAGGTCCTGTAATTGTTTTGCTTCAGACTGGGTTGGTGGTTCATGGGGAGTGGGGGCAACATAATTCCCCAGCCCATACCTGGGCAAGTTGAGTCTATTAATTGTGTTCACCACATCCATTGCATAGAGTTGAGCATATTGGTCTTCGGGATCGGCATCGTCAATCTTAAATTTAACTGTTCTTGGTTTACGGGCAGGAAAATAAGAACGTCTACCGTCTTCGTAGGTGAGATACTTACGTCCATTGCTTGGGTCAGTTTCTGCATAATTGTCCATAATGAAGCTTCGTGTCCGGCGGACAAGATAAAGTCGCATTAGTTCACGCCAGTCATCAGCGTATTCGCTCTTTTCAAAAGCGGAGAGCGAACGAACAGGACACTGATGGCGGCGAAGAAATTCAGTTTCTCCCAACTCCCTGAGTTTTTGTTCGGGCCGGATGCCCAAATCTTTGTCTTCAGGAACAAAAAGACGTAGTTGGCCAGAGAGGTCAAGGTATGTTTTATTATATGGGGTCGCAGAAAGCATAATCACTTTACTTTCATTTTTTTCAATATAATCTTGTATGATACGGTAACGTTTTCCTTCTCGATTCCGGAGGTTTTGGCTTTCATCAATAACCATTAAGCGGTATCGCCTCAGAGTGGGTAGTTGATTAATGACTTGGCTGATCGAAAGTACCTTGGCGCGCATTCGGTACTGAGCATGATAGTCTTCCCACATTTTCACCAGGTTTTTCGGACATAAGATAAGTGTCTCCAGGCCCTGATCGTCTTCGAAAATCCGGGCTAAAGCGGTCGCCATAAGGGTCTTACCTAACCCAACCACATCACCTATGAGTACACCACCACGTTTATTGAGATGATGCGCAGCAATTTTTACTGCTGCGGTCTGAAATTCCCAAAGCTTATTTCCGAAGTCTTTTGGAATCCGAAATTCAGAGAGACCTGCTCGGGCCTCTTGGGAAAGGTGGTATGCCATCTTCACGTAAATATAATAAGGAGGGATTGGATCTTCTCGGGCCCAGCTATCTTGAATAATGGTTACGAGTTCGTCTGATATATCAACACACCATTTGTCATTCCAACGTTCTTCAAACCACTTGGCCAACTTTTGGCAGGCATCATGATCGAGGACGTCTACGTTTAGCTCGCCTTGCTGTTTAAGGCCTGCCAGTGTAAGGTTACTACTACCGAGATAGCCTACGGTTGGGTTGATAGGATCGGGACGAAAGAGTAAATAAAGTTTTGCATGTAATGGATGACGTAGAAACAATTTAACAATGACCTTCTTAGCTTTGATCTGAGCAGCCAGCCGGCGTAATCCTAATTCATCTTCATTCGTGGGAATGCCTATGGTTAATTGGTCCCGAAATTCTTCTGCTAATTTCTTCTTAAGACGTAAGGCGGTCTGGTTGTCCATGGCGACATCACCTCTGATGAGGCTCATCGCCGTAAGTAGCTCCTCCTGCGGTAGATGCTGCATTCCTACAAGCAGGCGACAACAATTACCTTTTCCGCCAGCCCACTTGTCAATATATGAATCGAGTTGCTTCCAACCGCGAAGATTAAAGTAACCTACGCAGAAGTCAGCACGATCTGAAACTTCAAGAGTTTGTTGTAATGCAGGAAGTAGTGTTTGCTCTATGTTATCAAAGATTCGTGGCATTTACACCCAGCCTCGGTTTCGATGGAATTGTATTAAGAATCAAACGGGCTGTCAATGAGAATTGGAGAGGGTAAGGTATTTTAGACCCATCATTTGAGTCTTTAACACCAAAAATTTTTTGACCCTCTTTACCATAAAACCTAAAAAAATTTTTACCCAAAAAAATTTTGGGGAGGTATTCATATGCGTGGGGAAGAAGATAATCCATTTTAATAAGATCATGCCCACTCTACTCAATCGAAAACATCCCAAACAGGTTATTGGTGCTCGGCACCGCCACCGGCTTTGTTGGGAGGCGTTATGGAGTCGTTGCCTCTATATTTCCCTAAAACACTGGGATCTGACCGGGAAGAGTATGGGATTGAGTCCTAAAAGATCGTATTTTGATCTCATATATCTCTCCAAGATGCGTTTATAAACCCTATAGGACGGGTTTTTAAACGTCTTTTCCCGCTGGGCCATATGAATTATTACCCCCCGGTCATGATCGCCTAATAATGGCCTTAAAAGACGAAATATACTTCTAAGGAAATAATCTTGTACCTCCGATAACCTATAGAAAAATTAGTGATCAGGTAAATTTTAGAGAATCGCCAGGTAGGGTAGGTAGAAATAATAGGAGGGAGAAGAGCGGATGGGACACCTAACATCAAAGCGTGGGTGTGGCGATCAGAAAATGACTGTGATAAAATTGTGATAGAATTAACTCAAAAATACTGAAATAGATAGAATAGACTGGAACAGATAGAAAAGCATTTCCCTCAATATTTTTGACCGCTTACGGGAAACCAGACCAAATATCAAAGGGTTAAGAAAAATGAGTTAAAATTTTCGTAATCACTAGGTCGAGGGTTCAAATCCCCCCGCCGGCTCCATGCGCTTGTAATAATTTCAATAGGTTGCAAGATTGAAACGCTAAAAAATACCGTCAATGGACTGTCACCAGGTTCGAGTGACCTTGTATTAACAGGTCATAGAACGCAATCTTTGACGTGAACAAAGATAATTTAATTAGCAGCAAGGAAGGCAGTTTTACTGGCAACGGCTATTTGAAGTTTTCTCTTTTTTATATCTTCAGGGATCATAACATACCGTGATCCATCGGGAGCCACATAGACATGAACCAGCTTGACATTTTCGATATGAGGAGCCAATTTAACAAGACTCTGTTCATCAAAATATTCCGTTGTGTCGTGAATATCCCAAAATTCTCGTTCTTCTTTTCTTGAACGAAATTTAGGAATAGGTTTTAGTCGTCTCAGTCTCTTCATTTCAATCTCCTCTTATATCGCCGTTTTTCTGAATCAGTCATTTGTCTTGCAGTTACGAGTTCCGCAACCTGCCTACTCTCAAATTTTACAATAATAACCAAATATCTTCCAGCTTCTGTTCTTCCATAAATTACTTGACGGCCATACTTACCACCAGCATGGATGAGAGCTTCCGAATCATGAAATGCCTCATCCACTTCTTCAATAGTCAGGTGATGTCTTTCCCAGATGTGTTCAATGGTTTCTTCATCCCATAAAAGCTCAGCTTCTATCAATTCATCCCTCTGCGACTTACAATATAATTTTACCCTTAATTTTGTCAACAGGGAAATTCAAACTTTCTCTTTCCAACTCTCAATATTTAGTGTTAGAGAGGTCAACCACCCTTCCAATTCTCATTGACACCCCTTTCTAAAAAGAATAAAATCCAATCAAAACAAAGGCCATTCGTTATTAACCTTTAACCATATAGGGAGGATATGGTTGCCAGATGAATTCAGACCCCATTTCTGAACAAGGGAATGGGGTTTTTTGTTCTATGGGGAGGGAAACATGAAAAAAGTATCCTTATTAATTCTATTGTACCTTTTCTTATTGCCTGCTTGTGCCACTGTCAGCTATTTGCCTTCAAATAGTTCTATAACTTACCCTCCGACAAACCAAGTTGAAGTTTATTGGGACAGGCCAAATATGCCATATTCAGAAATAGGAATGATTATAGTTGATGGTGACTTTCATGGTGAAGAAAGATTAGTGTTAAAACTTAGGAAAAAAGCAATGGCAATAGGTGCCAACGGAGTAATCGTAAAATCTCCGAGTCAAAGCACCAAAGTAATTGCAACGGGATCAGCAGTGTACGCCATTCCCAGTCGTAGGATAGAAGGGATCGCAATAAGATTTAAGGACGAACTACTAAAGCCTCAACTAAATCCACCTGAGAAATCTATAACATCAACTCCTGCCACTCCATCTTTAAGTACAAGTAACATTGTTACTGTTACTTGTACTTTTGCTAACATTCGATCAGGTGCTGGAAATGATTATCCTGTAGTCAGCACCGTGAAACAGGGAGACAAGCTAACTGTGATTGGAGAACTCGGTGATTGGCTGAACGTCCGGTTGGGGGATGGTAAGGAAGGATGGATCAGTAATAAAGTTGTCAAATAACTTTTTTATCACAGTCCACTTTCATCCCTTCTGATATGAATCTGCGCTGCCCTTGCAGCCCTTCCCCTCTATTTCCTCTATGCCTTTCCTCCTAACATACCCTCCATCCATGGCCTTCCTTGTGGTGTACACCTCTTCTGAGGCCACTGAATCGGTTGGCCATGAGTATTTTTTGCCTTGCTTGGTCTGTGGGGGTCACCTAAAAGAGAGTGAACGATGGAGTGAGGATTATTTCTTGTCGGTTTCTAAAATGAGACCTTCTTGGTCTCGATGAATATGGATGCTTATGTCTGTAAGATCTATCAACCTTTCTCTATCGTCTTCATTTAGTGATGCAGATAATACCTCGTTGAATTTATCAATATCACCTTTAAAAGCTCCAAACTCAGTAATGTTTCCCTTTAAACAAATTTCTTTTATTTCGTTATTGATATGTAAAATGCGTTCCTTAAATCTTTTCGCCCGTTCAGTATCCGCTCTTTGATCTTCAATTATTAAATCTAATATAGTAAGCGATCCCTTTAAATCATCTAACCTTCGATTCTTCTCATAATCACTAAAAAGTTTCTGAGCTTCCTCAAAATACTTCATTTTTCCCTCCATCGTGATCCATCAGGGGGAAGTTTCTTCCTCGCTATCCAGAGATCGGTTAGTAATTCCTGAGTCAGTGAGAGAAGTGGGATCGTACAATCTGGTTCACAATATGAACCAGATTGTTACCTTTATTCCTTTATCAATATCCCTTCTTCCTCATCCTTCTTAATATGAATCCGAGCAGCCAACGCAGCTCTGTCTCCCCTTCTTCTTCTCACTTCTTCGATGCCTTTACGGTTGTGGAGAAACTTACAGTGATGGTCAGGACCAACAGATTTGAAGAACTGATCTAAGAATTTGTGAACCTCTTCAAACGGTTCTCCCAATTCTCGAAGACAATCCTCACAGTGTTCCTTTAAACTGCCCATGTGTTCTATTCTATCTCAAAAGAGGATCGGAGAGAAGGTATTTCTCCTTTCTACTGAGATACCCTCCATCCATGGCCTTTCTTATGCGTGTACACCTCTCCTGAGCCGCTGAATCGGCTGGTCAAGAGTTATTGCCTTGCTCAGCCTTAATGAATGGTCAGGGATGCTCGATTGAGTACTTCCTGAACTTTGCACTTCCAAAAGTTCAAAAGAAAGTGTATATTAGAACCAGAAATTATCAAGGGAACGGATGGTCTGACCTCATCCAAATAATACTTCTTCAAATTCCACGGATGAAATATATATATATGAAAACGTCCTTTGTTGCATAATGCCCCCCGTAAGGAGTATGCATGTCAGACCTTGCTACGGCCATCTCAATTGTTCGGGAGTCTACGGCTGCGCTTCTTCGAATCCACGTAGCGAAACCCGAGAGAGTTAAGAAGGGCAAAGTGAAGCCAGCCTCTATTGAAGCTTCCCTTGCTGGTAGCGCCTTCTGTATTGTCGCGGACCGCTACATTCTCACCGCTCACCACGTCCTCAATAATGGTCAGCAGCACGACCCAAAGGACAAGTTCTACGCCTTTATCGTCCCTCAGAACGGCGACCCTGCCTATCACTTCCCCGTTGTCTCATTCCCTATAGAGCGTCCCGATATCGACATCGCGGTTCTCGAAGTGGGGCCATGTCACACATCTGGTATGCATATACCCGCTATTCCAGTATCCTTTGCACAGCAAGCCGACGGCAGTCGTGTTGTCACGGTAGGATTTCCCTCGCCCGAAATCAGTAACATTAACATTGATCAACGGCTCAACTTCCTCGGAGGCCAGTTTTTCATGAAGAGTCATGCCAACGAAGGTATCGTTTCAGCTCAATACTTTATCGCAGGTGTGCGCGTCTATGAGTTAAATGTCGGTTGGCACCATGGAGAGAGCGGAGGACCCATCGTTGCCCTCACGGACCCACCGGCAGCGTTTTCACTAATGCAGCACTATCGCGACATCAAGTCTCCTCACGGGATAGTGGCGGGGCCACATCGCGGGAGTAGTCTATTGCCGATTGAGCAAGAGTTGTCATCTCTTGGTGCCACCAGCATATGACCACGTCGGTGTCTAATGACACTTTATCTTCCTTTCAACTGGTAATCTTCGATTCTTGAATATGGTCCCCAGTAATGACTTGTGTACTCCTCAATTTAGACTCTCTCCAAATATCTTCATCTCTCCCGACCAATTAAGGGTCCCTGCCCAATTCTCATTGACACCCGGTTCCTGATTTAGTACACTTCAATCTAAACTGAAGCCCTCTAACGTTAACCTCTAACCTATCGGGTGGGTATATGGTCTGGAGATGAATTTGGGACCCCATTTCTGAGAAGGGATGGGGTTTTGTTTATGTGGAATAGTTTTGGAAGGGAGCTGACCCGCATGAAATCATTATCCATTAAGTTGGGAGTTGTCGTTTTGGTTATCGGATTTCCTATTCTTTGCTATGGGGGGAACGTGATCACGAGCATCGGTGAATATTACCTTGGTCAAGACATCAAAACTGTTCGCAATTTGGTGGAGTTTACGCTTGAGGAGTACGCAGTCCTCCAATCGTTTCCAGGTTGGTTCGATTTGCCGGGTGAAAAGATATTCAAAGCTCCGGATGTAATCTTCAATCGCCATTGCTGGTATCTGACTATTGGCGCTCTTAATGGGCGAATCTATACATTGGGCCTTCAGTACATCAGTAAAGACCGAGCGGTAGCTGATAATCTGTTTGAGGAAACGTTGAGATATATTAAGTCGCAGATGGGCACACCTACAGAACAAACAAAGACACCCAAGCGGTACATCTGGGACTACATGGATGGGAACGTACTCCTTGCAGGGCGTGAGGCGATGGGCTTGTGGTGTATCAATTTTTTGGTTACAGGTAAGCATCCCAAGCCGTAGATGGGAAGGTTCACTTTGGAGATAGGGTATTTAAGACTTTCATAAGGGAAATTATAGTGGCTAAGGCAATTCTATGAAGGAAATTTTTCAAAGAAAAGCATTTTGGGTAATTCTCGTAATCCTTTTACTCGCTGTTTTTGTATATCCCCCATGGTTGGAAAAAGAATTTATTAGGGGACACCTCCTCTATGTTCATCGTTATTGGGATTTGATTTTTATAGATAGAACTTGGAACTCCTATAACTCAATTGAACTTGACCTTAAAATGATACTTGCAGAAAGTATCATAGCCATTTTATTAGCCATTGGAATTTGTCTGATCCCTTTCCACAAAGGAAACAAGAAAAGGATTAGCTGACTTTGGGGGATAGGGTTGACGTCCCCGATAAGGCCGGACAGCCCACTCTGGCTTTCGAGCCTTGACCTTTCCCATCTATTCCAGTCCATTCCATCTGTTTCAGTCTTTTTTACTCAATTCAGTCACAGTGGTTTTCGGGTTGGGCCGAATATAGCATCTTCGATTGCCTTTTCTATTTTTCGGCTGGGCTTCCACATGAACTCATGCTCATAACGTCTCTTTGTAAAGAGATGCTCAGTATGAATAATTTTAACGTTTCTCTCTCTTTTAACGCCGAAGTTCAATGCGTCCATAGCAAGGTGCGATCCCCTTTCCCATTCAGCACGATCAATCCGACCTTCAGCATCGAAAGGGAGTAGCTCGTAGTAGGTATGGATAATGCGCAGTGGCTTTCGATGACTCCTTCGTTGTCCAGGCACACCCAAAACAAAATAAGGATATGACAGCCATTAGGCAAAAGATCATCACCCCGTTACGCATAGAGACGATTCCCTCCTTTTTATCCT
>Ga0187886_1004374_pt1 | contig 10168 bp, 8 predicted proteins | sample June2016WEW_20_1_FD_133001 | JGI IMG/M metagenome (GOLD analysis project Ga0187886, IMG submission 133001) | Peatland microbial communities from SPRUCE experiment site at the Marcell Experimental Forest, Minnesota, USA - June2016WEW_20_150 | ecosystem: Environmental > Terrestrial > Soil >... | reverse complement strand
GTGTCGCCCCTGCCCACAGCGAGAAAAATAAACACCTCCTCGCCGCCCCCGCCCACGGGCGGTCCTCCGAAGGGCACGTACTCGCAGCGCACGAGCCTGACGACCCGCTCGTCTACCGAGCCTGCCGGCCGCCACTGGTAGCCCGTGGTCCTGTTGCCGGACAGGCGCACCGTAAATTCCTTTCCTTCCTCCGCCATTACTACGAAACTGATCTGTTCGCTCACCTTGCGGGCCTCATTTTTCGGCATCTTTTTCGGCGGCAGCTCGACCCGCAGGAAGCGGATCCCCGTCAGCTTGCCGCTTTTATCGAAATCGAAAGAGAAAAAGGCCGTGCCCAGAATCTCGCAGGCGTGGCAGAAATTGCGCAGCGTGTACGGTATGTCGAAGCCCTGGCCTCCCCCCGGCAGGACTTCGACCGAAAGGGGCTGCTTGGGCGGTCTCTCGCCGGGCCAGAGGGTCACCCTGGGATAGCTCTTCCTTATCATTGCGTAGGTCTTGTCCTGCTCCATCCCTTCTTTCGGGAGGAGCGCGATGTCGTCGACATCGACGATAGGGGGCTCTCCGTTTACCAGGAGCAGCCCGCGATTGTCGCTTATCCTGAAGGGATAGACGATATAGGCGACGTCTACCCGGCCCGTTTCACGGAACCTGCGAACAAATGCCCCGCCCTCGAAGGTCCTCGTAAAGGCAACGGCCTCGGAAGAGGCCCCGAGTTCCTGCATGGCGTCCGCAAAACATTCTTCGAGGTCCCGTCCGCCCAATTCGACGCATCTCTGTTTTGCGGCCTGCACCGCCTGCTTATCGGCATTCCAGACCGCATCGGCCGTCACCGCCCTCGGCGCCGTCTTCTCAGCCGCCCCCTCGGCAGCCGGAGCCGCCGGGCTGGAAAGAGCGACGGCGAAGAGTACCGCCAAGGCGATCGCTGCTATGCGCATTGCACCTCCATGAAACGCAGAAGACCCCTTGCCGAGATGTGCGCGGTCTGCGCCGCCTAGTCCCGACAATGTATATCTGCCACAAAACGTGATGTTTATCAAGGAAAACTTACCCAGGCCCCCTTCAGCTCCGCAGATATCTCGCCCCCATCCAAACGCCCACCCCGATAAAGACGAGCCTGAGATAAAGGTCTGGGAGCATATTTGCCGCCTCCCCGCCGAGATAGCCGCCGGCCAGGGCACCGACGACCAGGCCGCCCGCGACACGCGTCTCTACATTGCCCAGCCTGTAGTGGGTAGAAGCGCCGCTCGTGCCGATGAGGACCATTGCGAGCAGCGAGGTGCCCTGGGCCGTATGCTGGCCCATGCCGGCGAGGACAACCATGGGAGGCACCATTATCCCTCCACCGCCCACCCCCATCATGCCCGACACGAAGCCTGCCAGCACGCCCGCAGACAGGTAAACGGCAGCCCGTATCCAGAAAGAGAGGGCGAAGGCAGGGTGCACCAAATACCCCTTCAGGAGCAGCGTGAGGGAGATGAAAACGAGAAAGGCCCCGAAAGCCCTTTTCAGCTTCTTCTCCGACAGCGAATGGGCGTAAAGGGCCCCCAGGCGCGCGGTCAGGATGGCGCTTGCCGCAAGCATCGCGGCTGCTTTCCAGTCCAGCGCCCCGTGGGCCCCGTAGGTAAGCGCGCCCGCGGCGCCCGTGAAGACGATGGCGACAAGGCTCGTTCCGTGGGCCTTATGCTGGCTAAGATGGGCGAACGCAGTCATGAGCGGCACCATCAGGGCGCCGCCGCCTACGCCCACGAGCCCGCCGAAAAACCCGCCGGCAAGTCCTGCGGCCAGTCCCACGCCCGGCCGGAAACGCGTCGATCCTCCCGGAGCCATAAGACGCCATTATACGACGAGCGGGCCTCTTTCATCCACCCGTTTCTTTACAGGCTACTTTTTGATCGCGCCCCAACTCAATGGGAACGATTTTACCGGCTTCTTTGTGAATTACGGACGGGACGATTCCGGCGCCTCTATTCAACGGGAACAGGGGCCGAGGCGATTTTTGATGCAAAAAGCGCCCGGCCCCCCTTCCCTCATCAGATAGCAGGCGTAATGGCGGAGGCGGCCTCCCTTGCAACTCTGCCCCGGATAAGGGGCCTGAGCGCGAAGAAAGCGAGGACCGCCGCGATCCCGTCGAATACGGCCGTGATGTAGTAGGGGACAACGAAGGACCCCGCAAAGTAAGCGGCCATAACCGCGGCGCCGAACCCTGCCAGTATGGACGAGACCCCCTTGGCCGTATACAGCATGCCGTAGTTGGCGGTTGCGTTCTTCGGCCCGAAAACGTCGCCCGTGATGGCCGAGAAGAGCGCGTAGATCTCGCCCCAGGAAAGGAAAACAAAGGGCAGAACGAGCACGAAGAGCATCGGGCTGTCGGTGATCTGGGTCATAAGGAAGATCAGGACGGCCTCGACGCCGAAGGCAATGGTCATCGTATACTCCCTGCCTATCTTATCGGAAATCGAGCCCCACATTATCCTCGAAAAGGCATTGGTTATGCCCGTCAGGGTGGCAGTGAAGGGGACGATCGCCATGCCGAAGATCTTCGTATCGAAGACGTGGAGGGACTTTGCGATCTGCGAGAGGTTCCCGGTGGTCATGAGACCGCCCGTGCAGACAAAGAGAAACATGACATAGAGGAGATAGAACTCTCCCTTTTTGAGCGTCTGATGCCAGGCGTAGTTGACCCTGGACTGGGCGACAGCCGTTTTCCCCTGCTGCGCGCGGGCTTCCCACCCCGCCGGCGCCCATCCCTCCGGGGGATGGCGCAATATGAGGGCGCAAACAAAGGCGATGATGCCCTGGCCCACCCCCCAGACGGCCATCGCGTGCGCCCACCCCAGGCCGCTTATGCTGCCCGCTATGGGCATTATGGTGAGCGCTGCTCCGCCACCGAACCCGGCAGCGGTCAGGCCGGCAGCGAGCCCCCTCCTATCGGGGAACCACTTTACGGCGTTTGCAACGGTGGATATGTAGATAATGCCGGCCCCTGTCCCTGCGATCGCACCGTAGTAAATGTAGAGGTCGAATACTGACGAGGCCACGGTGCCGCCCAGGAGCCAACCCAAAAGGATGAGCGCCGCGCCTATGATCATGAGCTTGCGGATCCCGAGCTTATCTACGAAGATGCCGGCGACCGGCACGGGCCAGGTCTCGAAGAGTATGAACATGGAGAATATTGCGGCTATCTTCTGATATGGCACCCCGGTGAACGTCTGTTTCATGCCCGGGGTGAAAAGCGTGAAGGCGTACTGATAGTTGGATATGACGACCATCGCGACAACGCCGGCAATGAGCTGCACCCAGCGGTTGCCCGCTACCGTGCCGTATTCCAGCCTGGCCGCGTCTGTCTCCTGCCGATTGACGTCCTGAGAAACCATATTTCTGCCTCCCTTTGGTTACGGGAACTGCAAGGGGCGCCCCGGCCCGAAGAAGCCGGAGCCCGCCCTCGCCTCAAGAACGCATGTAGCGACACAAGATGCACTGCCTTAAGCCCTATGCCTTTTTCTTCGGCGTCGGAACAGGGGCCTCTGCCGCTATCGCCTTGATCCTCCTTATCTTCTCGTCCACGAAGGCCTGCATCTTCGCTATATGCTCGGCCTTCAGGTGCGCGAAGCGCCCCTGGTACTTCATGTACTCGCCCACGGGCTTGTACGTCTTCGGCAGGTGCGAGTACTTGTAGACGCCGTCTTCCCATTCGTAGAGCGTCCACATGCCTGTCTGCACCGCAAGCCTGCCCATCTCAAGGGTCAGGCTCTCATCGAACTTCCAGCCCTTGGGGCAGGGCGTAAGCATGTGCAGGAACGTCGGGCCGTCCACATTGAGCGCCTTCCTCACCTTGTTCATCAGATCGACTGGATAGGCGATGCAGGCGGTGGCAACGTATTTGACGGCTGGATGGCCCCCTATCACGAGCTGGGGCGGGTCCTTCGGGAAGAGCTTTTTGCCCTCAGGGATCATTTTGCCGGGCGGAGTAAAGGTCGTGTTGGCGCCGTAAGGCGTCGTGGGCGATGTCTGGATGCCCGTGTTGGCGTAGGCTTCGTTGTCATAGCAGATGAACAGGGCGTCATGGCCCCGGTACATCATGGCCGACATGGCCTGTAGCCCGATATCGACCGAGCCGCCGTCCCCGGCCATGCAGATCACGTTGGGGAACGGCCCTTCGTACTTCTTCTTGCGTGCCAGTATCTTGTAGGCTGCCTCTATGCCGGACGCCACCGCCCCGCCGTTGGTGATCTGGGCATGGATCCAGGACACCGCGTAGGGCGTGCAGAGATAGCTCGAATTCGCCACGTACATGCAGCCCGTGGGGCCGACAAAGATCGTGTTCCGGCCCGCTGCCTTCGCAACGAGCCTGTAGTTCAGGGCGGGGCCGCAGCCCGCGCACGTGCGGTGGCCGGGCACATACATCTCTTCCCTGGGCGCCCCGCGCATCGACTTGATCGGTGGGAGCACCTGTTTATTGTAATTGAACTCTTCCATTGTTCGCCTCCTTTCAGCGGTTAACTCTTACGCCTCATCCCTCGAAGCCCACCCAGTACACGTGCTCGCGGACCTTCTTCTCCTTTACCATCTGCTTCAGCACCTTCGCCATGTAGTAGAAGTCCTCGAGGAGTATCACGTCGCCGCCGAGCCCCGCCATAAAGGACGTGACGAGCGGTCTCTTGTCCAGGTCATACAGGGAGGCCCGCACCTCGTGAATGAGGTTGCCGCCCCTCATGGCGCCGCCGTAAGACGTGCTCGTCTCCACGCAGGCGAGCGCCTTTACGTGGGCCAGCGCATCCGCTATCTGCTGCGTAGGCCACGGCCTGACCCAGCGGGGCCTCACCATGCCGGCCTTCAGGCCCCGTGCCCTCAAGGTGCGGATCGCGGACTTGCACGTGTTGGCGTGGGCGCCCTGGATGAAGAAGGCGACCTCTGCGTCGTCCATCATGTATTTTTCGAGCCACGGGTCCATGTTGCGGCCGAAGACGGCGTTGAAGTCGGCCACCGCCTTTTCTATGACAGGGGGCAGGTCGAGGAAGGTGATCGCCCTCTGGGCGTCCATGGGCGCGCCCTGGTCGGGTCTTATCTGCGGCCCGTGGGAGACCGGGCAGGTGGGGCTCAACGGGTGGGGCGCCTTGTAGGGCGGCAGGAACTCCCGCACCTGGGCCATATCGGGCAGGACGACCTTGTCGGGGATATGGGAAAGAAAATAACCGTCCTGGCAAACGAACTGGGGGAGCATTACCTTCGGGTCCTCGCCGACCCTGTAGTTTATGAGCGTGTTGTCGAATACCTCCTGCGGTGTCGCCGCCCAGCCCATAAGCCAGCCCTGGTCCCTCGCGCTCATGGCGTCCGTGTGCTCCGAGCCGAAGTCGCCGGGCGGATCGAGGGTCCTGTCGGCTATAGCCATCTGCAGGGGATAACGGCCGCCCGCCACCGGGCTGTAAAGCTCGAAGGCATAGGTGACGCCGACGCCCGAGCTGCCCGTGTAGGCCCTGGCGCCGCAGGCGGACGCCCCGAGGGCCACGGAGACCTGGGCGTGCTCGCCCTCGCCGTATACGAACTCCGCGTCCAGCTCCCCGTTTGCGACCATCTTGGAGAGCTCCATCATGATCGCGGTGTAAGGCCGGATCGGAAATGAACAGATAACTTCCACTTCAGCATATTTAGCCCCTTGTGCGGCTGCCGCGCAGCCGCTGAGCATCTTTTCCTGGGCCATTTCACTCCTCCTTAAAAAGGTTTTTCCAGACGGACCACCCCGTCTACGAAATCGAGCTCGGGGGCGGCAGACAGAGCATCCGAGGGACACTCGTGGATGCAGACCCGGCAGCCCTTGCAGAACTTCCAGTTCCACTCCATCCTGTCCTCCTTCTCGTTGAAGGACCAGCAGGAATCAGGGCATGACGCGTAGCATGTGAGGCAGCGCGTGCACTTCTCGTTGTCGAGAACGGGACGGACAACGCGCCAGTTTGACGTTATGAAAAGATCCTGCTCCCTCACGGGGGCCGGAGTGATCGCCCCGAAGGGCACTTCCCTATCTTTGGGTACCTTTATAGCCATATGTCTCTCCTTTTTTGAGAATTGAAGGCTCCGCGCCTTTTTCCCATGTCTTTCTTTCTATCCGCCCCAGGAATACTCGGCCCGGCTTTTCCGGAACTTCCGGAGCTTCACTTCTTTGTAGCCCCTGTCCATGGCCGCCACGTCGCTCACGATCTTCGACAGGCTCTCCTTCTTGACCATGCCCGTCACCTTCGCCATTGCGCCGAGGATCGGGGCTGCCATCCCTGCCCCTATGCCCGCGGTGTCGACGCCGCCTTCGGAGCCCGAGAAGTCGACGGTGCGGATGCCCGAAATGGCGTCCGCGTCTATTGTGGCTATACAGCCCAAAACATCCGCGTTGGGGATGAACTGGAGCATATAGTCGATGGACCGCCCCGTGTTGATCAGGAGAAGCCCGCCCTCCGGCATGCCCTTGAGCACGTTTATGCCCTTCACGATGGTCGGCTCGACGATGACGACCACGTCCGGATGAGCATTAGTGTAGAGATACTTCATCTCTATCTCTTTGTCGCTGATCCGGGCGTACTTCCTGGTCGTCACCATTACGCGGTCGGGAAGGTCCTCGTAGTTGTCGAAGGCCTGGACGAACTTGCCTTCCGCCTTCGCCGCCTGGGCGAAGGCATTGGCGACGTCCCTGGCTTCCTTGTCCATCACCACACCCCTCGTCCAGACCGTTATCTCGGTCACTTTAGCCATACCTCTTACCTCCTTTCATCAGGTTTCGTTAGACCTCTTCGATGGGCTCGGAAACTCTCCTCGCCCGCCCTACCCCTGCCTGCCGCCTCCTCTCTTTCTGAAGACCACATTTTCGACGTCCCGCAGGTGCCTGAGCATTGCCCGCCCCGCGGCATCCGGGCTGCCGCTTCGGACGGCGCTAAGGATTTCCCGGTGTCCGTCGAAAGATTTTCGCCTCCGCTCCTCCGACTGGGTATACTTCTTCCCGACTGCCCCGAGGACGCCGATAAGCGCGTAGAGAAGCCTTTCGAGCACTTTGTTCCTCGCCATCCTTGCAAGGGTGCGGTGGAAGCCGGCGTTCGCCCCGCTCTTTCCGCTCGCGAGCTCCCTTTCCTGGTTTTCCAGGATGCGCTCCAGCTCCGCAAGATCTTCGGCCGTTGCCCTTCTCGCTGCCAGGCGGGTTATCTCCGGCTCGATGATCTCCCTTACGGTAAAAACGTCGAGAAGGCTATCCCTCTCCTGCACGAGGGCAGCGGCAAGCGGTCCGATGAGGGCCTCCTCGCTGGATGCAACTACGTATGTCCCGTCTCCCTGCCGCCTGTCCACGAGCTTCATCGTCTCCAGCAATAGGATCGCTTCCCGCACGGTGAGCCTCGAGACCTTGAAGGTCTCGGAGAGCTCCTTCTCCACAGGAAGCTGGTCTCCCCTTCTCAATTTGCCCTTTTCTATGAGCTTCCGGATCTGATCGACTATGTCCTCGTAGGCCCGCCTCTTTTTCACAGCCTTCAGCATCATCCGCCCCCTGGTCCGGCCGGGTCCGTCCCGTCCTTTTTTATCGCGGCCCTGAAAAAGTCCATAGTAATCGATACGTCTTCGGCCCCTTGCCTGCCTTCCCTTATGCAGCGCCCTATCGCCATCATGGCAGCGTTCCTGCAGATCGAAGCGATGTCCGAACCCGAAAGTCCTTCAGTCAGCCCGGCCAGCTCCGCGAGATCGACCCCTTGCGCAAGAGGCCTTCCCCTCGTGTGGACGCGGAAGATCTCGACGCGGTCCTGTGCGGAAGGCAAAGGGAACCTGAGCACGCGGTCGAGCCTCCCGGCCTGCGTCAGGGCGGGGTCCAGCAGGTCGGGCCTGTTCGTCGCGCCGAGGACGATAACCTGGGAAAGGTCGCTCAGGTTGTCCAGCTCGTTGAAGAACTGGCTCGCCATGCGCTCGGCTACGGCCTCCCCTTCCGTGGACGCCAAACGGGTCGATACCAGGGTCTCTATGTCGTCGAAGAAGAGTATGCAGGGGGCGGCCTGCTTTGCCTTCTTGAATATCCGGTGGAGGGCCTTTTCCGACTCTCCGAGCCACTTCGAGAAAAGGATGGGAGTGCTGATGGAGATGAAATTGAGTCCCGTCTCGCCGGCGAGGGCCTTCGCCGTGAGTGTCTTCCCCGTCCCCGCCGGACCTGAAAAGAGTATCCCTTTCGGGGGCGTCACCTTTGCCGAGGCAAAAAGGGCCGGGTATCTGGCGGGCCAGTCGATTACGGCTGTCAGGGCCTCCTTTATATCTTTCAGACCGCCCACGTCCTCCCAGCAGATAGCGGACCTCTCGGTCGATATCTCCCTCGTGGCGGTCGGCTCGACCTCCCTCACCGCCTTGAGGAAATCGTCCATGGTGATCCGCATGCCCTCGGCGCCCCCGACGGACGTGCTGACCCCCTTTTCGTCGTCGACGGAAATATACCTTCTCAGGGCGACCATGCCCGCCTCTTTGCAGAGGGCCTCCAGGTCCGCGCCTACGAAAGCATGGGTGATCTCTGCAATCCGCTCCAGGTCTACGCCTTCCGCGAGCGGCATGCGGCGGCTGTGGATGCGGAGGATCGACAGGCGGCCTCGCGCGTTAGGCACGGGCACGGCTACCTCCCGGTCGAAGCGGCCCGGCCTTCTGAGGGCAGGGTCTATGGTCTCGGGTATATTCGTGGCGCCGATGACGACCACATAGCCCCTGGGGACCATGCCGTCCATCAGAGCAAGGAGCTGGGCTACCACCCTCTTCTCCACGTCACCGAGCACCTCCGCCCTTCTGGGCGCTATGGCATCTATTTCGTCAATGAAAATGACGCTCGGCGCTTTCAGTGCGGCCTCTTCGAAGATCTCCCTGAGCCTCGCCTCGCTCTCGCCGTAGAACTTGTGGATGATCTCAGGGCCGTTGACCCTTATGAAATGCAGGCCGCTCTCGCCCGCTATGGCCCGGGCGATCAGCGTCTTGCCGGTCCCCGGGGGACCGTGGAGCAGCACGCCCTTCGGCGCCTCGATGCCCAGCTTCTCGAACATCCCGGCGTACCGCAATGGAAACTCCACCATCTCCCGGACAAGGCGCAGCTCGCTCTCCAGCCCGCCGATGTCCTCGTAGGAGACGCGGTATGAGGCATCCGGCGAAAAGTCGCATCTCTTGAAGACAAACCTGCTCTTCTGGTTAATGATGACTCCCCCTGCCGGAGAGGTCCCCTCTACCAGAAAGAAGCGGGGTTTTCCGCCCAGGAGCGGCACATTGATCCTATCCCCGGAAGTAACGGCAAGGCCCTGAAGCAGCAGGGCGAAGTGGCGGAGGTCCTGCTCGTCGGGCACTGCGCTTGAAGGGTCGATGGGACTGATGACGAGCGTCTCTGCTGTTTTGCGGCGGCTCTTGCTGACCTTGACGGTCCCGCCCACGTGGGCACCCGCGTTTTCCCGGGTGAGGCCGTCTATGCTGATGTTCCTCTCTCCCGACTTCGCCAGCGTCCCGGTCACGCGGGCAACGGTGCTCCTCTCTCCGCTGATCTCGATCACGTCGCCGAGGACTGCGCCCAACAACTTCATCTCCCCGTCGCTCAGGCGCGCTATACCCTTGCCGACATCATCGGCGGCCGCTTCCGTTACTCTCAGATCGACGCTAGGCTCCATGAGACTTTCTAACGAGAGGAAAAATTACCCGTTAAACATCAGATGATATGCTAATATTATGACCTTATAATTGTCAACAAAAACATTTCTTCCCTACCGTGAAAGCCTTATTCTTACACGCCTGCGCTACGTGCGGGGTGCGGTAACCCCTGAGCCTCGCAGATCCGAACGCGAACGATTATGTTCGTGTAGTTGACAAGTGTATTTAATGATATACAATTACAATGAGGGAAGCGATTTCTCCCGGGCAGGCATGGAAAAAATTGAGTAAGCGGCGCGCCGCTCGCTTTACGGTAATCCCGGACGAAAGAGTCCTCAAAAACGGGGGGTGACGGGCGATCCACACCCTTCGAATCCGAAAGGAGGTTACCATGCCAAGCTACTTTCTCATGATGAAACTTACCGACCAGGGAATCAAAACCATCAAGCAAGCACCCGGGCGGATCGAGGCAGCTTTCAAAGCCTGGGAAAAGGCGGGCGGCAAAATGACGGGCTTTTACGTCCTGATGGGAGAATACGACTATGCC
>Ga0187886_1004372_pt1 | contig 10178 bp, 13 predicted proteins | sample June2016WEW_20_1_FD_133001 | JGI IMG/M metagenome (GOLD analysis project Ga0187886, IMG submission 133001) | Peatland microbial communities from SPRUCE experiment site at the Marcell Experimental Forest, Minnesota, USA - June2016WEW_20_150 | ecosystem: Environmental > Terrestrial > Soil >... | reverse complement strand
TTTGGCAATGAGGGCGAAAAGCATTGGGTTTCTTTCTTTTAATGCTTCTTGGTTTAAATTTTTTTTAAGCTCATTCCAAAAGGATTCTTCAAGAGGGTATCCATATCTACCGTATCGAATCTCCTCGGCTCTCCCAAAGCCTTCCCAATCCTCCTTCAGGAGAGTTAAAATCTCTTCCTTCATCCAATCTTCCTTAAGGTCTTTCACCCTGCAGAGAAAAAGGTCTTCTCTTTTTAGATTTTCTTCGTTCAGCTTTCGAATCTCCCCGGGTGTTAATAAGAGACGACTTGGATTCTGGATCTTTTTAATCCAAAATTCTGGCTTTTCCATTTCAGGAGAAACATTGGGAAGTAGAGGCGAAGCGATGAGAGCCTGAGGGGTACATCCCAAACCGATAGCGAGGGAAAGGATGATGGTTAAAATGAAGACAAAAAAGATCGATGGTTTTTGACTCAGCATAGGAAACGATAACGTATGAATTTTATTTAAATCCTTTACAGCAATATATGTTAAAGGAGGAATAACCGAGTTTGTTTAAAATTGTCAAGAATTTTTCTGTTAGCTAAAGTTGAAAAGTGCATAGTTTAAAGTTCAAAAGTGCATACCTTCTCATCTCCTCTCCCCAAGGGGAGAGGAGAAATTATTTATTCTCATCGTCTGATTTGCATTATCATGGTTCGTGCCTTGCCATGGCCAGTCTTGAAGAAATTAGGTGTGCACTTTTAAATCTTAAATGACATGTCAAGAATTTTTCAAGAATTTTTCTTGACAAAAAGAGATATAAATATTAGAATACATCTTTATATGAGGGATCTCGATTGGTAAAAGACCAAAGCGAGTTACCGAATTTGGTAACTCTTTTTTTTGTGCTGATTTTAAAATCAGTAAATCCCAATCATTTCCGCTATATTGAAAAAAATAAATCCATAGAGAAAGGGGGTAGAGTGCCATGGTTTGTCAAACCATCAAGGTTGGAACAGAATGTATCTTCATGAAGAAGAACGGCTGTTCCTATAACGGCGGGAGATGTTATCCCATCGTGGAGTCCTGCAAAGGGTGTGATCGAGTGGTGGTATACGAAGCGGCTTCCTATTGTAAGACCTATTGTGAGCCCTCCATCAAATGGGCAAAGGGACCCTGCAATTTTGCCACTCACATCAAAAAGGAAGTTAAAGAAGACAATTTTAAATTGAACCCTTTGAAGGCCTCAAAGCGAAATGTCAACCAAAGGGTTTAATTAAAAGATTTTAGATGAAATTGGACAATCCGACAATCCATATGAGGGCCCTTCTTCCATTTACCCCGTTAGAAAGCCCCGCCATTTATGGCGGGGATAATAAAAATAGATAATATTCATCTTAGAAAGGGTGGAGTTTAAAGACGCACCCTTTCTAACGGGGTTTACCTTCGATTGCTTGGTAGGTTGGAGAAGGGCTTTATTGTTCCCGCTTGTGCAGCTTTAGAGTTACCCAACAGAAAAAGGCCATTATGGTACAGATAACAAAAGCCACGATGTGAACTCCAAACCCTGTAGCGATCGCCTTTTCTTTGGAAAGCCCAACTAACAAAAATCCAGCTGCCCATCCTACTTCCAAAGTTCCCCAATTTCCAATTCCGCTGATCGGTAAAGCATTGGCGATGATGGCGATCGTAGAACCAAAGACCACTTTCGAGAAAGAGATTTTGATCCCAAATCCCCTTAGAAAGGCATAAAACACCCAGAACACCATGATCCATAAAACCAAGCTTGTTACGGTCACAGGGAAATAAGTCCTTCTGGCCTTAATGGCATAAAAGTCTTCCGCAATCTCATGAATTTTTTTTTGAACCCAGTGGAAAGATTTACTATTCTTTGATCCGACCCACTGAGAAACCCTTCCCATGAAATTTGAAAATAACTTTAAGAGGGCACTCATATAAAAGAAGACAAGAAGGGTGAGGCCGATCAAGAAGGCAGAAAGCAAAATGATAAAGAATAGGTTGATTTGAAAAAAGTCTTGAAACCCGATCGAAGCGAATAAGAAGATCATTAGAATGATGAAAAAATCGTAAACCCGCGAGGCGATCAGAGAGGCCATTCCCTCGGTCATGCTCACCCCGCTGATTTTGTTTAAAAGGTAAGGATAGGAGAGTTCTCCCAATTTGGAAGGTAGGACCATGAGCGATAAATTATAGAGGATAGAGATCCTGAAAAGATCTGAGAGAGGGATATCCTTTGAGTGAATCAGCCATTTGTATCGAAGGCCCCGAAATAGAAAGGTAAGAAAATATCCTGCGGATGCCAAGACGGCCCAGAAGGGGTCAAGGCTTTTCAGAAGAGTATAAAGATCTTTGAGAGAGATCTGGGTGAAAAGGAAGACAATGATTCCTACGGTGATTAAGATGGAGAGGAGAAGCCGCTTCAACGATAAAGCTCCAGGATCTTGAAAAGGGTTCTTTAAGGAAGGTTAATATAGTTTAGTATATTCGTCAACCGTAGAAAATCTAAAAATCCCACGGCCCCGTCAAAGTCCCATTAAGCATTGGTTAGAAAAATCCCTCTAAATCTCCCTTTACCCCGTTTAGAGATACATCTCTAACGGGGTTTACAAAGGGAGGTTTCCATTTTTCCCCTCTTTAGAAAAGGGGGACTGAGGAGGATTCTTGTATCAAGATTGACGATTGTCTTAAAACATGATAAAAAAGCAATATTCTACTGAGGATAGAAAAGAATGGCATGCCGGCGTAGCTCAGCGGTAGAGCAACTGATTCGTAATCAGTAGGTCCTCGGTTCAAATCCGAGCGCCGGCTCCATTTATTTTCAACTACTTGCACGCTATTTAATCCCTCCGCCAGCACCTAAATTGTGCACTTTTTGTGCAGTTGACTTCTCATTAAAGATACTATCCATCATTTCCACAGCCTTAGCTTTATGAGCTGGTGCAAGATGGGCATACCTCAAGGTCATTGTTATTGTCTTATGTCCCAACAACTCTTTAATAGTCGCGAGGTCTATCCCAGCCATAGCGAGACGCGACGCAAAAGTATGTCTCAGATCATGGAAGTGAAAATTCCTTACCTCAGCCTTCCCTAGTGCCGTGTTGAAAGACTTCTTCACATCCTGATAAGGCTTCCCGGTAGCAGGGTCATGAAACACATAGGGCACGTCAAGACGCCTTATAACGTTTTGAAAGGTTGATCTCATGTTGTCCCTGAACGGGATTTCCCTTCTTTCCCCATTCTTGGTTTGCTCCAATAGAATGAGCCCGTGTCTTAAGTCCACGCTCTCCCATTTGAGGCCCAGAATTTCTCCTTTTCTCATCCCTGTACACAAGGCAGTCATCACGATTGGCCTCAGATGCTCATTACAGCAAGCCACCAGGATCTGACATTCCTCTTCAGAGAGATACCTTAAACGTCTGTTGTTTTCTTCGAGGAGCTTGGCTTTTCTTACCCGCTTTAAGGTTTCATCCTCGACCATATCCCATTCCACGGCCTTGGTAAACATGTGCTTCAAAGTGGCAACCAACCGATTCACGGTTGCGGGTTTATTGCCTTTTTGTAGTCTCTCCGTCTGGTATTGTTCAACCAACATCGAATTGAAACGCCTCAATGGAACGTTTCCGAACGCTTCAGCCAGCTGCTTTATAAATCCCCGTTTGCTTCTGAAACTTCTTTGTCTTTCGGCCCATATGAGGTATGGCTCCACCAGTTCATTGGAATTGTGGTTCATTATCCGCTTTATCTCTGGTTGTTTGCCTTCTCTTACGGCCTGCTTTCTCTGAATCCGCAAAGCCTCTGCATCCTTGAACGCCGTCGAACCGGAGGATTCCCTAATGATCCTTCCGTCAATACCTGCATAACTTATCCAGTAGATGCTTCCACGCTTATAGATTCCTTTTTCCATGCTTTTTCACCCCCTTTCTTTCTTCTAATTTTATTTGCACACTTTACAGCTCTCAGGGTTGGAACAGGTTTTACCATCCCGTCGTCTATCAATTTGTCAAGGTCCTTCTTTCTGAACTTTAAGTATTTCCCCACTTTGCTAAAAGGGATCGTCTTTAAAGAAGCTTGTTTGTAAATCCATGAGGCAGCAACATGGAGATATTCCGCCGCTCCCTTTACATCGAAGATAACATCTTTTTCACCACGCCCTTCGATTCGGGACAGCAAAGGCTTGAGAACTTTTTCCGAAACCTTCTCGGCGATCGCTTCTATATCCTGTGGTTCCATTTCAAACTTCATATGTTCTCGGCCTAAAAGTATTTCAAATCCCCTGTTGTATGACCAACCATCTCTGCATCTTCTCCGTTTTCCCCCACATAAGCAAAGGGTACATCTAAAGGTTCTTTGATACCCGCCTCTTTCTCCAGGCCCCGCAGATACTTTTCTGTCAACGTACGAAAACGCCCCTTGAGCCCTACGTCCTCATAGAGAGGTTCCTCCTCCGACTCCCGCCCTATCTCCTTGGTATGAACATATTTGCCCTTCTTACTCGGCATGGCCGCCTCCACATGGTCAAGAGCGGTCGCCAGTAGATCACCGATTATCTGGCTTTTGCTCGTTCTTGGATACAGCTCGCAGAGGGCTGAGACCTTTGCCGCGACCAGGATTGGCAAGCGGATTGACATTTGTTTAGGCGTAAGTCTTGAATGATCCGGAGCATCCCAAACTTTAACCAAGTCTTTTGGATCCATAGATTCTCTCCTTATTAATGGTTAGTAAATGTCATTAAACAGTTAGGTAACATTTTTAAAATTCTTTGTCAAGAAAAATTTTAATGCTTATTCTCATAATCTGGCATTAATTCTTATAAGTATATGAAATTAAATAGTAATTATTAAAATAAAAGTGACCAATCTTTAGCAACCTTTGTTAACCTTGGTCCTCTCATCAACGCACAAAGTTCTCGAATCGTGGCATTTCCGACCCGCTCAATTCCCTTTCCGGGTCCCTTCATTGCCCTTTGGCTTTTCTATACCATCTTTTTTCTTCAAATTTTCACCTCCCCCATTTCTTCCTGTAATGTTGTTTTGGGAATTTTCTATAAGAATGCGACATTTCAAACTGAAATCAGTAAGTTGGTTTGGAAAATAAAGCCAATTTTCTCCTTGACTTTCTTAGAAATTAAGAGTACTTTCTAATCGTCTTTTTCCACCTGGGCCTTATTAACCCAATAATCTAACCTGTAACCTTTCGGAGTTTGATATCAAGAGGAGCTTCCGGGAGGTGCTGATAATACTTTGTATTTGTGCTTGAATGGGTTAAGAAATTACAAAGAGGTAAAAAATCAAAATAGCTTTGCTTTTTTAATGGACCATGAGAGGAGAACAAAATGGCTGAAGAAAAAGAAGCTCCCAAAAGCACTGCGGTCACCATTTCCCGATTATTTGAACAGCCACCTGATGCACCATCGTTCTACGCAGACTTCGGACAGGTTTTCAAAACCGACAACGAAATTGTGATTCAATTCTACGACACGATTCCTGGCCCTCCTGGCCCGGATGGACAAATCAGAAACGTTAGATCCCGCCTGAGGGCAACAGTCACGGTCAGCATTCCTCACGGCCGCAACATCGGTAAATTATTGGTTGAAAAAACTGAAGAGGTTAAGAAATGAAATATTCTATTAGGTCACATCAAGATATTGGTGAAGTCAGAGCTAATTTAAAAGCAATGCTTACCAGTGCCAACCCCGAAGAGACTCTTGAGATGTTGGATAAAATTGGCCTTGAACCGTTTGTGACAGAAGAAGGCGGCCTACTGGTGAGGATTTGGACCATCGCCGCAGAAGATTTCGTCCCACGTGAGCAGGCTGCAATTATAAGGACGAAAAGAGCCACTCCAGAGCAGAGCGATGACCTGGATTGGCTGAGTAAGAATCTTGCTGTTATCCGTGAACAATATGCTGGTAAATGGATAGCCGTCTATGAGGGTGCGGTAATTGATCATGCTCCGGCCTTGCCTGAACTTTTGGACCGAATTTCTAAATTTGACAGACCTCTTATTACCTTTATTCCGGCTGAACCTATTACATGGACATTCACCTATGCCCAATAAGAACTTTGAGCAGGTAGTTCGGTTTTATGAATTACAATCGGTTCCTGCCGGGCCTTCGATATGGTTGCCATTGGTGGATGTAACGTTGATTACCCAGGCTGGAAGCCGAATAAACCTGCCTCTTCTCTTTGATACTGGTGCCAGTGTCACAACGTTAAGAGCGGAATTCTATTCAATTCTTGGGTTGCAGTCTTGGGACCAAGGACAGAAGGTTCAAACTTCTACTGCTGGTGGCGTGAAGGATGTTTATCAATATGTTACCACCTTAGAAGTTTTCGGTAAGACCATCACGTGCCCAATTCAGTTAAATGATCAATTACCTTCTAATCCTCTTTTCATGGGATTGCTGGGTAGAGATACTGTCTTCAACGAATTCGGCTTTGGCTTCTGGGAAAACACCCACGAACTTTATGTCACAGAAAATCCATGAAAAATTGCGATTTATGAGAATTATAGATAACTATTTGATACTCTGTTTTGCATCAGAAATGATATATTATTTTACCCCGAAATAAATACTCTTAATTCTTTATGGACCCGCGCATTTGTAGGTGAAAGCGCCAAACACTAATTTATGTATTTCTAGGCCCCCGTATTACAGAACCGGGCGGCGAGCACTTCTTACTTACTTGCTGTCGTTATTGCAAAGCAGATAAGACCAAGGGGGTTTGCGTATGTGGCCATCGCGGGAAACGGCGTCGATCGTATATGACTTGGCCAATTTGGGGTTAATTGTTGGCCTAGTACTTGGCGTGGTTGCGACCGGACTCATAGTTTGGATGGGCAACCGCAAAGAAGCATATTTAAAACTTGACGTTACCAACGCCAACGCCGTCGCTGACACAGCTAAGGAGAACGCAGCGAAGGCCAATGAAAGAGCGGCTGCACTAGAGGTGCAAGCTGCGAGCCTTGATAAGGAAGCACAAGATGCGAAGTTGCAGCAGGAGAAACTCAAAGGGCAGCTCGAAACAGCTAAGGAGAATGCAGCGAAGGCCAATGAAAGAGCGGCTGCACTAGAGGTGCGAGCTGCGAGCCTTGATAAAGAAGCACAAAATGCGAAGTTGGAGCAGGAGAAACTCAAAGCGCAGTTATCTTGGCGCACATTAACCCCGAAGATGCTTGAAGAAGTTACGTCAGTAATATCAACCACCAAAAGCTCGGTTACACTGGCATATACTGCAAACGACCCTGAGGCCTTATTTCTTGCAATACAAATTTCCAAAGCTTTTGAAAATGCCAAATGGGATGTGAGGGCTGAAAGCAGGACATACGCTACCCGCATCGTTTTCGGGGTAACGATACCTGGCCCCGTTAATAACGATGTAGAGCTTGTGCGGAAAGCATTTCGGGCCGCTGGCATTCCATTTTCGACTACCGACGTTCCATCACCTGACATGGCATTTACAGGTCCAGGCGAAACGCCCGTCATGGTTATGATCGGGTCAAAGCCGCCACCATTTTAAGCATACACAGCTCCGTGATTATGCTCGCAATCACGCCGGCCCATCATCTGAGGGGAAAACCAACCCACTTTCATAAAGAGATATGCACTTCCCAGTGCCCAGTTTTATCATCTTTGGGGAGCCAGACGTCCTATCCAAACTAAAGGCCTCCTTATATCCCCTTCGACATTACACGTATCCTTTGTTTAAGTAAAACCTTATAACAGGTTTTGAATGAGGGGATTTAATTGGATGTGTACATTAGTGGGCCTAAGTGGTTCGATGTGGTACTGTCTCTATTCCCTCTTTTAAATGTGCATCTAATCATCTGTCCACATCTCGGGGTTTTTAACGCTGTCTGTCTGTTTCTTTGGTAAGGAGGGGTTGCTCCCTCCCCCTCCCGCACCCCCTCCGCTTAGGGTAGCCCGGTAGTTTTCAAGGCCTGGGAATGAGACCGGACCTGATGGACCCTTTACCGAGACCAGCCCTATAGGCCCACCTATAGTTTTAAAATTAGACTTTGAGACTGAATTTTCACCTATAGTTTAGCTAACAGTATTTTTTTCCCCCATGCTAAACCATTGACAAAACTTTTTAGACCCCTTAGAACTCATCCTGTGAACCCCTTTTTTATACACTATTATGTTATAAACTAATACACCTCACCCTTTTCAATAAAGTAGAATATCCTACCACATCTATCAAGCCTCTGCCCATTAGAACACTTCCCCCAATGACCGCAAGGTTTTGACTTTGGTGTTGCATTTTAGCATTTAAATAAGTGCCCACATGTTTGACAACGTCTATTTTTCCATTTACTCATAAGCCACCCCTAATTTTTCTCATCCTCTCCATGAACCTTTTAGGCCCCTCTCCACTCCTATTTATTTTCTCTTCCATCTTTTCATATTGTTCTTCCAAACCATTTATAAAATTCTTGACCTCTTCTTTTGTCGCAATTTCATCTATTTCTGAAGATGACCAAAACGCCATTTTTACCCCTTCATGTTTATGTTGTTTATGCTCATCATAACTCAGGACCTCACCACACTCACAACAAATATTCCAGCCCCTAAATTCCATTTTTCCCCCTCCTGATACATACGAGTATTAACTTTAATTTTTATTGATCTTAAAACCCAGCCCAACAACGCCAGGAGTTACTTAAAACCAATATCCAATGAACGCCCACTAATAAAAATTACCGCATTCCCCACAACGCACCATCCCTTCGCTAATATCTCATCCCACGCTCTAAGCATATCAAAATACGTTATTGTCCTATCAAATTGACTTCTCCCAAGCCATGTTAACGTCTCAAACCCCTTCATCATTTGAGACTTTAAAAAAGACCAGCCTTTCCCGATTGCCAGCCTCGCCCGCCACCAAGACCATGAGATTCTAACCAACGATGATTGACCTGCGAAGTACTGTATTGTAAAGTAACTGCCGACTTTCTTAACTGACTTCTTATTTTTTTTCATCCGCCTGATATAAACTATCTTTGCCCCATGAATAGCTTTCCACTGTTTTGAAAGCCAACCCTGTGGAATCCACGCCGCCCGATCCCCCTCTATCGCCCACACCATATGATAGACACCATTCCCTTCAGAAGTTTCCGCCTTAAAAAATTCAATATAGTAACCGAACTCCCTCTCGACTCTCCTTCTTAACTCCTGAAAATGCCTAACCAACATCCCAGGATCGCCACCAGAAGCGGTTGTTAAATCCACTCTAAAAAGCTGACACCCACGCCCGATTGCCTCTTTACACCAAGACAATAACCTTTGATAGCACCGCTTTTGTTTCTTTGACCAAGGGTTAAAAGCGCTACTTTGACCAATATGAACCCTAACAAGTGAAGGGTAAATCCTACCGCTAGAACTTCGTACAGGTTCATAAACATGATTTAAACCTTTGACATCATCATGATCCTTTTGTATATTATTCATAAGTGGACGCCTCCAAGCGTTACACCCAACGAAGCCCCTGGATGCCCTCTCAAGACCTCCGGGGGTTTTTATTTACTTCAATCCCCTTTCCATTGTGATTTCTTCCCTCCCACCGTCCGCTTGATGTGTGCACTTATTGTGCACCCGACATGGGAGGACAATAGAAAACACCCCGAAAATGGCTTATCCTTACAGGAGGGATTTTCTAAATAAGATCAAAGAGTAGCGAATAAGGTTGAAAATAAAGGAGTGTTTTGATTATAATTCGTAATCAGTAGGTCCTCGGTTCAAATCCGAGCGCCGGCTCCAGTAAGTATTAGGAAGTTCTGAAATGGGTGGAAATAAGGGAGAATGAAGAAGATAGAAATAATCCCTATCGCCAAGAAGAAATCAGGACGAAGGGGAATCCCTGTAGAATGGATAGAAGAAACGATAAATTATCCTGATCAGATTGTTGAGGGATACGGAGGAAGGAAGGTTGCTCAGAAGAAATATATGATAAAAGATAAGGAATATCTCTTACGTGTGGTTTATGAAGATAAAGAAGAAATGAATATCGTTTTAACTGCCTATCTGACCTCTCAGGTGGTGCGCTATTGGAAGGAGTGAAACAATGAAGATCGAATATGACCCAACACATGATTTGCTGAATATTGAGTTTGTTTCAAAAGAGCCTATCGCTGATTCGGTGGAACTTGATGGGGTAATTATTGATTATTCAAAGGATAGGAGGATTGTAGCGATT
>Ga0187886_1004370_pt1 | contig 10184 bp, 11 predicted proteins | sample June2016WEW_20_1_FD_133001 | JGI IMG/M metagenome (GOLD analysis project Ga0187886, IMG submission 133001) | Peatland microbial communities from SPRUCE experiment site at the Marcell Experimental Forest, Minnesota, USA - June2016WEW_20_150 | ecosystem: Environmental > Terrestrial > Soil >... | reverse complement strand
TGCATCCAGTCCCCGGCCCAACGCCTTCTTCGTCATGGTGGGAAATCCACCTCCTTTGCTCCGCGTATTTAGCTACAATATCGCCATTTGTCGAGAAGAAACGCGCATCGTTCGGGCTTGGCCCTCTTCGCGAATCAGGCCCAGTCGCTTGGTTCACAGTCGGGGCTGCCCAACAGCACGTTGCACCAACGAGCGCCCAACCGCGCAGAGCAAAACCACAAACGGGACGCTTACGGCGGGCACCAGAAAAAGCGCGTGAACCAGAGGATTGGTTGCACGATAGGTGCCGATCAACCATCCGCCAAACAATCCCACGACATATCCTCCGCAGATGCCAACTACGATTGTTGAGATGCGAGACTTGCGAGAAAGACGGCGCGCAACCAACCAGGCGGCAACTACGGAAACGAGGAACGGCCACAGCAGCAAAGTCGCACAAGCCAGCGGATCGTGCTCCAAAAGCAAGTCGAGGCGCACTTCGTCGCGAACCGACTTCGATCGATCAAACACCGACATAAACCACAGCCGATAAAAGGACGCCAAATCTCGTGCACCGATCAGAGCTCTGCACGCGCTTGATCTCACAAGCTCATGGGGATCGCGGGCAAGCTTGCGGATGCGTACCAACACCTCGGGATGTTTTCTCACATAGGCATACCAAGGCCAAGAGAGAGCCACGGCACGGATCGATGGATCGGGATCGTCGAGACATTCCACAATCCGGGGAAACGCTTCGAAATAGTCCCGATACTCCAACGCGAGAATGACGCGCCCCCGTACTGCGAGATTGTCGTGGCCGATCAGCCCCAGCAGTTCTTCGGACAACTCGACGCTCTTGACATCTTTCCGGGCCAATGCATCGACAACAGACGGGAGCAACTCGCGGTCGGCAGTTTTAAGCAAGCCCCGCAGGATTGGCAGCGTCTTGGGACTAATGTTCTCGGCCAGCAACCGAACATACGTGCGTCTCGCGAAGGCGTTGTTCTCCACCAATCCCGCGAACAAGTCCAGATACTCCGGAGTATTAAAGGTGTCCAACTCTCTTGCCGCCAAGCCGACAGATATCCCCTGCGCCGAATTGACGAGGCGGACCAACAGAGAACATTTCGCGCGGCCATCTGTAAGCGAGTCGAGTTCCAACACGTCCCTGATCGCCTGTTCGCCCGCCGTAGTATTTCCCGAAACAGCATCGAGCAAAATGTAAGAGGCGGACTGGCTCGTCTGCAGGAACACAAGCCACGATTCGCCCACGGCGAACTTCAGCACCCTCGGGCCGTGACGAATCTCCACACCGTGGGGGATGTCTGGGATGGGCGGACAAGGAAAGGCGACTGTCGTAAGTGCCTCTGAGCCCTTGAGAACTCTGGCCACTTTGATTGTGACATCTGTATCTACGGTCGTTACCGTTCCCCAAACCACAACCGCAGACTGGCGCGTCAACGCCCAATAATTCAGCGGCCCAACGTCGACGAATCCCGCAGAGGCAGCCAACGAGGAGAGGATCAGGATCAGAAATCCAACAGTGACCTCGGGGACCTTGCAGAGCATGCGAGCCGCGCATACCAGTCGCAGCAGACCCGCGCACATCCGGAGCAGCAGTCGAAGAAATCCGACTCTCGACCGTTGACAGAGGGCCCTGTCATTCGGGTTGCTGGACATCTGGCTAACAAAGGTTCACGTCACTTTTAGCGGAGCGACCCGACTCCTGGCAACCGCAAAACGCGAAACAGCACAGGATCAGCCAGATGTCCGTCGTCTGCGTTCGACGAACCACGCGAGCCAGATGGTGATCTCGAAGACGATGACCAACGGGAGTGCCATGAGCATCATCGAGAATGGGTCGGGTGGCGCGAGAATGGCGGCGATCACCACGGCGGCGGCGATCATCATCTTTCTGCCGCTGCGCAGTGCGCGCTGACTGAGGATGCCGAGCCGCACCAGGATCAAAATGATGAGCGGCGCTTCGAAAGTCAGTCCGACCGACAACATGAATTGCGTGACGAAGCTAACGTAACTGGTGACCGTCCATTTCGGCTCAATCTGCAGCCATTTGCTGTATTTGATGAACACGCGCAAGGTCTGCGGCACCATCAGAAAATAGCAGCAGGCCGCGCCCGCCACGAACAGCAGCGTGCCGAACACGAAGACGGGAAGAACCATTCGCTTTTCGTGTCGTTTAAGCGCGGGAAGAATGAACTGTGCGAGGTAGTAGAAAATGGGCGGTGCTCCGAGCAGCAAGCCGCCGTAGAAGGCAAGTTTCATGGCCACCACGAACGAGTCGGTTACGTTCAGGCTCTGCAGAAAGTTCTCGGGCGTGGGCAAAATCTGGTAGAGCGGACGCTCCAGAAAGAAAAGAATGCGATTGGCGAAGACGAGGCAGACGTTGAAGGTGACAAACAAGCATCCGAGAATCCGCATCAACGTCTTGCGCAGATCCTCGAGGTGCTCGAAAAACGGCTTAACTAAACCCTCATCCTCTTCCGTAACAACAATCTCAGCCTGGGCGGGATCGTCGGCAGACTTTCTCCTCGCAAACCAGTTACGCACGCGCGTGGCCGGTGCTACGCGGATTTGTTATGGCCTTCGTCGGTCTTTTGAGGGGCGCTCGTCGCGGTCGGCGCGGCAGGCTTGCTTGGAGCAGGCGGCGTGTCATCCTGGATGTCGCGAGAAGCTTTCTTGAATTCTTTCATCGCTTCCCCGATACCGCGTGCCAATTCTGGCAGTTTCTTGCCCCCGAACAACAGAAAGACAATGATCAGGGCAAGAATGATGTGCCACTCACTCAACACTGCGAGTTGTATTGCCATATCGGTCACTCCTGAGCAGTCCAGCGTATACCCGCGCCGCTACTTTGTCAACGCGTCCTGCGCCGTTATTCCTTAACGACCGCAAACTCACAACGGCGGTTCTTCGCCCATGCCGTTTCGTCGTGACCGGGGTCGGCGGGCTTGTCCTTGCCGTAGCTGATCGTCGTGATGCGGCCCGCGCCAACGCCCAACGCCACCAGTTTCTCGCGTGCGACCTGCGCACGACGTTCACCGAGCGCGCGGTTGTACTCAGCCGTGCCGCGTTCGTCGCAATGGCCTTCGATGACCAGTTTATTGCTGTTACCCTTCAACGCGGCGGCCACTGCTTCGAGCTTGGCTACTTCGCTGGGACGAATCTTGCCGCTGTCGAAATCAAAATAAACGGGCGCAAACTGGCCGTGGGTCAATTCGCCGGTTACGATCGGCCGCTCCCCGCTGGGTATGCCCGCGCCTTCCACCAGAGGCGGCGGTTGCCCTACGGGCGATGCCGCAGATGCTCCCGTCCTCTTCTGCCATGGCCAATGAAAGTTCTTGCAACCGGTTAAGCCGAGCGTTGCGATCAACGTCACCACGACGGCACGCGATAAGAATCTACTGCGCATCGGAAATGGTCTCCTTGTTATGAAAATTGTTCGTTGCTGTTCCGCGCCTCAAGTCAAGGTCCCCACGCTGGCTCGGACGCGCCCCCTTCAATGGCTGGCAACTCTACTTGCTCGCCCGTCAGCACGTCAAGCAGATACAAGCGCGACCGCCACTGTCGCGTCTTCGCGAGCACCAGATGTCGTCCGTCCGGCGCCCAAGACGGGTCTTCGTTGTCGGCATCATCCGCGACCTTCGGTACGACCTCGCGGGTGGCGCTGTCGTAGATGCCAATTTGGAACCTTCCGCCGACCCGCGAGGTCACGGCCAGCATCGGCTTGATCTCTGAGCCTGGCGGCGGATGCGACCAGTTTGGTTCGGTATTGTAAGCGGGCGACACCGTCAGGCGGGTCGGTTCGCCGCCGTCCTTGCTGATCAGATAAATCTGCGGACTGCCGCGGTCGTCGCTGACGTAGGCGATGCTCTGACCATCGGGAGACCAGGTGGGAGACGATTCCGCTCCCGGAGTATGCGTCAGCCGTTGGAGGCCGCCGCCATTGGCATTCATCGTGTAAAGTTCGGGGTTGCCGTCCTTGCTCAAGGTCAGCGCGATGCTCAGGCCATCAGGGGAAAATTCCGCGCCGGAGTTCAACCCCGGGAAGCTGGCCACGCGCCGCCGCTGGTGCGTGTAAAGATCGGCCTCCAGTATGTCAGGGAACGTCTGCAGGAAGCTTGTATAGATGATCTTGCGGCCATTCGGCGACCAGCGTGGGTGCACGCTGATGCTTTTGTCGTAAGTCAGTTGCCGCGCGGTGTAGCCATCGTAGTCCATGACGGCCAATTCCTTCACCTTGCCGCGCGACCAGACAAACGCGATCTTGGTCTGCGCGATCCCGCGCTGGCCGGTAATCGCCTTGATGATGTCATCGCTGATCACGTGGACGACACGCCGCAAATCCTGCGCGCTGCCCGGATATGATCGCGACAGGATCGTCTTCTTTGTCGCCGTCTGGGTAACGGCGCATTCAATCGTCAGACCGCCTGTATCCGAGCGCACATTTCCCTGTTGGACGAACTCTGCCTCTGATGACTGTGCCAGCGCCAGGCAACCAGACAACCGCACGTCGTTCTTCAATACCTCGGTCAATTGCCCCGCCACGGTCGGATCGCCCGCAAAACCAGTAACGGCAAAAGGTCTCTTTTGAGCATGAACTCCCACGACGACTTGCGACTGAGCATATGCCGCGCTCCAGAAAACGAGCGTGACCACCAACACACTATTCCGAACTGCATGCATTCCCTAACCCTCCACTTGAAAATCAACCGTGATGTTTGCGGTGGAATCTTTGACCAACGCGTCCGGCGGCGGCTCCAGACGCTGCACCCTGCGCGCAGTCGCCAGCGCCGATTCGTCCATCAATTTGTTGCCCGATGAACTCTTCAACGTCACATCAGTAATCGTGCCGTCCCGCGCGACTCGGACCAGAACCGTGGCAACAAGTTTCTTGTCCAGCACCTGGCCCGGTTGCTCCCACGCTTCGTACATCCTGTCGTGCACGTGCTGATAATACTGCCAGAACGGTGAGCCTTGCCCGACTCCGCCAACCACGCCATCGGGCGAACCGTTGGGCGAACCGATGCGATTGCTCTTGCCGCTGCCGCCACCCGCGGCCTGGCCGTCCCCGTACGGCGTGCCGCCTTCCGCCGCGGCCAACACCTTTGCGAACCGGTTGCGAATTTCCTCGGCGCTGCCCGTGCCCGTGCCTTTGGCAGTCATCGAAGTTGCCTTATTCACTGTTTTGTTGTCCGCCGACTTCTTCGTCGATGTGGCCGCCGCTTTGCCGTTTGACGGTGGCGCCTTCGCTTGGGGTGTCGGCTTCTTCGTTGCGGCCTTCTTCGGGAGCGCGATCTCGTTCGGATCGGACTTCGGTAACGAGACCGCTCTTGGCTGTGGCGCGGGCGTTTCGTCCGCAGGCATCATCGCCTCGTTGGGCCCGGCAACCGCATCAGCACCCGCCGGTTCCTTGGGCGGCGCATATGCTCCGCGGCCGTGACCGGGGCCTTTGGGTAGGTCACCCAGAATGTCGGCGGGGGTGTAGAGTTCGACAAATGCCGCCGTGTTGTTCGGGCCGTGCGGGAGAAATTCCTCCCAACAGATAATCCCTCCGATCAGCGCAATGTGGAGAATCAATGCGACAACGAAGTTTTTCCGAAATGTCCTCTCGACCGTGCTCATCGACGTGCCGAGGCCAGCTTGGGCGGATTCTCCTCCTGTGTCATCAGCGCGATGCGCGTGATCTTGGCCGCGTGCAACTCCTTGAGCACTTCCATCACCTTACCGTAATTGTTCCCCTCATCTGCCTTCACGAGGATCGTGACGGGCGGATTGATCTTCGCCAACGCCGCCAGATCGGCGCGCAACTGTTGCGGCGTTTTGGCCACGTCATTCAGGTAGACGCGGCCGTTCTTGTCCACGGATAGAGTCCGCGTCTGTTCGCGCTTGATCGTGTCAGTCGTACCCTTGGGCAGATTGATGTTCATCCCGTACTCGACCACGGGAAAGAAAATCACCACGGCAATGAAAAGCGACAGCAACAGATCCACCAGCGGCATCACGTTGATCTCTTTGATCGCGTCGAGATTGCCGTAGCGGCGTGATCGGCCTGAAACGCGCCTATTCATAGAAGTTGTAGCCGCGAATCTCATTCGCGGCCTTCCCATCACCGCGAAAAGGTTTCGCGGCTACAATTTCATTTCTATCCATCAATTCGTCACGTAATTGTGTTCGACCGCCGAGACAAACTCGTCGGCGAAGTTTTCCAGCTCGATCGTCTGGTGGCGAATCCGCGCCGCGAGCCAGTTGTAGGCGAACAACGACGGCACGGCTACGAGCAACCCGACCACCGTTGCCAGCAATGCCGCCGAAATGCCCGGCGCCACGGCGCCCAGCCGCACCGTTCCGTAAATGCCCATCTGCGAAAACACGCTCATCACGCCCCACGCGCTGCCGAGCAATCCGAGAAACGGCCCGCCCTGCACCGCCGTGGAAAGAATACCGACATGCGATTCAAGCTTCATGATCTCAGCGTCGATGGCGCGTCCCAACGTCCCGCGCAGCGTGTTGAGATTGACCATCGTCCGCTCGGCGACGGCCACATCGGTATCAACCCCGACACTCGTGTCGGGGTCGCCCGCGCCGCCGCCGCCGAACGCCTTGTAGCCGCCGTTAAGTTTGCGCGGCCCGTTCGCATTGCCAAACTGCGTCGAGACCTCCTCCGCGCCCATCCGATAAATGTTGTACAGCGGACAGTCCGCCATCTCGAAATTGTTGATGAACAAATGCAGCGGGTCGCGGTCGCGGCGAAATTGGGCCAGGAACGCCTTGCCGCTGTTGCGCGCCCGGCGCAACTGCTGCCACTTGGTAAGCATGACCGACCAGGTCAGCGCCGAGCCGAAACACAAAATCAGCACGATCACCTTCCCCTGCGTGTCGGCCTGTTGAAAAGAATACAACAGTCCTCCGACTGCGAGAACGACGTTCATCCCCAATCCTCCTTGTACGGTCGTGCAGAACGACCAACACGTACTTATACAACTTTAAGCAGGAACGTCAAAGCCTTTTTAGGCGTTTTTCGCAGAACACGCTCTTTGACCGCCCTTCATTCTTCCTGGCCCTCGCCTCCTTCATCGCTTTTCCTCTCGAATTCGGTTCGACTCTGCGTTACAGAGACAGCGTTTGTGAAAGGAAGAATTCTTGCATGAGCCAGCCGAACGCCGGAAAGACAAAGACAACCGACACCACCAGCCCCGATAAGATCGGGGCAAGCGTGACACCGCGCGCGCAGGATTACGCCCAGTGGTATCTGGACGTGATCAAACGTGCCGACCTTGCCGAGCATTCGCCCGTGCGCGGCTGCATGGTCATCAAACCCCACGGCTACGCCATCTGGGAAAAAATGCAGCGCGAACTCGATGACCGGTTCAAGGCCACGGGGCACGTCAACGCCTATTTCCCGCTGTTCATCCCGCTCTCGTTCCTCGCCCGCGAGGAGCAACACGCCGCCGGATTCGCCAAGGAATGCGCCATCGTCACACACCATCGCCTCAAATCCGTCGATGGTGAGGTGGTCGTTGACCCCGAATCCAAACTGGAAGAACCGCTCGTCGTCCGCCCCACCAGCGAAACCATCATCTGGGCGCAATACAAGAACTGGATCCAGAGCTACCGCGACCTGCCCATTCTCATCAACCAATGGGCCAACGTCGTGCGCTGGGAACTTCGCACCCGCTTGTTCCTCCGCACCACCGAGTTTCTCTGGCAGGAAGGCCACACCGCCCACGCCACCGAGCAGGAGGCACTGGAGGAAACCTACCGTATGCTCGACGTGTACGCCGATTTCGCCGAGAGCGTCGCCGCCGTCCCCGTCGTCAAAGGCCGCAAAACGCCCGGCGAACGTTTCGCCGGCGCGCTCGATTCCCTCTGCATCGAAGCCATGATGCAGGACGGCAAGGCACTTCAGATGGGCACCAGCCATTACCTCGGTCAGAACTTCGCCAGAAGCGCCGACGTCACCTTCCTCAACAAGGACGGCAAACGCGAGTACGTCTACGCTACCAGTTGGGGTGTTTCCACGCGTTTGGTCGGCGCGCTCATCATGACCCACTCGGACGACAATGGCCTCGTGCTGCCGCCGAAGCTCGCCCCCCTCCACGTCGTTGTCATTCCCATCTTCAAAAACGACGCCGAGAAAATGCGCGTCCTCGAAGAAGCCGCCAAGATCGCCGCCGAACTTAAGGCGCAGGGTCTTGCCATCAAACTCGACGACCGCGACGGCATCATGCCCGGCGCAAAATACTATGAATGGGAGGCCAAGGGCGTGCCGATCCGCATCGAGATTGGCCCGAAAGATTTGGAGAAAGGCAGCATCTGCCTCGTGCGCCGCTTCCTGCTGGAGAAGGAAGGCGAAACTGAACAAGACCTCCGCAAACGCCGCAAGACTTTTCTCCCCCGCGCCGAGGCGCTTGCGTCCATCAAACCGACGCTCGACTCGATGCAGCGCGAGCTACTCGAACGTGCCCGCGTCTTCCGCGCCAAACACACCCGCGCCATCAACACACTGGAGGAATTCGAACAGTTCTTCGCCAAAGACGGCGGCGGCTTCGCCTGGGTCCACTGGGCTGGTGACCACGAGCAGGAAGATGAGTTGGCCAAGCGGTTCGAGACCACGATCCGCTGTATTCCATTCCCCGACCAGACGCCCGACGAGGCGAAGGGCGAAGGCCGCTGCATCCTCACCGGCGCACCGTCCGCTCAGCGCGTCGTCATGGCCCGGGCGTACTGAAGTCTATCGGGTGTGCTTCCGAAGCAGTTCGACGTGCAACGCGCACAACATCTCTCTGTAATCTTCGTTCCACATCGTATTGAGGGCTGAACGCGGCAATCTCACGGGTGATCGGCCAGACCATCAACACCCGCTGCTCGACAGTGCCAGCGACGAAGTTGTCGTCGGCATGCTCTCGCAGCGAGGACCTGGTGATGATATGGCGTGCCAGTTTCACGACGACATCTTACCGTTTCCGCCCAGCACCGGCAAGCCGGGAAACGAGTGCGTAGGCCGCTGCATCCTCACCGGCGAACGGTCCGCTCAGCGCGTCGTCATGGCCCGGGCATACTGATGGTCGTGGTTTTGCGGCTCGGCTGCGTCTGGCACGCAACAGCGCGCCCTACCTCGTGCTCATCTGGCCACGGACACTCCGATGGACATGTCCGTCATTGACCTGCCTGCTCTAGCTATGATATATCGTCTGCCGATATATCATCGGATGCCATGAGAACTTTGGATCGCGAATTGTTGCACGGGAACACGGCGCCCCGACACTGAGTGTCGGGGTGCTGGCGGAGGATGAATGTTACGGTTATCAACTCCGCAAGGAACTGGCGTTGCGGTCGCATCATTACCTTCAGTTCGCCTTTGGCAGTCTATATCCGCTGTTGCACGGCTTGGAACATCGCGGTCTGGTGAGCGCCCGTTGGGTGAAGGCGGGCGAGGTGCGGCAGCGCAAACAGTACGCCATCACCGCCAAAGGCCGCGGCGAACTTCAGAAACGCATCCGCAAGTGGCAGCAGTTCTCGGCCGCGATGGATCTCGTCCTGTCTTCCATGTGGACATCCAATGGATGATATATCGGCAGGCGATATATCATCCCGAGCGCAAGTTACCGTTGAGGCAACGCACAGTTGTAGAAACGGCGCGCTGAGGCGGCGGCGGCATTCTGTCATCGCGCGGGTTGTGCTCGGGGATAAATCGCTCTGGAGGAAAGTGCGATTCTTGCAGAAGAACATCACGAGCGTGTTCCACGAGGTTGGCATCGCAGCCCACGAGTAAGAAGCAGGCATGTGAGTGATACGCGATGCCATGGACTCCGTCCACCGCAAGCGCACGTAGTTTGTTCCGGAGTTGTTCTTCCCGCTTTTGTCTTCTGTCGAAGCACTGATCGAATACCAGCGTCAGTAAGTGTGGACGGCTGCAAGCGATATCGACGAGTTCTGACAAGGAGAGATGGGTTGCCTTGGAGCAACGACGTTTCCCGATGTAGAGGCCGGTGTCTGGATCAAGGAACAGGTGGCACCTGCAGTTTCTGGCAGCGGCGAGAAACGATTGCCGTGTTCTCGCATTCAGTCTCTCTTTTGAGATCAGTGGGACACCTAGCAGTAGAGAAAACGCTTGAGAAAACGCTTCGGCTTCATTTTGCGGCACTTCCTCTGTGAACATTGGATGAGCCTCCCACTTGCCACAT
>Ga0187886_1004369_pt1 | contig 10184 bp, 2 predicted proteins | sample June2016WEW_20_1_FD_133001 | JGI IMG/M metagenome (GOLD analysis project Ga0187886, IMG submission 133001) | Peatland microbial communities from SPRUCE experiment site at the Marcell Experimental Forest, Minnesota, USA - June2016WEW_20_150 | ecosystem: Environmental > Terrestrial > Soil >... | reverse complement strand
CCAACATCGTGAAAAACCTCCTCACTTTCGCCCGGAAGCAACCGCAAGCCAAGCAGCCAACGAACATCAACAATTGTATCCAGAAAGTCCTGGAACTGCGTGCCTACGAGCAGAAGGTAAATAATATTCATGTCAACGTCCGTTTCGACCCTGACCTGCCCCTGATTATGGGGAATAGCTCCCAGTTGCAGCAGGTATTCTTCAACATCGTTATCAATGCCGAATTTTTCATGCTTGAAGCCCACCGGAAAGGCACCCTGACCGTTACAACGGAAAAAGCGGGGAATTCCATCCGGACTTTATTTGCCGATGACGGTCCCGGCATTCCCAAAGAGAACTTGAGACATCTTTTTACCCCGTTCTTCACTACTAAAGAAGTAGGCAAAGGTACGGGGCTCAGTCTGAGTATCTGCCTGGGGATAATCACCGAACATGGTGGCCGGATATGGGCTGAAAGCGAACCGGGTAAAGGCACTACCTTCATTATCGAATTGCCCGCATATAACATTTCGCCGCAGGAAGAAGGTAGTGACTAAAAAATCCATCGCCCCGCAAAAAGAAAGAATGAACCCCCGAGGCCAGTAACGGCTCATAAACGTTACCAAGCTGCATGTTTTGTCCTGTATCCATTTCCTACACAATTCTAACCGAAATCATACCGTTTGCCACTTGACAAAAATATTTATGTAGACTATACTTGGCGAACTATGATTGAAATCAGATAAATTCCTGGGTTCGTCTTGGGGAGGTGGTAATAATGGAAAGGGCGCTGGGACCATTACTATGTGGTGGTAATTGGCGCCCTTTTGTTTTGGGTTAGGTTTCTCCTCAGCGGAGAACGGGGAAGTATAATGAAAATCAGGCAGAGGGTTTTAGTCAGCCTGCTTGGCTTAATCGCTATCCTTACCTTATTCCTGATGGCCTGCTCATCAAATAGCGGTGCAAATCTCAATCCGTACGTCTCACCGGACAAGGGCAACCCCAAGCTGGACTCACAGCTAAACCAGCTGGTTATTGCCCAGGCTAAGGGGGAAGCTGCCTCGTTTGCCGAAAAAAGTAATATTGACATCACGAATGGCCGTGTCAGAGTAGTTATCGAGTGCGTGCCCGGTCAAGTCGAAGCTGCCCGCCAGGCAGCCACTAACGCCGGTGCCGAGCTGGAAACGACCTATGAAAACCTGCTCCAGGTATCCGTCCCCATTACCAGTCTGACTGCTCTTACCAATGCTGAGAGTATCCGTCTCATCCGACTTCCTCAACAACCTGTGCCGGCCCAGGGCAATGAAAGTAAGGACCCTCAGTAAGATAAGGGCTAAAACGCTATTTTCCCGGGGGAAAAGGAGGGGGTATGTTAAAACCAGCCAGGGTAATCGGCAGTCTCTTTGTCATTGCTGTCCTGATGCTCAGCGGCAGCTTATTGCCAAGCCATCCCAACGCTGCCGCGGATGATGTAACGGGAATCGTCCTCCCGCCGTTTGAACCGCCGGAGAAAGGGAACCCCAAGCTGGACTCACAGCTAAACCAGCTGGTCTCGGCCCAAACCGGCCAAGCGCAGGCGTTCTCCATGGAGAAGTCCGGTAATGTTACCGGTGACACGGTAAGAGTGGTCGTTGAGTGTCTGCCGGGTCAGATTGACAGCGTAATACAGGCGGTCGGCGACTATGGCGTCATCGAGACCAGCTATGAAAACCTGCTCCAGATGACGGTGCCTGTCTCAAACCTGACGGCCCTGGCGGAGCTGCCCGATATCCGCCTGGTGCGTATGCCGCAGCACCCGGTGCTGGATACGATAACCAGCGAGGGAGTAGGAGTTATCAACGCCGACGACTGGCAGGCCGCCGGATACACCGGCGCAGGGATTAAGATAGGAGTGCTAGACATAGGTTTCCAGGGCTACGAAGCTCTGCTGGGAGTAGAGCTACCCGCTACAGTAACCACGAACTCCTTCTTTGCCGGCGGCGATATCCACGGTCCCACCGGCTATCCCGAAGTACACGGCACCGCCTGCGCCGAAATAGTCCATGATATTGCCCCGGATGCCCAACTCTATCTCGTCAATTCTGGCACTGATGTTGAAATGGGGAACGCCGTCAACTGGCTGATTAATACGGCCCATGTTAATGTGATTTCTTGCTCGGTGGGTTGGCCCATTGGAGGGCCGGGCAATGGCACCGGCACAATCTGTGACATGGTCAATAATACCCGTTCGGCCGGTATCCTGTGGTCTCAAGCTATCGGTAACTTTGCACAGAGACACTGGCAGGGAGCCTTTGTTGATAATGATTCTGACAATTGTAATGAATTTAGTGGATCTGACGAAGGTAATTCTTTCACTGCTGCCGCTGGGACTGTAATTACTGTCGCACTCAAATGGGATGACCCATGGGGTGCTTCTAACAACGACTATGATTTATATTTATACGAGTGGCCCGGTACCCTAATTGCCTGGTCTGAGAGCGAACAAAACGGCAATGATAATCCGCAGGAATTCATTAGTGGTATTGCTCCCGATACAGCAGCCTATTTCGTAGCTATACGTAAATACAGTGCCACCAGAAATGTGAACTTCCATTTGTATTCCTATTATAATGATATATATTATCAAGTTGCCTCCAGCAGTTTCGCGGTGCCGGCAGACTCGCCAAACGCCATGACGGTAGGGGCTATAAACTGGAATTACCCGGCAACAATCGAGCCGTTTAGCTCCCTCGGACCTACTTCAACAAGCCTGATAAAACCAGACTTAGTTGCGCCTGATGCAGTAAGTACAGTAACATACGGGCTAAGTGATGGCGCGAGTTGGCCATCACCTGGGCCAGGTTTCTTCGGCACATCAGCCGCAGCCCCTTGTGCCGCCGGGACGGCCGCGCTGGTCAAGCAGCGTTACCCGTCCTATACCCCCGCCCAGATACAGTCCTTCCTTGAAACCAATGCGTTTGACCTCGGCCCTTCCGGCAAGGACAACATCTATGGAAGCGGGCGGCTTGACCTACCGCCACTTATGGCGCCAATTGTCACCACCAATCCCGCCACCAGTATTACCTCAAATTCCACCACATTAAACGGCAACCTTTCCAGCCTGGGTGGATATAGCTCGGCAAAGGTTTCCTTCGAGTGGGGAACCACCTCCGGTAGTCTCGACCACACAACCGACAATCAGACGAAGACCTCCACCGGCGCCTTCACTGCCGATTTGACCAGCCTATCACCCAGCACGACATATTATTTCCATGCCAAGGCGTCCGCCGGCAGTTACTCCGTTAACGGGACTACCGCCAACTTTACGACGTTAAAACAACTGACTTCGATAACGATAACCCCGGATAATCCCCCCGCCATCCTGGCCGGCCTGACGCAGCAGTTCACCGCCACAGGCAATTATACCGATATGTCGACGGAAAATATCACAGCTACCGTTAATTGGACAAGCGATAATCTCACGGTCGCCACCATCGGTTTACACACCGGCCTTGCCCAGGGCCTGGTGGCAGGGCAGGCCACGATAACCGCCATAAAGGACGGCATAAGCGATACCACGTTACTTACGGTCAACCCATCCTGGATTCTGACTATGGCAACAAGCGGCAGCGGCAGCATCGACCCGGCGGCAGGCAGCCATTACTATCTATATAACTCAACCGTCAATATCACAGCCACGCCAGCGGCAGGCTGGCGCTTTGACAACTGGAGCGGGGCTGTCTCTGACAACAGCTCGGCGAATACCACCGTTCTTTTAGATAGCAATAAGACGGTGACCGCTAATTTCTCTCAATGGTTGTACGGAAGATGGCAGACGGAGACAGTGGACAGCACTGATAATGTCGGCGAGTTCACTTCGCTGGCAATCGATAGCAACAATCACCCGCATATCAGCTACTTTGACCGGACCAACCGCCAGCTCAAATATGCCAGCTTCAACGGCATTAGCTGGTCAACCGAGACGGTAGACGCAACATTTGGCACCGGCGAGTTCACCTCGCTGGCCCTGGACAATAACGATTACCCGCATATCAGCTATTATGATTCCGTTAACAGTAAGCTTAAATACACCAGCTACAATGGCACGGCCTGGAACACAGATAATGTCGACTCCATCGAAATAGGCTGGGGCACATCGCTGGCTCTGGACAGCAGCTATCACCCGCATATCGGCTATTCCGTTAACATGACCGGCAATATCCTCAAATATGTGAGTAACGATGGTACTTCCTGGCAGACAGCAGAAACGGTAGATCCTACCAACAACGTCGGCTTGTATTGCTCGCTGGCTCTAGACGACAGCAACGTGCCGCATATCAGCTATTTTTACTCCGACGGTCCGGGAAATACGAAGCTCAAATATGCCAGTTACAACGGCACGGCCTGGTCTACAGACAACGTGGATTCAGACAACGTGGTGGGGTACACATCATTAGCCCTGGATAGCCACCATTACCCGCATATCAGCTATATGGGGGCTAACAATGACCTCAAATACGCCAGCGAGAACAACACTGCCTGGTCAATAGAGACGGTGGACAGTACCGGTGATGTCGGCTTTGATACCTCTCTAAAGCTGGATGACCTCGGCTACGCGCAAATAAGCTACGCCGACACGACCGGGAACGACCTGAAATACGCTCGCTGGGACGGTATCGGTTGGCAGATAATGACCGTGGACAGCACCGATAACGTCGGGAGGTATACCTCGCTGGCCCAGGACGGTTCAGGTATTCCCGGCATAAGTTATTTTGATGCTACCAACAATGACCTGAAATATGCGTACCTGGGGTACACCCTGACTATGGCTACGAGTGGCAGCGGCAGTGTCACTCCAGCCGCCGGCGACCATGGACAGCGTATAGGAGCGATAGTCGATATCACGGCCACCCCGGCCTCCGGCTGGCGGTTTAATGGCTGGACGGGAGCTGTAGCGGATGTTAGCTCGCCAAGCACCAGTGTCACGATGGATGCAGATAAAACCGTGACCGCCAACTTTGGCCGGATAATTGATAGCGGCGGTGGAGGAGGCGGAGGTGGCGGCGGCGGAGGCGGAGGGAGTAAAGAAAAACGTATCACCAGCCTCCGCGGTTCTATATCAGAACAGGGCGTGGTATGGGCGGATATTCAGGCAGTTAGCCCCGATAGTAAACTGGAACTGGATATCCCCTACGGGACAAAAGCCAAGGACCGCAATGGCAATGCCCTGACTTCCGTAACCGTGACGACAATTACCGACCCTAATCCGCCTCAAGCCGGTACGGTCATCACCGGAGGAGCCTATGAACTTGGCCCCGCCGGCGCAAACTTTGATCCGCAGATAAAAATTTCTATTAAGTATAATGCTTTGCTGATTCCCGAGGGAGTTTCAGAAAAAGACACCTTTATCGCCAGCTGGGATGAAGTCAAAAAGGCATGGATAGCAGTGGATAGCGATATAGACACAGAAAAAGATATCGACACCTCCAGTATTAGCCACTTTTCCATATACACCGTAATGGCAAGAATAAGCCCGGCCAGCTTCACCTGTACAGGTTTAACGTTACCCTCGGAAATCGATGTCGGCAAAAGCTTGAATATCAGCGTCCTTGTGACCAATACCGGCGGCGCTACCGGGAGCTATGATGTCAACCTCAGAATTGACAATACGGTAACGCAAACACAGAAAGTTACCCTTGCCGGTGGCGCAAGCGAAAGGGTTAGCTTCAGTGTAACGCCGGCCACTCCCGGTGAACATACGGTAAGTATCGGAGGTGCATCCGGGACATTTAAGGTTATCGCGCCCCAGGCGCCGCCATCGACTCCACCCATGGTATCGGTAGCGCCGATTCCTCCTGCCTTCGTTATCTCCGATTTATCGGTGACTCCGAGTGAAGTCAGGCCCTCAGAAGGAGTTACAATCACGGCCGTGGTTACCAATACCGGAGGCAGCGATGGTAGTTACACCGTTATTCTCAAGATAAATGGTGTCGAAGAGGGGAAAAAGGAAGTAACCGTTGGCGCCGGCAAGAGTAAGACGGTAAGCTTCAATATAGCTAAGGATATAGAGGGGGGTTTTACCTTCGATGTTAATGGCACGACAGGGAAATTTGTCGTTATCACCCCGAAAACAACAGTACCGGCAATGGCACCCGAAAAAACTAAACCCAATCAGCCATCAACTAACTGGCCGCTTATCGGAGGTATTATCGCTGGCGGTGTTGTCGTTATCGTATTAGTGGCTTATTTCTTCGTGTCGCGAAAACAAGGCAAACCAAAGCAATCTTCAGAATAACTATCAATACGGGGGGCTGGACCAAGCCCCCCTTTCATTTTTACGGAAAAATCCGCCTTCAGCGAAATCTGCCTGCCAGATGGCGGGGAGTCTTATTTCTTGGGTAAGTCTTTTCCATATGTTATCGAAGGCGCCGTGCTGAAATAGAAAATGGGCCTGTCTGGAACTTCACAAGAGCCTGGATGGGTAGTCATTAATTAGCGGGTCTTTCGGATTAAGGTCAAGGCGGCGATTAAATTAACCGCCGCCTTTTTTTGTCTTGACTTATATAACCTGTAATTATAGACTAGAGCAGCATGTGATGGGAGGGACTTTCCTTGAAGTGCCCGCATTGCCAGACCGAGAATGCAGACAGCGCCAAGTTCTGCACGGACTGCGGCCAGCCGTTCCAGACTGACGTGGTCTGCTCTCAATGTCGCCATACCAATAAGCCCACGGCCAAATTCTGTGAGGAATGCGGTCAACCGCTTACCCCCGCGCCAATTCCAAAAGCACCCACCAATCCACTGTCTTCCCAGCCTACTTCCTTTGCCGGCGGCCGTTATAACGTCAAGAAGTTTTTAGGAGAGGGCGGAAAAAAGAAGGTTTATCTCGCCCATGATGTTACGTTAGATAGGGACGTCGCCTTCGCCCTTATAAAGACCGAAAAACTGGATGAAGTGGCCAGAACACGCATTATCCGGGAGGTAAGGGCGATGGGACGCCTCGGCGACCACCCCAACATCGTGACTGTTTACGACTTCGGCGACCAGGAAGGCCAGCCCTACATCGTGCTGCCGCTGATGCCCGGTGGCGATGTCGAGGGGTTGATTGAAAAAGCGTCCGACCACCGCCTGCCTTTAGATAAAGCATTAGAAATAGCCAGGTCGGTCTGTAAAGGTCTGGAATTCGCCCACGCCAAGGGAATCATCCACCGCGACCTCAAGCCGGGTAACGTCTGGATGAGCGCTGACGGCACCGCCAAGATAGGCGACTTCGGACTGGCCGTGGCCGTTGACCTCTCCCGCCTTACCCAGTCCGGCATGATGGTGGGCACAGTGGCCTACATGCCGCCGGAGCAGGCGATGGGCGGCAAGGTAACGACTAAAGCCGACCTGTATTCTTTAGGTGCCATGCTCTATGAAATGGTGACGGGGAGGCCTCCTTTCGTGGGGGACGACTCCGTATCTATCATCGGGCAGCATATCAACACCCCGCCGGTATCCCCTGCCTGGCACCGGGCAGATTTACCTCCGGCGCTGGAGACACTCATCATGCAGCTTTTAGAAAAAGACCCCGAGAAACGCCCGGAATCGGCGACGGTTGTCCTCCAGGCCCTGGAAGCAATCGAGGCTGGCAAGATGAAGAAAGAGCCATCCAGGGAAGCTGCACCTTCTGAAAACCCCTTGTACCGAAGAGTATTCGTAGGAAGGGAGCCGGAGCTAAAACAGCTCCAGGGTGCTTTTGATAGCTCCATTTCAGGGCAGGGTGCTTTAATGATGGTCATGGGCGAGCCGGGCATCGGCAAGACAGCTCTATGCGAGCAGTTATCGACCTATGCTACCCTGCGCGGCGGGCGGACACTGGTCGGACACTGCTATGAGGAAGGGTCGTTATCTCTTCCCTATTTGGCTTTTGTCGAAGCTCTGCGCTCCTATGTCCTTAGCCGCGAGATTAAAGACCTCAGAGAAGAGCTGGGCACCGGCGCCGCCGATGTTGCCCGTATCGTCTCGGAGATAAGGGAAAGACTCAAGGTAAAGCTCCGACCTCAGAAAGACCCGGAAGAAGAACGCTACCGGCTATTGCAGGCGGTCACGAGCTTCCTTACCAATGCTGCCTGCGTCCAGCCTTTACTCGTTGTTTTAGAAGACCTGCACGATGCCGACAAGGGCACTCTGGATATGCTGACCCACGTCTCAAGACACCTGGCCGGGGCCAGGCTTTTAATTGTCGGGACATACCGTGACGTAGAGGTCGACCGTACCCATCCCTTGTCGGCGGCATTAGCCGAGTTGAGACGCGTGTCCAGCTACGGGCGTGTCATCCTGCGCGGCCTGAACGCGGACGAGGTCCGGCGCATGCTTGAGAGCATCACGAAAGAGCAGGTCCCTTGGGGACTCGCAGAAGCGGTTCACCGACAGACGGAGGGAAATCCCCTCTTCGTGCAGGAGGTAGTGCGCTATCTCGCCGAGGAGGGACTGATTACACAGAAAGAGGGTCGCTGGCGTCCCGCCAAAGACACGCCGCTGGAGATGAATATCCCCGAGGGATTGCGGGACGTTATCGGCAAACGCCTGTCCCTGCTCAGACCAGAATGCAATCAACTTCTATCCGTGGCTTCAGTTATCGGGCGGGAGTTCCGATTGGAGGTCCTACAGAAGGTAGCTGGCCTATCCGACGAGGAGTTATTTAAGATTCTTGAAGAAGCGAAGAAAGCGGCGGTAATAGAGGAGCGCACCGGAGTGGGGGCAGCGGTAACCTATCGCTTTGCTCATGCCTTCTTCCGCCAGACGCTTTATGAAGAGACCATTGCCCCCCGCCGCATACGTTTACACCAACAGTTGGCGCGAGCACTGGAGGAGGTATACGCCAGCCGGCTTGAGGAACATGCCGCCGAGCTTGCCGAGCATTTCTCTTATTCATCCGACTCGGCCGACCTGAAGAAAGCCGTGAGCTATGGGGAGATGGCGGCCAAAAGGGCTACGGACGTTTATGCTTACGGTGAGGCGGTAAGGTTACTGGAGCAGGCTATCAAGGTTCAGAAGGTATTGGACCCAGAAGATAAGGGTAAGATATGTGACATGTTATTGGATCTATGCGATGTATTGTATATTATTCCAGAATATAAACGTATTATCGATAGGGAGGCACCGTCTGCATTTTCTCTAGCCGAAAGTCTTGGTGATGGTTCGCGAGCTGCTAGGGCTTGCGTCACGATTTTGTACGCCATCTCCGCAGAAGATCCTACCCAATATTTGACTTCTCCCAGGCTAGCAGAATGGCCAGAGCGATTGGATCGATATGCCCAACCTGGAACTGCTGAGCGTGCCATCGCTGATGCATGGCTTGGAACCAAGAAGTGCAGTGAGGGTAATGTGCAAGTGGGACAGAGGCTTCTTACTCAGGCTCTTGAACTAGCCCGAAGTATAGGCGATAAAGATGTTCTGTTGCAGGCAGGTGGGTTCACTCTCATAAATCGCAGAGCGCCACAATATACAGAGGAGAGGATTAAGATTGCTGAGGAACTCTGGAGGTGTTTACAGAATACACCGAAAAAAAATGCATCGATGTGGGCGTATAATTGGGTAAATGATACCTTCTTTACCATAGGGCAGAGACAGCAGGCCGAGGAGGTCTGCGCCGAATTGCGTAGATTAGCTCAGCGTAGTGGGAATATCTTGTTTGAAAGTGTATCCGCAGGAATGGATTCAGTGGTGGCGCTTATGAATGGCCACATTGTAGATGCCATAAATATATCCGAACATATATGGACTCGTTCAAAGGAAGCTGGCTTGGAAGAAACCACAAGTATATATGCTGACCAAAGTAGTATTAGAGCTAGGGTCTATCTTGGTGCATCTCTCGAAGCTCTTGAGCATGATATTTCTGTTTCATCCAGGGCTCCTAGTGTCTTGCCGGCAATTTGCTTATTACGGGCTCTATTGGGACGTAGAGAAGAAGCCTCAGAAATGCTGGAGAAATATGTAGTGAGACGCCGCGGTGTTGGTACTCTTGAAGATCAAACAGTTACCTGGCGTGATATCGTGTTCCTTGAGGCGAGTGTGATTATAGGCCATCGCCAGGCTGCGATGCTGCTGATGAACCGCTTCAAAGGTACGACCCTTTGTACAACAGGTATGTTATTTCCTACCTGCATTGCCCGCCACTTGGGCGGGGCATCAGCCCTCCTGGAAAGGTATGATGAAGCCCGCCAATACTACCAGGAAGCCAT
>Ga0187886_1004368_pt1 | contig 10185 bp, 8 predicted proteins | sample June2016WEW_20_1_FD_133001 | JGI IMG/M metagenome (GOLD analysis project Ga0187886, IMG submission 133001) | Peatland microbial communities from SPRUCE experiment site at the Marcell Experimental Forest, Minnesota, USA - June2016WEW_20_150 | ecosystem: Environmental > Terrestrial > Soil >... | reverse complement strand
CAGGCACACCGGCCCTTCAAATCCTCGACAGGCAGTCGTGTCAACCCAGGCCGCTCGAATATCGCGACATCGTTATCCTGATGCGGTCGCTATCAGCCAAATTCGATTTTGTCGAGGCCCTTCGACTTAGTGGTATCCCCGTAACCTGTGAGGGCGTCGCCGGCTACTTCGAGGCGACCGAAATCACCGATATGCTTTCGCTGTTAAAAGTCCTCGATAATCCCAGGCGTGATATCGAGCTTGCCGCCGTATTACGCAGCCCGTTCTTCAATTTTACCGACTCCGAGCTGGCTAAAATCCGCCTGCACGCCTGTCCCGAGCAGAGTCGAGGGAGCAAAAAGAATAATCCCGAAATTGGCTTCTATGATTGCGTGCTTTCCCTTTGCAAATCAGCAGAAGCTCCTGAACTGGCGGACAAGCTCAATAAAACGCTCGCCACACTCGATGAATGGCGCACGGCCGCTCGTCGCGGCAGGCCCTTCGGCCTCGCTAATGGCGGGCTGGCGGAGCTGATTTGGCATATCTATCGCAGGACCGGGTACCTGTCTTTCGTCTGCGCGCTTCCCGACGGCCCTGCACGAAGGGCCAATCTCCTTAAACTCCACGACAGGGCCGTCCAGTTCGAAAACTTCGCCTCAAGCGCAGGCGTCCCGTCCCTTACCCGTTTCGTCGATTTTATTGAGAAGCTTATTGCATCCGGCAGCGACTGGTCAGGCCGGCAGCCCGAACCCGTTGAGGGCAACTCTGTCCGCGTCCTTAGCGTCCATAAAAGCAAAGGCCTCGAATTTCCCGTCGTTTTCCTGGCCGACCTCAGCAGCCCCTTTGGCAAAAAGGATTCAAAACGCGATTGCCTTGTGGATGAGCAGTCAACGCTCGGGCTTCGCCTCATCGACGCCGGCAGCAATTCCCGCCTCGATTCAATCGGTTACCAGCTAATCGAGGAGCACGCCCGGCACAAATCGCTCGCAGAAGAGATGCGCATACTATACGTCGCAATGACAAGGGCGATAAATCGCCTCGTTCTCGTCGGCTGTAAAGACAAAAAAACCTGTCAAAATATCCTCACCGCCGCCTCGCTCTTCGGTGAGCAGGCAATCCCTGACTGGTTCCTCGAAACCCGCCAAAGCCACCTCGACTGGATTTTATCCGCCTTGAGTAACCAGCCCCTCCTGCACCAGACATTCCAAACCGACCTTAAATCCCCCCCGGCTGATGACAACTTATTCACGGCGCAGTTTTATGACCAGCCGCATCTGGAAAAATTATCTGTTTTAATACGCAGCTCAAAACAACTAAAAATCATCAATCATCAATTGACGCGAAGCGTCATCCCCGAGCGATGCTTACTTGGCCAGGAACAGGGGACCGCAATTATCAATCTCAAGGACCTTGCCCAGCTTAAACATTCCCTGAGCTGGCGTTACCCCTTCGCCGATGCGCCATTACTGCCTGCCAAAAGGACCGTTACACAGTGGACCCATCGTAACGATGAATTTGCAAAAATTGACTCCTCGCGGGCCTTCGAGCGAAAACCAAAAGAAATCTCTGCGTGCTCTGCGGTCTCTGCGGTAAAAGGTGATGCTTTAGCCATCGGCTCTGCCGTGCACCTCGTCCTGTCGCAGCTCAACCTGGCCTTACCCATAACGATAGAGGCGATACAATCCCTGATAGTTCAACTCGTCGCAAATGGTGCAGTCACTGAATCCGTTGCACCCCTGATAGACGCCGAATCAATATTGAAATTCTTCAAAAGCGATCTTGGCCAAATGACTATCGACAAAAATAATCTCGTCCTGCGCGAATGGCCCTTCACCTTTGCCATTCCCGCCTCTCAATGGTTGGGACTCGAACAGGAAACTCAAAACTTAAAACTCAACACGGAGCGAAGCGACGAGCCCGCTTCGGAAACTCAGGACTCTATCATTGTCCAGGGCATAATCGACCTGCTCATTAAAACACCCGAAGGTCTCTTGGTCATCGATTTCAAAACCGACCTGTCCGGCGTAGCTCCTGTCTTCCGCAGCGATAGCGAAGAAGGATTAGCGAAGTCGGACGATGTGCCGCCGGACCAGTTGCCTCAGCGCGCGGAATTGTATCGCCGACAGCTCGACCTTTACGCCCAGGCCGCAACCGCGATTCTCGGCCAAAAAGTCCTCGCCAAATGGCTGTATTTCCTCCGCCCCTCCTGTGCGATTCAGATTTGAATTTGCCTGTGTGGTATTTATTCTTGAAGCCCAATGAGCTTTTCGAGAGGAACTTTCTGTATTTCTCGTCTAATATATTTTTCAAATGCTTCGTCTGAAAGTGCGGTTATTTTATGAGAATACCCAACCGCTTTATTCAACTCCCTTGCTACCTGCTTGGGCCAATAACTCATACTCATTTGCACGATCGAGCCGCCAACTTTTTGCGCAAGTTTTTCGATTCTACTGTTCTTCCCGATTCTATCTACAATGATAATTGTAGCAAGATACCATTTTTTGCTGGCCAACTCGATTTCTCTCTCGAATCTTGTGACCTTGTCCAGCGAGATTTCCGGATTCCCGCGGCCTATGAATCCTATGTCAAATCTTACTCCCTTACCGGGAGTATATAATAAAGTTGCATCGCTTTCTCTGCGTTCTCCCTGTTCAGACAACCAAAAAACTTTATTCAGTTCCGTAAGATTATCACGTTCAACGAATTTGAAGCCGAGTATGCTCAAAAGAGCGCCGAGTATGAGCTTCTCAAAAAGTTTGCCGTATGCTGATTTTTCTGAACCTCTTATAGTCAGTGTTTCTGAGCCAACGGCATTTAGAAGATATGCTATGAAAAGGGAGTTTATCTCAACCTTCAAGTCTGGTTTTACGGATAGCGTACCGTTTAACTTTCCGTGTGTTTTATCAAAATCCTCCACGATTTTTCTGCAGGATTTCTTATATTGTTCCGTGTATCGGATTATCGCATTCTGCTAATCCCTTAGAACATTTTGAAATGCTTTGTCCGTAAGACCTAATATCCACTGGGCGAGCCATCTTTCTTCTTTGCTTACTCTTTTTGTTTCGCTTAATCTCCTGCAGGCGAAATCGATAAGCTCATCTCCAAATCCTGGATTTCCGTGTGCGCCAGCTAAAAACATTCGTAAAAGTGCAAGATTGAGGGTCCCTATGCGCTTCCTGGTCAGTGCCTCCGTGGAATCCCTAAGATTTTTGCCAATTAAAACATCTAAAACGACGCCTCGAACTATTTCTATGCCGATTGTTTCGACCAGTTTGGTCCCACTTGCCGCAAGCAGTTCAAGAGCATCTTTGGATATAAGGTCTGTAAGGTTTTTCAACTTTTTTATGCTTTTGTCAACCATAAAAAGTTTCAGATGAGAACGTCAGATATATCTATGTTGTCGGTGTTTTTTGTTAAAACACTTTTAGCTGCTTTACCTAAGCATTTTTTTATATCATTCTTCATATGTTCAATATATTCGGGATTTTCTTCAATCATTACGAAACGTCTCTTCAATTTTATCGCAGCAATCGCTGTGGTTCCTATGCCTGCAAACGGATCCAAAACAACATCGTTCTTGAAAGAATAATAAGAGATTACCTTCTTTGCTAACTCTAATGGAAAAATCGCAGGATGCCTTTTATCGTAAGCAGGTTTGATTCTCCATATGTTGGTTCTTTCGTAATCTTCACCTATTTTAGATTCTTTAACAAGATTTGGTTCCGGATGCGCCCTTATATTCCAGTCAATCAACTTATCCGTTCTTTTGCGATATACCAGAATATACTCCGTTATAGGGACTGGTTTGTATTGAAGCGGATTCCTGTCTGCAGCAAATCTCCTTCCTCTTCCTGTCGCCCAGCCTGCCCCTTCGGGCTTTTCCCAAATTATATCGTCAATGAAATCAAAACCTTCTTTTATAAAAAGTTGATGTACGTCAAATGGTACAGCTATTCGTTTGGATGCTTCATTTCTGTTTGTTCTCCTCACAAGAACAGGAGAGACATTCATTATAAAAAACCTGCCCTCTGAAAGAACATGGTGAGAGTTCTGTATTATCTTTTTTAACTTTAAAAGGTATTCTTCATAACTAAGATAATCCGTATATTCCGGCCTCGCATTATAGTAGGGAGGAGATGTGAAAATCATGTCTATAGAACCAGCTGGCAGTTCCAATAACATCTGTTCGCTATCACCTAAAACGATTGTATTCCTTAAAGTCGATAACGCATAACTTTCATGTGAGTTGTTTCTATGTGTCGTAAGTCGAACGGACTCTCTTCCTAATATGCGACTCTCGATTACCTCTGGTCGAGTGCTTTTGCCTTCAAGAATAAGTGAGGTTTTGGCGTCTATTACAATCTCACCTACTTTTATGTTTGTATGTCGCGATAAAAGAGGTACTCGCCAAACGTGATACCTATCATCGATCTCCGGCAATCCAAATTCAACTGCGTTATCCAATTGTTTGCCATTTAGCCAAACTTTCGCAATTTCTTTTGCTTGCCTGACATCCAGAACAGAATAACGCCTAAACTCGGTTACTGTTGTCGCTCCATTACTCCTCATAACAATGCGCTTCCACTCCTAACAATCAGAATATCTTCAGCAAACGTCTGCTTCTTTTCAAAGTATGCTGTAACGCTTATACAAAATAAGAAGGCATACATTATGAAGCACATTATATCGTTTGATTCATACAAATGCTATGCTTTCAGTTAAAACGGCAATCGAAAAATCGGGAATTTTTCTTTTAAATCATCAATCAGTGCTTGTCTGCCTGTGACTAAATTGTATAATCCGAAACCGTCGGTTTAATTTGTAAAAGTCAAGAGGAGGCATATAAAACGATGAAAATGCAATCTCTGACAATTCCCGCGGTTCTGGTTCAATTAGTTTTTAACTGTTCCGCTTTTGCACATCACCAATCGGCCAAATTGTTCCCCTCCGATGCCAATGACGGCGACAGCTTCGGCATATCTGTTGCAATCGACGGCAATACCGCTGTGGTCGGTGCGTATCAAAACGACTCAAACGGCACCGATTGCGGGGCCGCTTATGTCTATGAGCTTTCCGGCTCGCAATGGTTACAACGCCAGAAACTCACGCCATCCGATGGCTCCCCCGGCGGCAACTTTGGCCGGTCTGTCGCCATTGAAGCCAACACAATCGTAGTCGGCAGCTATAACGGTGATTCTAATGAGCCAAATACCGGCTCCGCCTATATTTTCACTCGCGCTGACGCACTTTGGTCCCAGCAGCAAAAAATTACCGCCCCCGATGCCAACATCGGTGACAGGTTCGGTGATTCCGTTTCCATCAGCAACGATACCATCGTCATCGGCGCTTACGGTGACGCTGCTTTTATCGGTAGCGCTTATGTCTTCGTCAAATTCGGTTCTTCCTGGGCGATGCAACAAAAGCTCACTCCATCCGATGCCAATGTCGGCGACCACTTTGGCTATTCCGTCGCGATTGACGCCGACACAATCATTGTCGGTGCTCACAAAAGCAATCATTTGGGACTCGATGACACCGGCTCCGCCTATATTTTTACTCGCAATGCGGGACTTTGGTCTCAGCAGACTGTTCTTTATGCCTCCGATGCCGGCTATACAAATTATTTTGGATGGTCCGTTGCCCTCGACGGTAATTACGCCGTAATCGGCGCTTACGAGTGCGATATCGTTGATGTCGACAAAGCAGGTGCTGCTTATGTCTTCTCAAAAATCGACTCCAACTGGGTCGAGCAGCAAAAACTTTTTGACGCTGACGACCCCTGTAACGGCGAGGACTTCGGCTGGTCCGTCGCAATTAAAAATGACACAATCCTCGTGGGCTGCACCTGTGATTCATTGGGCGGCAAACAAACCGGCTCAGTATTTGAATTTGTCCGCTCAGGCCCCGCCTGGCTTCAAAGCGCTCGCCTCACGGCCAGCGACCTCAACGACGAAGATAAATTCGGCTCTTCAGTAGCGCTATCAGGCAGCCATATTATCGTTGGCGCACCGTATAACTTCAATAACGGCAAATCTACCGGCTCTGCATACATATTCGACGATGTCTTGGCCGCCGATTTGGATGGTGATTCCGACGTTGATTTTGCCGATTTCGCAGTATTTGCACCCGCCTGGCTCACCTCCTCAGGCCAGCCCCGCTACAATCCCCTTTGCGACATCTCAATTCCCCCCGATATGCTTATCAACCTCCTCGATCTCGATATCTTTGCCGATAGCTGGTTAGTCGGCAAATAACTTGCCCGCCAGACGCACGGCGGGCTTGCATAGCCGGTGTCCATTTGTATAATTGCCCACTCACTAAGTAATGATGAGTGAATATGGTTTTTAGGAGCAGTTGCAAATGGCAAAAGTTATAAAAGCAAACGCCGTCGTAGGCCAAAGTGGCGGTCCTACCGGCGTTATTAACGCCTCGCTGGTCGGCGTTATCGAAGAGGCAAAAAAACACACCGAAATCGGCGACCTCTACGGCGCTATTCACGCCGTTTCAGGCATTGTCAAAGACGAATTCATCAACCTCAAAAAAATCCCCGCTAAAAACCTCGAAATGGTCGCCGCCTCCCCTTCTTCCGCTTTAGGTTCAAGCAGAGATAAGCCCGATGAAGAATACTGCGCCAAAATCTTAGACGTCTTTAAAAAACGAAACGTCAGATACTTTTTCTACATCGGCGGAAATGACTCCGCCAATACCTGCTATATTATCAGCAATATGGCCCAAAAAGCCGGCTACGAGCTTCATTGCTGGCACATACCCAAGACCGTCGATAACGACCTGCTTGTTACCGACCATTGTCCTGGATACGGAACAGCGGCGAAATTTGTTGCCTGCGCCTGCTTAGGCGACGACCTTGATAACAGGGCGCTGCCGGGAGTGAAAATCGACGTCATTATGGGCAGAAACGCCGGCTTTCTCACCGCTGCTTCGGCTTTGGCGAAAAAAAGAGACGACGACGGTCCGCATCTTGTATATTTGCCTGAACGGCCAATCTCAATGGACAAGTTTCTTGCCGATATTAACGCCGTATATACAAAATTTGGCCGATGCGTTATAGCGGCCAGCGAGGGTATCTGCGATACCGACGGCACTATCTGGACGAAGAAAATCGCCGCCACAAGCGAAAAAGACGCCCACGGCAATATCCAGCTTTCAGGCACGGGCGCTCTCGCCGACTTCCTCGCTGCCCAGGTTAGAAACGGTCTCAAAATCAAGCGTGTCCGGGCCGACACATTCGGCTATCTGCAAAGGAGTTTCGCAGGCCTGCAGTCCGCGGTCGACGCCAAAGAGGCCCGAATGTGCGGCAGACAGGCGGTCAAATACTCCGTAAAACTGCCCCTTCGACAAGCTCAGGGCGGGGCAAGCGGCTCGGTCGCCATCAAACGTCTCAAGGGAGCTAAATACGGTGTTGAGCTTTTCTCCACCGAATTGAGCAGCGTTGCCGAAAAGACAAAATCGATGCCCACTGAATTCATCAATACCGAAGGTAACGGCGTTACCGACGCCTTTATCAAATATGCGTTGCCGTTGACAGGGGGACTACCGAAAACCGAATACCTTGGCGGTTACCCAAGGGTTTAACCGGAAAATGTTTTCCGGAGGGGACAAGGGCCTGTTCTGCTTTACGAGGACAGGCCCGTTTTTTTTGTTGGGAAAATCGGGCATCGCGGGATACGAAAAAAGGTTAAAAATTTCTTGAACAAATAAGAATTATTCTTATATAATACTACATAGCAACAATTGTATAGGCAGGTTTTTGATAAATAGGGTGCATATCCGTTGCGTTTGCAAGTGTGTTTGCTATGGCGACTAAAATATCGAAAAAGGGAAAAGAGTTGTTGGGATTATTTCGAGAAAAATGCAGGCAGCGCGACATTAACATCACTCCGCAGCGTGTTGCGATTTACTCTGTTTTAATCGACGCCAAAGACCATCCAAGCGCCGAAAATATTTATAATAGAGTAAGGGTTTTGTTCCCTGATATTTCAATTGATACGGTATATCGCACGCTTTCTACCTTTTCGGAGATGGGGCTGGTTGACGAGGTAGAAGGGTACGGTGAAGCCAGGCGGTACGACCCCGATTTGAAGCCGCATCATCATTTCAGGTGTAAGAAATGTAATAGAATTGTGGATTTTCAGGACGAGGGCCTGAACAAGTTGCGTTTACCGGCAGTAATCAGAGAAAAATACAGCGTATTCAACGTCAAGGTCGTGGCGGAGGGTTTGTGTGATGAATGTCATCGAAAGTAGAAAAAATTTTTTCCAGGCAATAAGAATAATTCTTATGTAGTAAATATGCTGATAAACGTGAATATTTTTTGGCTTATAAACGTTTAATTTCAAGTTTTTTTTGGGAAAGGAACTGAAAATGGCAAGAGTAGCGATAGAAATGGTTGAAAAGGCAGGAGTGAATGTCAAAGAGCTGGTGGAGTTGCTGGTGAAGAATGCCGCGGCCGAGCTGACAACGTTTTACTACTACACGATTCTTCGGGCGAATCTGATAGGCCTGGAAGGTGAGGGTATAAAGGAGATTGCCGAAACGGCCCGCATAGAAGACCGCAATCACTTCGAGGCGCTGGTTCCGCGAATCTATGAGCTGGGCGGCGAACTGCCAAAGGATATGCGGGTGTTCCACGATATGTCCGCCTGCCCGCCGGCATCGCTGCCAAAAGACCCAAAGGACGTCGGGGCAATTTTGAAAGTGCTGGTTGCGGCGGAGCGATGTGCAGTAAAGGGCTACACCAATATCTGCAATATCACCGCGGGCAAAGACCACAGGACTTATGCCCTGGCACAGGCGATTCTCAACGAGGAAATCGAGCACGAATCCTGGTTTTCGGAGTTTCTGGGTGAAGGCCCGTCCGGGCATTTCCTGCGCAGGGGAGAAACCTCGCCGTTTGTCGGTCCCTTTATGAGATGACGCGAGGGACAGAAACGACGGACTTGTGAAAAAAGGGCGGAAGCATTTTGCTTGTGCCCTCTTTTTTTTAGTTCGGAATTGTAAATACTGGTATTTTCGGTTAAACCTTCGCCGGTGTTCTGATGAAATTTCTTGATGTGGATAAAGTGTTTTTCACGATTCTTGGTTACCCGATGAGCTATATCGAGCTGTCGGCGACGCTTTTGATTGTTATTTATGTCCTGCTTATAACCAGAAAGATCGTTTACGCGTGGCCATTGGGGATATTTACGTTTTCGCTTTTCGCGGTTTTGTTCTACCAGGTCCGCCTGTATTCCGATTTCTTCGAGCAGTTCTACTACATCGGCAACTGCTTTTACGGGTGGTCGGTCTGGATGGCCGCGAGAAAAAAAGCAGGAGGGGAAAAAGAGCCGGATGTCTCCTGTACCACAGCCAAAGGCCGGCTTATTGCGGGCGTGATAATCGCGGCCGGGGGGATACTTTTGGGATTTACTATGAGCAGGATTCATACCTGGCTGCCCTCTTTGTTTCCTCAGCCGGCCGCTTTCCCTTATATCGACGCGACCGCAACGATAATGGGTTTTGTCGCAGCAGGCCTTATGACCCACAAGAAAATCGAGTCGTGGATGCTCTGGATTTGCGTCAATTTGATTTGTATCGGCTTATATTACGCCCGAAACGTGAAATTCGTCGCGATTCTATATATATTCTTCTTAGCCTTGGCCATCAACGGCCTGATTACATGGACAAAAGAATTCCGCCGAAAAACAAAATAGCCACAGAGTTCACAGAGGACACAGAGAGTTTTTTTCAGACACTGATTAACACAGATGAACACTGTTTTCGGCCAGATTTGTGTTCTCAACGAGGCCAATTCTCCAAACATGGTTTGTGCGATTGGCCTACGTTTTCGCCCACAGGTCTAACTACGTTATACCCCGGCTCTTTAGCCGAAGGTGGCCGAAATAACTTCATCAGATATGGATTTTTAATGATATTAAAATTTGTTGTCTTATCAGGGACTTAGTGGTAAAAATTGGAGAAAATCGCACCTTTGTCCGTCAACTTTGCCGTCCGGCAAACGCCTTTGAATAGTTTTATTCAGACTGTATAATCATTGCTCGGTCGGAGGATAGGAACATGATTGACCCAAGTACAGCGGCAGGAACCGTGATCCTCAACATCTTAGCTGGCATCGGGGTAATTGCAATCATGGCTGTGGGATCATGGGTACTTGGCCCTGTGAAGTGGCTGGTTCACGCTCGGCGCATT
>Ga0187886_1004367_pt1 | contig 10187 bp, 6 predicted proteins | sample June2016WEW_20_1_FD_133001 | JGI IMG/M metagenome (GOLD analysis project Ga0187886, IMG submission 133001) | Peatland microbial communities from SPRUCE experiment site at the Marcell Experimental Forest, Minnesota, USA - June2016WEW_20_150 | ecosystem: Environmental > Terrestrial > Soil >... | reverse complement strand
AGTCTGAGTTCGTAAGTGTAGTAATTTGCGTTCGCTGGCAGCGTCAAAACGATGTGTCCATAAACGTTCGGGCAGCCGCCGATACCGCCGCTCCATTCTGGCTCTTGATGAATGATGTCTCTCACGATCCCGTGGTAAATCACAAACGACGGCGTTTCAGCCCCGTATGTGGGACCCTTCTGATTCAGACTCATGAAATTGACAGTGTTCTGCGTTCCTCCAAATGTCGAGGTGACTGTGAACGAGCCCGCGTCCACCTTGAGGGTTAAGCCTCCGTTGGTCAAAATGCCGGCGTTCACGTTGTCTCCTGTGAAGGCAGTGCAAGTATAGGCGAGGGGCGTCTGAACTGCTGTTTCACTTCCATCCCACCAAATGGTTACGTTCACAACGTTCGGATACACCAAGAAAACAAGCATGTTTCTTCCACTGAAAATACTTGCGTTGTCCGTCAAGCCTATTGGTACAGTGTAGTTGGAGGACCAGTCTTCTATCTGGAACGGTACTTCTCGCGTTACATTGTCTGTGGTTGTCTGCTTGACATGAATTGACTTCACTGGCAGCGGTATAATAGGTTCTGGACCTGGCGTCAAGTTAATGTTCTGTCCCAGCCATTGCATCGCTCCGTTCTGAAGCACTTCTATGACAGTAGGGGGACCTTGTGTTTGAGAAGCCGGTCTGGGCGAGCCAGGAGGGGTCTCCTCTTGACTGAGGGCAATTGAAGGTTCCGGGTTAACGATATATCTGATTAGCAAATCATCAAAATAGGTTATGTCTCCTTGTCTTGAGCCTGCTATGCCCACCATGCCATATCCCCTCGTTTGCCCGCTACCGAAGTTACCGTCAATGGTCCATGAGCTCGGTTCAGCTGAGTCTACTGGCCAGACTTTGACCTTGCCATTATTAGTTGCTGAACTGATAACTCTAAATTTCATGTAATACCACGTGTTCGTTGTCCAACTGTAAGCTGTTTGGGTCCCCCATGAGCGCAAGTCATTCAGGAGGCTTAAAGTGTTTTGGTCGTTGTAAAACAGTGCGCAGTATCCGCTGCCTGAGGGGTCCATGTTGGAGGACAAGCCCATTCTTCCAGCATCGCCTCCCCCAAACTGGGCCACATCTATTTTTGCCACTATCTCCACGTCCTGGGTAAGACTGCCCAAGGCGTTAACGATCAGCTTGTTCGGGTCTCCGCCTGCTCCAACATTCTTCAACATGCCATTCTGGATAGACCATGTGCCGCCATTTGTCTTGATGTAGGCTGGTTCTGTGGTTATGTCAGGCTCATCTGCCCTGTTGAAATCGTCAAACCACAAGTAAACATTGCTCTTATTTGCAGGCGGGTTCACAGCTGAGGGATTTCCATAATACAGGTAGTAGTTGTTGTCGGTCGACGGAGAGGAACTTATGGATGCTTGGGTTTTGAACCAGACTTGGGTTGAGCTGCCGTCCATGTTTATTATGTCACGGTCTAGTTCAACCCACGCCGACCCGTTCCAATTGACTATCCTTAGGTCAGATCCGTCCATGCGCATTTTTCCTGTAGAAACCAGAGAGGCAGTGTCAACCGTTGCCATGACGGAGTAGCCGGAACCAATTGTGGCTGCCGCGTTATTCGTGATCGTTATCAGCTTCCGATAACTGTAGGCTGGGTTCCACCAGGCTGAGTTTGGCAGAGTAAAGTTGTAGCCTGTGAAGTTGAATGCGTAGGTGTACTGGTTGAAAGAGGAAGCTACGGTGGTTATGCCTCTTTGATCCTGGACTTCCACTACGTAGGCTTGAGGGCTTACCTCTGGAGGAATGTCTATCAAGTATGTTCCGTTTTCCAGTGATGGGTCTGTAGTTGGGCTAACCGATTGCCACGTTGAGTTTGTTTGGACGTACTGGTAGAATTTGAAGTTTTGTTTTGTCAGGTCTATTATAGGTTTATTTTCATCTCCGGTCACAACCAGGCTTGTCTGATTGTAGACGGTGGTGTTTGTGATTTGCGCCGTCAATCCGGCTGAAGGCGTGTATCTCACCCCGTAGATTCCCAGCTTTGTTAGATTATAGGCTACGTCAAGATATCCTGTGCTGTAGCTAGTCTTGTTGAACCATTCGGTGTGCATGGTCAAATTGTTCAGAGCGAAACCTGCTCCCCAGTCTGGATGCGTGTTTGCAATGTATGCCAATCCACTTGCAGTATAGTTCAACGTACTTTCATTCGCGTAAGAGAGATCTCCTGTAACTTTGATGACTGAGCCAAAATATCCTACGGCGAAACCCAGCATCTGTTTCAGAGCGAAATTGGTTTCGTCGATAGCGCTTAAGACTTGCGGCTGAACCTGAATAGTACTGTTAAGTATTATGGAGTAGGTCATTATGACTGTGGATACGAGTACTATCGCGACTAGCAAAGCCGCGATAATCGAGAACTGACCTTTGCGGTTCAATCTTATCCGCCTCCCGCCTCTCCAAGCTGCAAAACCACAAGCTTGGAGGTCCCGGCAGCCGTGTACACGGATTTGTAGATTCTTGGGTTATAATCGCACAAAAGGCCCAGCGCGGTAAGCCTGACATCTGGAACTCGTGTCAAACCCAGTGCAAAAAGAGAGCCTGTCGTATCTGTGCTTCCTTTAGAAATGTGATCGTAGACGGCTCCAGCGGCACCGTTCGGTTGATTGAAAAGGGGTGCGGCGGTGGTTAAGTTGTACTGAACGGTATTCAGTGAACTCAGAGCTCTGGTGGCCGTTTGGATAGGAGATGGGTAAATGCCGTAATAGTCGCATTTGTCAAGAGCTGTGGATGAAAGGGTGACGACACCGACATCGGAAGTTAACCAAGCACCATTGTAGCTATATCCTTGGTCATCTAGGCCCTCAAGAAAAGCATTGAGTCCAGCAGCGCCGACCAACTTCATGCCGAATATGCCCCACGTGTTTTGGTCTCCCGGGCCTGTGAACTGAAGAGTATTTGAAACATAATACAGTGGATAGCCGACTATGCTCACCCAAGTCCAATTGTATTGATTGACCCGCTTGCCCAACTGGTAGGCGTACTGAGCGTACGAGTCACCGGAATAGAGGTTGGAATAGTTTGCAGGTATCGGAACGGCTTCTCCACACGTGTTAATGATGATTGCATTTTGCAGGCTTTCATTTCCTAATGGCTGTCCGTCCAATATCTGTCCAAACTGGGTTGTGTTTTGAACCAGTATGATGGATGAGGGCTGGAAGTATGGGACAAGCAGGTTTGCCAAGTCTTCTGCGATGCTTTGACCAGTGTATCCTGTGATCCACCAGCCGTTTGCGTCGCTACAGTCCAGAATATAGAGTGTTGCTCCTATTTTCTGTGCCGTCAAACTGAAGGTCACGTTGGAGGAGGCAACCATGTAGGAAGCCACGTCGGATCCTATGCCCAAGCTTTCAGCGTTGGAAATTGACCTGCTTGCGCTGTAAAGCTCCTGTCCGTTTTGGCTTGAAATGTCGTAAACGGTTAAGTTGTAGACCACGCTTGTCGGTAAGGATGCTGAAAGCGCAACTTGAAGCTGATTCCAAGCGGTATTATTTTCAGTGTCAAAGGCAGCGTCGCTAACGTCATGCTGCACATCTAGGGTCTCAAGGGTCGACAAGGCGAGTCTTCTCAAGTTCAGAGGCGAAACTTGACGTGGCGATGGCAAAACAGCGAAGAAAGTGGCTGTCAAAAAGGCTCCCGTCATTATGAGGATTACGATTAATATCTCAACCGTGCGCATCATCTTAGCCAATCACCTGATAACCTTGCAGACTCCAGAGGGAGAGTTTCGCTTGATACGCGATGTCTCCAATGAGGACTTGGCGCAAGTCCGTGGCAACCCAGTTTTTTCCGAAGGGGTTGGCACCGAAGGTCACGGATGCTCCTATCGAGTTGACTCCAACGGGGGTGATCACCATGCCGTAGCTGTTTCCATCGCCATAGGCGACAACCAAGAAACCAGTCTGATTGTCAGTGATGATCTGCAAATTCTGAGAAGGTGCGGTGTTGTCCACACTCCCGGAGAAGATTCCAGCTGGAATCGGCACGAAATTGTCGGGCAGGACATAAAAAGAGGCGTTGAAATACAGGGGACCCATGCCGGTCTGCGGATTCTGGGTGAGCGATACGTTTGCTATTCCATTATCGTAGCTCTGGATATAGGGGATTAGACTCCCGGCGTTGGTCACGGTTTCTTGTGACAGGTAGCCTATTCCACTAATTCCAGCTGTGCTGGCTTTCACTATGAACGTGAATGCGGTTCCACTGCTCAAGGATGGAAACTCTTTGAATGCGATGCCGGAAGAGTCGGTTTGGAGAATGTCGGACGTGAAATTGTAATTCATGATGGGATATTCGCCTGGACCTGGGTTCGCCCAGAACATCAGGTAGTTCAGGTATGCGTTGCTGAGTGGAAACCCAGTTCCGTATGCTTGAATTTTGAGTTTCAGATAGGCATCGGGTACCTCGGAAATGTTCACCGTGATGGTCGGCGTAATCGCCAGTTGAAAATCGTAGGTTCCGTTTATCCCCAACAGACTAGTCACGTCGCGGTAACTGATGCACTGGCTTGCTTGCAGGAGTAAGTATCCACCATTTAGGCTCCATGAGACGTTGTTGTATTGTTGAGCCCCCGGGGAAAGTAGTCGCATGGGGGAAAAGGGGCTTAGCCGGTACTCTTGGAATTCGGGGTCTTGCAAGCCGAAGAATGTAAGCTTCTGCGTGCTACTACCCGAGACTCCCCAATCGGAGGGAGTACCTGGATTCAACAGTATGCTGTCGAGAACGTCGCTGCACTTTGTTGCGATGTATCTGTGGTACTGATATACGATTGCTGTTTGATTCATTTGATTGTAGAATCCGATGAAAAGCAGTATAGCGGCTAAGAAGACTGTGAAAGCAACCAAATGATCTATTGTTGCGCCTGCCACTATGTACCGCCCCTCATTATCCTCCAAATCCTAGCTTGATGGTTCCGTTTTGAAACTTCTCAGCGTAAGCGTTCGCATTCGTGGAATTGCTCACAAAGGTCGTTGGAAGATCCCACTGTGCGTTTGAACCAAGGAGGACTGAGGCCGTTACCTGATACTTAGTGGTCACTAGTCTGACGGTTATCTCGAGTACTTGGCTCGAATTTGCCACAGAACCTGAGGATTGAAGTGTTGCGTTTGCTGCATAATAGTACCCTTCTATGTAAGGGGGAAGCCCAAACTGGTCAGAAGTTGTTCCAGCTGGTATGGTGGGATGATTAAGCGCGAAGTACATCTGTTGTATCGCACTCCCCATGTTGCTGGCAGCGTCTTGAAGTACAAGTGTCCTTCGCGAATCAACCCAAACATTCATCAGATAACTCGCAACCACAGGAAACAAGAAAATCTGTAATACTAGAATCGGAATCATGATCACGTGTTCAATAGTTACATGCGGCGTACATGAACCTCCTTTGAGTCTTCTAGGCGGAAGCCCCTAGCGAGACGGTTACATTCCCCCCGTAAATTTCGACAACCGAATTAGGCCCGAGGATGACTGTTTGACTTGTAGCCAAAAAGTTGAAAAAGTCCGACGTTAAACCCATCCCCACACCGTTCGGGAAGGCTACAGTGATCGTAACAGTGGTGACATTGCTGGATATCTGGTGGGGAACGTTTATTCCTGTCAAGGTCACTGACTGCGCCAGTTGTGGGGATGAGCCCTGATTGAGAATTGGCAGGTAGAAATGGGCGTAATTGACATTGTTTATCATGGAATTAAGCTGGCGGACGATTGGTGCGATTACTATTCTGATGTAGTTTCCATCCTGCATAGGTACTTTCTCGATGACAAAGGCTTTGCACACGGGTGCAGAGGTGCCGTTTTGCAGGAAACTGTTTGATGATGGGAATATCTCTTCAAAGTAGTTATTCGCAACCGAATAATCGCTTGTCGGTATACTGAACAGAATTGCACCGACGTTAAAGCTGGCCACAAGTGACCCGTCAAAGTAGAAACTGTAGGTCAAGGCTGGAGACCGAAATGTAACTTCCCCGTATTTGCTCGCATAAGTCAAGGTTTGAGTACGTCCAGGAATCCAAGCCACATCATCCACTTGGAGACCGAGAGTCTGCATAAACTGCTTCATAGAGTTGAAATCGTTCTGAGCGATCTGTCCGTTCAAATAGCTGTTCACAAAAGTAATGGTCACAAGAAGCATCACTATGATGGCGCTTGTCAATATAGTCGTTGAAATCGCCGAACTTATGGCTCGTTTGTTCTTTCGCCACCGTCGAAGTGAGTTTCTCAAGGCCATGTCCGGTCTCTCTCCTCCACGCTCAGAGCTTGATGAACATGGGCAATAGCTCTGCTGCTACGATTGAAATTATGACTAGAACTGCCGCATGCTTGAACCCTGCCGCTATGGATTCCTCGCTGATTTTTCCAGCCACGATACCTACCATATAGCTGTAGAAAATAGCTGACGTCGTGAAAATTTGTCTGATCCAGTCCATGTTTGCTGGAGGCGGAGCTCCACCAACTCCTATAGTACCTGTCGTGAAACCCAGCATCATCGATGTGGTCACGACGAGAAGCAGTGCCGCAAAGTAGGGCATCATGATGTAGGGTCGAGTTGAAGATTTCTTTTCTTTTTCAACCTCTTGGGTCGAATTGTTGAATCTGGCAAGCGACTCTATCATTTCAATAGTGCCCCCGCCGACATCCACCGTCTCAACGAGCAAGAACATGACGATTTGCGTCATCCAACTTTTCGTCCTGCTTATGAAGTCCATCATCACCTTTTTCAGCGGGATTCCCCAAGAGATTTCTGAGCTGATTTTGCGCAGTTCTTTGCTGAACACGCCATATTCGCGGTGTGAAAGGCTTTCAATGCACTTTTCGGGTGAGAGTCCTGTTTTTCTGACTTCCGTCAGGTCTCTTAGAAAGCTGTTTATGCCTTGTTCCGTGCTTGTTTTTTTACTTGAGAGTTTGCCGTGTACAACGGCTGCTGGTGCAGCTGAGACGAACAATGCTAACGCAAGCGCCACGGGCATTTGGCTCAGTATGCCAAAACCGCGACTGAGAAAGAGGAAGAGGAACAATGCTATTCCCGCTATGGCACACACGGCAAAGACTTTGTATGGTCGCATTTCAGTAACCGGTGTTTTAGGCTGCATGCTATGTGCCAGGTAAACGAACATCATTGACAGCATTGGACTGAAGACGAATGTGTAGAGAATAATGGTTGAAACATCACCGCCAGATCCGCCGCCAACCCCAATGTTTTGTACACTGAACATTATGTAGAAGCAGAGAGACATCATCACGTTGACTATTATGAAAGTTTCCAGAAGCATTCCGAGTCTTTCAGCTGCAGCTCTGACGCGCAATGCTCTGGCCTTGAAAATGTCTTCTGCCTTTCTTTCCAAAAAGTGTCCGATGTCTCCGCCGATGATGACTGTTGACGAGTACCCTGAAAGGAAATCTTTGAAGATGTCTAATGGGTTTTTCTTTGCCGCGTTCTGAATCGCGGTTAACGGGTCTATTCCAAAGATCTCCACGTCTTTTATGATTTCTCTTGCTTCCACCTTCATCGCGGGCATCAGTTCGACCTGTGCGAGTCGTTTAAAACTGGTGTACGGTGCTATGCCGCCTGAAGCCATGACGCTGATGTAAGCTGTGGCAAACGGCATTTCTCTTTCCAGATTGCTTGCTCTCTCGCCGGATCTGGACATGGGAACCACTAGAAATCCAATCATCACATAGAACGGAGCGGGTATCAAGAAAATAATTGGCATGAAACCATAGAGAAGCACGACAACCACCGAGATTATTGACAACGGAAGCATCATCACAGCCGCGAAGAACATTAGTGAGACGTAGGTTTCTGGGTAAATCTTGATTTTTGCCCGTTCCAGGTAATCCTTGAATTCGAAGACGTTTTTCAGAAAGGAGGGTGCAATGTTCCCGAAAAGACGGAAGGACCATGCCTCAAGGGTTTTTAGAAGCGGCAATTACCTTAACCTCCTCCCCGGCTAGGACTTTTTCATAAATCTGCTTCGGTCTGGCGCAATACTCTGCAATAATTGCGGCCACATCTTTGTAACTTCTAATCTTGCGTTCTATCATCCAATGCAAAACGTTCTTGCGTCTCTCAATTTCATCGAGCAGCTCTTTCCTGCTTGAACCCATGCGTTCGGAGATGGCAGACAACAGAACGCTCTTGTCGAAACTCGATTTGTGCTCGTCCTCGTTCGGTTGCCATTTGAAGATGCCTCTGTAATCTTGATAATCCGCGATTTCACTAACGTTAAGCACTCGTCTGAAGGCCTTCCTTTCATTGTTTTTGACAAGGTGAACTCTCTGAATTGACAGTATGATGTTCATCAACGGAAGATAGGCAGGCGAGATGTCCATGGGTTTCTGCGTCAGACGCTTGAGCGCCGAATCCAGGTTTTCAGCGTGCATCGTGCACATTCCACCGTGGCCCGTTGCCAGCGCTTGGAAAAGCACGTAAGCTTCTTGGCCTCGGACCTCGCCCACGATCAGTATGTCTGGGCGATGTCTCATTGAGGTTTTTACAAGGTCGAAAAGAGCAACTTCGCCGATGCTGTTTCCGCCCAAGCCATAGCTCTGTCTGGAAATCAGCGAAATCCAGTTTTCATGAGACAAGTTCAGTTCTGCCGTTTCTTCAATGGTGATTATTTTGCTTCCCGGCTTAATCAAACAGGCTAAGGCGTTTAGGGCTGTTGTTTTTCCAGCAGCCGTTCCCCCTAAAACCATGATTGACGACCTGTTCTCAAGACACAGCCAGAAATAGGCAGCCATTTCCTCTGAGAAAGTGCCTATGTTAATCAAGTCTATTATTGAATAAGGGTCTTCTCTGAATTTTCTGATAGTGAAGGCGGTTCCGAAAGGCGTGACCTCACGTCTGTAACAGACTGCCAACCTGTGCTTTCCGGGCAACGAGGCATCCACTATTGGAAAGGCTGAGCTCACGTGTTTTCCAGCCATGTGAACGAGCTTGACAACCATGTTGTCGAGTTCTTCGTCATTTTCGAACTGAATGTTTGTTTCGATGCTTTCGTAGTTTCTGTGCCAAATGTAAACCGACCTCTGAACACCATCACATGAGATGTCTTCAATGTTTGGGTCTCGCATTAGCGGATCAATCGAACTAAAACCAACAAGATCCCTCTCAGCGTGGTAGAGAATCTTGTACCACGAAACATCCGGTAACCAACCCAAGCTTATTCGGTATTTATCGACAATCTTCTTGGCTTCATCTGCGAAAAACTTTCTCGGATCAGCGATCTCTTCTTTTGGCGACTCTATTTCGGCGAGCAATATCTCTAAAATTCGCTGGTAAACGCTTCTTTCAAGCGGATCAAGCTGCAGCTCGTCCAAAATATACTTGAATTCTCCAGTCTTGGGGTTCTGGGCAATGGCCACATGGGCAAAAGGTTCGTAAAGCGGATACTTCTCGGCTATCCTGTACCCTCTGGGCACGGGCTTCGGAGGAGGCGATCCAGGTGCGGGCTGCTCACGTCTCTTGAGGTTCAGCCTGACCTGCACCTTTTTTAGCCTCGCTAATGTTCCCTTCAACCGCAACTGTGTCATTGTTGTTCTCCTATGCACTAATTAATGGGGGGCGGAGTCTATTAAATATTGCGTCTCAAGATACATTACTCCTCCGCGCTTTCTTCTCCAGTGGAGACGACGATCACTTTCAACTTGATCAAGACGACAACTATGACTGCGATGATGACAGGGATGATAATCAAGAGCATGGTTACCAGAGGCCAACCTCCCTCGTTATGCGTGGCGGCTACTGGAATCACATTTATTGTGGTTTGGTTCCCATTTCCAATGTACCCGTTCTTAGTGACGTTGGCAATTATGACGACGGGCAACTGTACGGTTGTCGATGGGGCATTGAACGCGAATGTACAGGTTACGTTCGAATCAGTGAATCCAGTCGTGACGGAAAAGTTTCCAGCGCTGGTCGAAATGGTGACCTGTGCCCCTACAACGGGTCTTGAGTTGGATGTAGCGCTTATAGTCAGGATAGCACTGTTGTCTGGCATGATTGCATACGAGCTGGCGGTGACTTGAACACTCATGTTTCCAGCGTTATCTGTTAGCGTCAGGGAGTCCTGTCCGTCAGCGTATCCTGTTTTTGAGCATTGAGCCCTGATGACGATGTCCGTGGGCGCATTGGCTTGAGGTGT
>Ga0187886_1004365_pt1 | contig 10187 bp, 5 predicted proteins | sample June2016WEW_20_1_FD_133001 | JGI IMG/M metagenome (GOLD analysis project Ga0187886, IMG submission 133001) | Peatland microbial communities from SPRUCE experiment site at the Marcell Experimental Forest, Minnesota, USA - June2016WEW_20_150 | ecosystem: Environmental > Terrestrial > Soil >... | reverse complement strand
GTAGCCGCCGCGCGCGAAGACTTTCTGGCCATTGACGAGAATGCGCCGGCCGTGATGCGCCTTGTAGACGTGCATCTCGGTAGTGATCTGGCGAACCCCGAAGCGCACGTGCTCGACAGAGGAAGTGGCCGCTCCGGTGACAAACTGCAAGATCAGTTCATATTGAGGCTGCGCCCCATAACCGTTCGGCCACCAGAGCTTCGGGTTCTTGATCACGGGTCTGGGGTCGAAGGTCACCTGCCGTGATTCACCCGGCGGAATACTCACGCTGGTTTCAAAGCTCAACCGCGCTTCGGCAATGGCCCCCTTCAAGACGCCGCTAACTGGCTGATCGCTGACGTTGGCTACCGTCGCCGAGATCTTCAACGTGGCGCTATCCGTACGCGGCAGAGGCAGTTCGGTGATAACAAACGGATCTCGTATCACTGCGGGACCGCTGAAATCGACCCACACATCCTGCACGATCCCCATGTACCGGTCCGGGACAGGCGGCATGGAGTCATAGCCGCCGGCAAGCTGAACGGCGTAGTCTTTGGGCGCTTCGCTCTCGTGATCCTCGAAGCGATCGCACGCAAGCGGCTGCAATTGAGTACCCGGCGGGCCGACGTGGTCCACGCGCCAGACTTTTACGGCAAGGTAGTTCAGCCCGGCGACGGCCCAGCGCGAAATGTCAAACACGAAGCGCTGATTCATGCTGACCATTTGGTCGCGATCGGCGACTTTATTGCCGTTGACCCAGACCTCGGCCCGGTAATTGATGGAATCGAAGTGCAGCCAAGTGTGGGTCCCGGCGGCACTGCTCGGAAGATTGAACGTCGTGCGATACCACCAGGGATCCGTCCATGGATTCCGCTTGTCCGGCAGGTGGCTGTACTGAACGAGGTTTTGCGCCTTGTTGAACTCGTCCGACGCGTCGGGCATGCGGAAGCTGTTCAGGCCGAAGCGCATATCCGGATACACGTGGTGTTTCGTCAGCGCGTTGGCCACCGTGATAGGAACCGACACGCCGTACCAGCCCTGCGGCCGGAAACGGCCTGTGGAGATCACGGCACCGGCCTCCTTTACCACCGCCGACGAGTTCAGTTGCCAGCCGTCGCGCAGGTCGATTCTGCCGCCGGGGTCTCGAGCCTGCAAAGTCCCGGCAAGGATCGAAACAAGCAGAAGTATGCCAGTCATGGCGCTGCGGATCGCATTCATGATTCCAACCTCCAGGGCCGGGAATAGGCCTGATCGCTTGGCACACATCGTCTGGTTTCAGAGGAGTGATGCCCTGGGCCTGCAACCCGGGATTCCCTTTTTGATTTGACTGTTGCCGGGATTATGCACGTGACCCTTTCCGATAAGCAATGCTTTAGCGCAGTCGATGTCGTCAAGTTCTTTGTGTAAGAAGCTGGAGGGTGCAGTTTCGCCAATCTTCGTTGAAGCGGTGGAAGATGGCATAGACAATCCCGTCCACGCTTTGGACATTGGTAAAGACCGCCAGGGGTCGGGTGCGGCGTCGGATCTCCACGAAGCAGCGCTCGATGGCATTGGCGGTACGCGGCTTCTTCCACAAGTGCCGCGGGAACCGATAAAAGTTGAGCAGCTCAGCTCCGGCAAGTCCTTCTCCAGGCTGCGCACCAGCCGGGGGTAGGCCGTCGGCCAGTTCCACCTAAAGCGCCCGAAGGCTTGCCGCGCCTCGGCCAGGGTGGCGGCCTGATAGATTTGCTGGGAGCGGCGTTTGACCCGGTCGTGATCGCGCCGCCGCACCGCCTCGCAGATGTTCCGCATCTTGTACACCCAGCAGCGCTGGTGAGGCACGCCGCGTAGACGCTCTGCGGCGCGGGGGCCAGGGGCGCCCCTTTCACGGCGACACCCCCAGCCGACGCTGGCGTTAAATGGGCCTGCATCTCAGCGCAATTTGTGTCGAAACCTATGCCTCGATAGCTCCTCAGAAGAAAATACGCGCTCCGATTTGCATGACGCGGTTGCCCGACTTGCCATCGAGTCCCCCGAAACCTATTGAGGAGGGATCGGCGTTGAGCTTGCCATAATTCGGATGATTGAAGATGTTGTACGCCTCGACGCGAATGTTGAGGTAGCGCGTATGGTCCTTACTAAAGTAGAAGTTCTTCATCACCGTGCCATCTGTCGAGAATCCGCCAGGATTACGAACGTCTGGATAAATCGCTGGCGTGTTCCCAAAGCTGTAATCCGGAGTCCTCACGTACACAGCGGGGTTGAAGTAGCCACATGGACTCTGGCTGACGAACTGACCGTCATTAAGCAGTGCACATGAGGGGCTGAAGTTGGAGCTCTTGTATGGCCCGGTGATAGAATAACGAACTGCCTCATTTTCAGCCGCATTAGCATTCGGCACAGTTGGCACCACTACCGGTGTTCCCTTGGGCCAAAAACTGGTAATTCCGGCAAGGCCCCATCCGCCAATAACCTTATCGAGGATCTTGCCCGCGAAGCTCGATGGAGAACCCAGGATTCGCCTGCCCACACCGACTGGTAAATCATAAGAATAGTTCAGCAGCAATTTCTGAGGGACCTCATAGGTAGCTACACTATAGCATTCGCGGAAGTTGCTCGGGTCCTGCATACTGTTCCAGGTACACGTGGACGCATAAACCATGTCGTTGCGCCAGTCCTTTGAATAACCGGTGGTTAGGGTCTTTCGAATGGTATAGGCTGCCTGCAGCGTCAAGCCATGATAGCCACGAGTTTGGATCTGCAGGTTGAGGTAGTTGGCTTTCATATACCCCGTAGTGGTCACGCCCAATCCAGCCGACCTGTATTGCGGCATAGAACTCAGAAGGTGCCATAACGGAATAGTTGGCTCGGCAGAGAAGGACGCCGATTGGCCATAAAAGGGATTTGGAACATCGTCATACAATGCTGACCCAAGGCTGTAGTACTGCGGGGAAACGTTGGTGAAATGGTTGGCCTCGTTGTGTTGCACCATGTGAATCCCCCGAATCCCTGTATACTCGGCGGTAGCCACCCAGGAGCTGCCGATCTGCCGCTGGATGGTTAATCCCCAAGCGTATTCCTGCGGACTATTCTGGTGCCTGTCCATAAGATATTCCGACCCGCTGGCAGGGGATGGTATCTTGCCATAGGAGTTATACCAATAATCCTTGTTTGTGGTTACAGCCGGTACGTAGCCCAAATGACTTCCATCAGGCTGGACTGGGAATGCACCCAAACCACGCTCTGTGCCTATCTCGCTGATCCAGTGCTTGCCATCCACAGTTAGGACCTGGTTAAAGATGTCCTTGCCGTAGTAGATGTTGCCGCCATTGTTCATGTTCAATCCATACAGCCCCTGATAAATAATGCCGGCACTTGCGTGGATCACAGTTTTGGGATTGAGGGTGTAGGAAATACCCAAGCGTGGCTGCAGAACGGCTGCGTTCGTGTTGGCAAGCACATTTCCCGGGTATTCCGGAGTATTCAGCAACGAAGCGCGTCCATTCACTCCATTAGTGAGCCATGTCGGCTGTGGGTAGTTTGATAGCCCCGGTACGGCTGTCAGCACCTGGTCATAGCTCCAACTGGCGTTCGGCGTAAGCACGTTTTTGGCGGCGAGGTCCCAGACGACACCCGTTGAGGCATAATGCATCTTCTTAGGCCCATCATGATCAATGCGGAGCCCCAGCTGAACCATAAGTTTACTGTTCACCTTCCAGTCATCCATGACGTATCCTGCGAAGCTTCGCATGGTGGGTGAATAGTTAAATTGACCCCAAGTACCCACAGTCGCTGCCCCTATAAGCAGGGAAGCCCCCGTGAAGCCGGTATTATTGTCTGTGTCCCATAGCTCGCGGGTCGATTCATCACCTGCGCCCAACCCGCTGACCCCGCTCACGTCGCCACCATATTCGTGCATCGCCGTGTGGTAATACTCGAAACCCGCCTTGATGGTATGCCGGCCCCAGATTTTGGTGTAGGCTGCCGTGGCATTGTAGTTCTGGGCGGGCATGCGGTCGGGGTAATAGCCGCCGATATTTGTGTAATAAATGCCGCCGTATACGCCGCCAGGAATAATGTGAGTGCTCAACCGATTCCCAGCGGCGAACATCATTGGATCGAAGCCCAACTTACCGTTATCCATGTTGGGATCCTCTGACTCGCCAGTCGCAACGAGAAGGTTAGAGTAACTGAATCCCGCACGCGCTTCGAAAACCGAGGTTGGTGAAATAGTCCAAACATACTGCACGCTTCCTGACCAGTTCAGATCGTCTTGATCTTGAGCGTTTCCGTGCTTGAAGGGTGCTGAGGTGAGGTTCAAGGCATGGTAGCGCGAGACTCGCACGTTCAACCGGTGCGCTGCGCTAATATTCTCATCGACTCTGACCGTCAGCTGGTCGACTGGGAGACTGTTTCGGACTGGGGCCCAATAGTTGTTCTTGTTGGACGTGTTAAAAAGTGGCGCGTGGTTCGGCGGGGGATACAGGTTAAGTATATTATAACCCGCCTTTTCCCAGTACTGTTGCGGAATTACCGCGTTGGGGAACTCTGGACGCACCCAATTCCCATTGCTGTCGGTATACCCGCCGTATGGGTCGAAGATTCGCAGCGGCACAGGTAGCCCAGTGTCGGGATCCCAGTGTGCGATGGTGTTGGTGAAGATTCCCTGCCTCTCATCCGCGGTGGGAACTGTACTTTGCGACATCCAGCCACTATTAAAGACTTGCCTTTCATAGGCGACGAAGAAGAACGTTCGGTCGCGCCCGTTGTACAGCTTCGGAATCCAGATTGGTCCACCGATGGCGCCCCCGAAATTATGTTGATGGCTAACGTCCTTGGCAATGTCGTGATTATTGTTGTACCAGGAGTTGGCGTTCATACCCTGGTTGCGGAAGTACTCGAAGAGCTTGCCGTGAAAAGCGTTGGTGCCGCTCAAGGTGGAGGCGGTGACGACGCCCCCTGAGTAGCGGCCTGTATCCGCAGTCAAAACGCCGGTCTGCACGCGCAACTCCCCTATGGCATCGGGGGAGGGAATGGCACGATTGAGCACGTTGGAATCTCCCTCATTCATATTGGCGCCATCTATCGAGATCGAGGTCCCGTTTGGCTGGCCACCAGCCAGGGTGTATTGCGAGCCGAACAGCCCTACCCCAGCGCCCGATGAGACCGTTGAACCAACGTAGTTAGGCCCGCTACCTTGAACTGAAGGGTTCAGGAACATATAATCTAAAGTGTTACGGTTAAGTTGCGGCAATTGGCTGATCAGCTTGTTGTCAATCACATTGGCACTGCGGGCATCGGAGGTTGCAAGTAGTGGTGTTTGGGCGGTTACCGTGATCTGCTGGACGACTGCGGCTATCTCCAACGCAAAATCCAACGATAGGCGGTCGCCAACGCGCAGGACCACATGCGTTTGCTCGACGCTCTTGAAGCCGGTTTTGGTTGTGGTCACTTTGTAAACGCCAGGAATCAACTGTGAGATCACATAAACACCGGCCGTGTTGGTTTCGGCCTCGACTGTGACGTTGGTCGCGGTGTTGACGGCTGTCACCTTTGCGCCTGGAACATTGGCGCCAGAGCTGTCAGTTATCAAACCGCTGATCTGAGCGTTCGAACCTTGCGCGAACGCCGGGCCCCCCGGGCTAAGCAATAAGCAAACCAGAATCGCCAGTAAAGCCATACTCAGGAATGTAGACGTAGACTTATTCATAATTCTTCCTCCTTCGAACAATCTTGGAGACCCGACGCGACGGTCCGCTCACACGCAGTGTTCAGTGTTCCAGTCGTAAACGAAGCTGTCGAAATCCCGGGCTCCCCGCCGGAAGTCCATGATTCCAAACGGGCTCGGGATCCTGGGATAGTTCTCAATCACCGGAATGGATACTTGATGGACTGCTTTATTTGGCCCGATGGACCGGTTGCCGGGCAGGCCTGACCATCACACTGACCAGCAGACACAGGCCTATGAGGACTGCAAAACCTCCGCATGTTATCTACCTCCTTTTGCTGGTCGTCTGCTCCCACGGGGGTTACCTGGCATAGGAGACAACCCGCGCTGGGAGAGAGCGACCCAGACCCGTTCCGCATGCTAGAAGGACCGCCATGATCCTCCTCTGCAGGATCCCTGGTGTTGGTTGGTGGGGCAGCCCAGGGCGTCTGCAAGAGCCGACCGCCTTTCTGTTGAAATCTGCCTCTCTGGTTGCGCCAACCTAGGAACTGTGACTGTCCATCGCCGGAGTACATACCCTCTCCCCCACGTCTGCCCGGCTGTCATCATCACAGTGATCGGTACCCACCCCCTTGTACCGCACACTGCGCGTGGGTACTTCGCCAGAAGCACCACTCTTCTCCCTTTTTCGTGCTTGTGCAAAGGGCTTCACGCAGTGAATTCATTGTTAATTCATTGTTATGTCCCTCCCATCTCTAGTCGACAGTGACACAATGTCTCCGGTCGGCGGAACTTCAGGTACTTAAGATGTAGTCAGACCGCGCGAGAATCACCTTACTCCGCTTAGCCAACGTGTGGGCGGCATTACAGCCTCCCCCGGGCCTTTGTAGCCCCCTGGGACGATCGGGCCAGGGTCCAGGATCCGTTGCCCCAAGACAAGAAGGGAGCGTGCGGCAACTTATGGTATGCTTTCTCCAGGTTTGATCGGCGCCGCGGAAACACCTGAGGCTCCGAGCGGTGTGTCCTCTGTTCCGTCGAGGTTTTGGAGATGGGAGCCGCTCTGCAGGAAAATGGCCGTAAGGATGACTTGGTGAGTGATGAGCGGTGGCAGTTGGTCGAGCGGATCGCCTCCAGTCCCGCGCTTCATAAATCGGCTCGCTTGCGTGATCTCCTCCTCTACCTCACGGAGCGCACCCTTCATGGCTACGCCCCCCAGTTGACGGAGCAGAAGATCGGCCAGGCAGCTTTGGGTAAGCCTGCGGACTACAGCCCCCTTCAGGATAGCTCCGTGCGCGTTCACGCACGCCAGTTGCGGCTCAGGCTGCACGAGTACTTTGACGTCTTTGGCCAGTCGGAGACCTTGGTCGTCGAAATCCCCAAAGGCAGCTATGTCCCGGTCTTCCGCAATGCGCGGGCGGGAGGAGTAGCCGCCGAGAAGCCTTCGCAAGCTGGACCGATACGACGTTCATCCTTAGTCGCGCTTCTGCCCTGGGTCCTCTCAGGCTTCCTGGTGGTCACCAGCCTCTTGTTGTGGCACCGCTTAGACAGCGCTCCTAACGGTGCCGGACTGCAGGCTCAGGCCGAGCCGCCCTGGCCGCTCTCGCAGGTCTTTGACGCGCAGCACCGCACTCATATCGTCGTCGCCGACGTCAACTTTGGCATGCTCCGGATCATCGCCCGCAAACCCGGCTCGCTCGAGGAGTACTTGAAACCCGACTTCCCGCAAAGTTTCATTCCTCCCCGCTTAAGCCGGAACGAAGCGCCCATCATGAACTACATCTCCGATTCGCTCCTCACCTCGTATGCCGACGTTGCCGTCCTCACGGCTCTGCTGAATCTTGGGAGTGCCCATCGAGACCGGATCTTCGTTCGTTCCGCCCGGGACCTTAGGTTGCGAGACCTTGACGAGGGCAACTACGTCTTCCTGGGGAGTCCAGGATCGAACCCGTGGGTCCTGCTCTTCGAAAACCGTCTCAACTTCCGCGAAACTGAGGGCGTGGTGGGGGAAGGCCGCAAGGCTTTTCTCAACAAGAACCCCCTTCCTGGTGAGCAGAGGACCTACGAAGGCCTCCGCTGGACCGGCACTGCTGGCGAGGATTTTGCTGACATCGCGCTCTTGCCCAGCGAACAACACAAGGGCAGCGTCCTGATTCTGCAGGGACTCCAGCAGGAAGGTACCGAGGCTGCCGGAAGGTTTCTGGCAGATCCCGACAAGCGGCGCGAGCTCCGCGAGGCCCTCGGACTGTCCGCTGACCCCCAAGGAAAAGTGTGGTTCGAGGCCCTGATTCGCACAAGAGCCGTTGCAGGCGCACCGAACTCCGAGAGCATTGTCGCTGTACGGTTAATTCATTAGCGCCCGGCCCCGTGCTGCCTACGACTGCATTCTTTTGCCGGGTTTCAAGGCGCTGGCGTCCGCCGGTCCCTCGCCAAAATTGCATCGCACGCAGTTTCAGAAACTTAGGAGTGAGCTCTTAGCATTGTTAAGAGCCACTCAGTGTAACCCACGATCTTTACGGATCGGAATTGTTGCGGAGCACAGGGGAGGTTTTCTCATAAACTCTGCAAAATCCTCGTAACTTATAGCAAATACTATGCATAGAGCTTAAGTCCGCCGGGGGCTCTTAAGTCCTTTGAACCCAATCCCATCCCGCCCTATCCCGCCTTATCCCGCCCTATCCCGCCATACCGCACATACTCTGCCTACCCACACCTGTTGTGACCGTGCACGATTTGTGAGAAATATGCAGACTATTTGCGAAAATCCCTTCGGTCAGGCGCGTAAAGATCTTCATCGCCCGGAGCAAAAAGGGATGAATCAGGCTTCCCTACCCAGCTGCAGAGTTCAGTCCCGAGGTATGCACAGGTCTCCTTCCAGTTGCGGGACAATAATGTTGACGGACTCTGCGGGCCGAGCGTATAAATAGCACGATGTACATATGTCGTCAAACAAGATGAGAATACCTGCAACCGACCAAACGTCGAGGAGGCGTATGTCTCGTCGTCAATGGGTTCTGGCAACCTGTATTTTTCTGGTCGTTAACTTCTCTTCCCATGTGCGGGCTCAGCGTGGTGCGATCGTCGAGCCGCGAAATCTGGCTGAACTTACCGACCGGGCCGCGACTATCGTTCTTGGTCGTATCATTTACAGCCGCGTCGAGCCGCATCCGCAGTATCACAATCTAAATACCGTTGTTGTGACGATGTCGGTTGAGGAAGTCCTCAAAGGGACGCCAGGCAGGACCTTGACCTATCGACAATTCATCTGGGACCCGCGAGACCCCGCCGACCATGCCGGATATGTGTCGGGGAAGGAAGTACTCGTTTTCCTGAACCCTGTAACAAGTGCAGGCTTCACAAGCCCGGTCGGATTATCCCAGGGACGTTTCGAGGTGCTGCGATCATCGCGGGGAGAGCCCATGGCGGTGAACGGTGTGGGAAACAAGGCGCTGCTCCGAGGAATGGAAGGCTTAACCAGGGCGTCCGGTATTTCTCCCTCGACACGGCGGATCCTGGCGCAACCTGGTGCAGGTGCAGGGCCACTGCCACTCAGTGCACTCAAGGAAGTCATTGGCAAACTAACGGCACGACCCGGGAGGACGCCGTGAGACGCCCGGCAAAATGGTTCTGGCTTCAGGTGGTTATTGGTCTGATGAGCATCCTTGTCACCTGCCCGCTACGCGCAGGCCATCCTCTTGTGATCGGGGGCCCTAGTTTCGGCCTGAGCGGGCAGCCCTTCGTTTGGGACAACTCAAGGCCCATCCAGTACAGGACGGACGGTGGGCCGCTTGGAGCACTGGGCAACAGCAGCGCCAATAACCTGGTTGAGCAGTCCTTTCAAGCCTGGGCTGGAATTCCGACGGCATCTCTTTCCTTCCAGCGTGTCGGGGCGATCACCGGCGTGGCCGATGGCGACGTAAACACGTTGGATGAACTCAATTCGGTACTCGGTTCGTGCATCTCCGGTAGCCAAACGCCGATCGTTTTCGACAATGACGGGAGCTTGCTCCTGCAATTGACGGGCGATACCAGCGTGCTGGGGATCGCAGGAATGTGCCTATTGAGTTCATCGGGTAAAATCAAATCAGCCTTCGCAATTCTGGGAAACCCTTCGTTCCTGGAATCGGGCTTTTTGCCAGCCGTTATGGTGCACGAATTTGGGCACATGATTGGCCTGGCACACACCGATATTCCCAGCCCTTGGAGCACGGGAACTACGCAGGCCGACACCGACGCGTTACCGACGATGTCACCTGTACTGTTCACTCCGCTGCAAAGCTCGCCGGCGGTCGACGATGTCGCCTGGGTTTCAACGCTATATCCGTCCGCAACATACACTTCGTCGTACGGGATGATTACGGGGAATGTGCTCTTCTCGGACGGTAAATATCCCGTGCAGGGCGCGCTGGTTGTCGCTCGCTGTGTGACCGTTATCCAGGTCACCGTAGTGTCGGGTGTGACCGGCTGCCTGTTCACTACAAACCCAGGCCAACCCGACCCGCATGACTACCTGCCGTGTACGCCTTCCACTGGCAAGATGAATGGCGCGCTGGGAGACAATTCC
>Ga0187886_1004363_pt1 | contig 10190 bp, 12 predicted proteins | sample June2016WEW_20_1_FD_133001 | JGI IMG/M metagenome (GOLD analysis project Ga0187886, IMG submission 133001) | Peatland microbial communities from SPRUCE experiment site at the Marcell Experimental Forest, Minnesota, USA - June2016WEW_20_150 | ecosystem: Environmental > Terrestrial > Soil >... | reverse complement strand
TGGAGCTGATAGCGTTCCGCGTCACCACCAACGGTGCGCTAAGGCGTCCATTCAGCGCCTGCGTATTCGATATCCGGAAAGGCGTCTTCGAATTCGAGCCTCCTGTCCGTGAGCTTGTTGTACACGATCACCGCCTCCTCTACGCTGAGCGGCGTCAGTTCTGGGTCGCACTCCTCGTCGTCGCCAAAGAAGGGCACCGTTTTTTCATACTTGAAGTAGAGCCCGTTAGGCGTTCGGAACAGGTCGACGTTCTTGAGGCCGGTTTTCAGAGTTTCAATGCAGAACTGGTGCTCGTTTCGCGCAAGAAGGATAGCCGTATCGGTATCGTACACCACGCCGCCAAACGCTTGTTTCATAGCAACATATCGTTTCGATGGACTCACAGTTAAGCTTTGTATATGCACACGGAAAGTGAGAAATTGGCCATTTCATGCGACTTAAGACGATGAGGTTATTGGCCAATCGTTGCCCCGTTGCGCGTAAAAAAGAGGGAGGGTTTGCCTATTAAGGGCTTGACGATTCTATTCTAACGGGGGCTTGTGTCCTCTTCAGCCTCGAGCATTTCCATCAAAGGCTTCTTAAGGACGAGCACGCGCCTTCCAACCCTTACAGCCCGCAGTTCGCCTGACCGCACAAGCCGATAGGCGGTCGCTCGGCTAACGCCTAGAAGGCGTGCAGCGTGCTCAACAGACAACGTTAGTGCTTCTTCTTTATGGTGTTCTTTTGTCATGTTTGCACCGTTACGAACGAAAAGGCGCTGAGCTAAATATATATGTCGTCCACCTATTGCGCTCACCGAGCTTGCGTTGTGGCTGGCGCGTGGAGAGAGCCAGCCATTGCATCCGCCGTCGCGGGAGATTCGCGCGCTACTACCCCTAACGTGCTGCGACCGTGGTTCTGCCGCGCCTTTGAGACCGACGCGCGTCTTGGCCAGTAATAAACATCGCGCGTTTGACCCTCGTTTGCTGCAGACAACGTCGCCGGTTCAGACCGGAAAAAATAATAAGAACGCCTGCAGTCATAGGGTGGTCGATTCGATGAGCAAAAAAACTACGGCGCTACTGGTCGGCATCATCATGAGCGTTTCAGTGCTGGCTGCTGGCTGCACCTTCAACGTAGGGAACCCAACCACCCCCGCTTCTCCGACAAACACATATGACAGCGCGAAAGGTTTCAGTATTAAGTACCCGTCAGACTGGACAAAGGACGAGCCAAAAAGTGGAGCGATTTCGGTGCTTTTTGGGATGCCAACGAACAACGACACCGAGAATTTAAACGTTCAGGTGTGGAATCTCTCCGCAAACGAGACGCTTGAAAGTAGGACAGCTGTTCTACTTCCCGCCGTGCAAGGCTTTTCAGACTTTACGCAGATTGAGGCTGGAAATACGACTCTTGCGGGCAATCCGGCGTACAAGATCGTCTATACGGCAAACATTGACGGCGACCTCCTGAAGCTGACACAAATTTGGACGGTCAAAAACGGAAAAGAGTATATCATAACTTACAAGGGGGCCCCCAACAACTACGACACGTACGCAAGCACGGCGCAGCAGATGATCGACTCGTTCCAGATTAAATAGCACAATCTGATTGCTATAATCGCTCCTCGCTCCCCAGGTTTCTTAGAGATATCATATCGCAGGCGCAACCCGCATTATGTGCTAGACAACATGTGCTGCACCCAAAGCAAAAAGAATATACTGCCGTTGCTTAAAAAAATGCTGACAGCCGGTGGTCTATGACTCGTTTCCGGCAAGTTCGAATGAGTCACGTAAGAACGTTGCAGCTTAATTGTGGCACGTTTAGCCGTCCCTTCACCTCGTCAGAGCAAATCTCCCCAATAGAGCATTTATCGCAGAAAAGAGCAGGGGTTGCGCAAAGCGGTTCAGAGAACGTATGGAATAAGCCGTTTTGTCCTCTTCGTGTACGCGACGTATTCGTTGCCCAGCTTCGATGTTAAAACGCCCTCCTCCACATGAATCCGATAGCCAAAAGCCACGCCGAAAAAAGCTATAAGCACGAGCACAGCCGCCCACGACTGCAGCACGAACCCCAGTCCAGCGATGGTGAGGAGCGAGCCGGTATACGCGGGATGGCGCACCAGTCGATACGGCCCGCGGTCCACCACCGCCTGACCCTCTTGGACCCCGACGGTCCGCGAGAAATAGCGTCCTAGCACGGCAATCGACCACTGTCGGAGCAGAATACCGGCGATCATCAAGCCGATGCCGAAGTAGAAAGTCCAGCTCGGCAACGCCGCAATACCAGATGAGGCAACGAGGAAGCCGATCATTAGGGACAGAAACGTGCTCAGTGCTATTAGCGCGCGAGAGCTCTTGTCTTCATATCTGATCGGGACGCCGCGGCGACGCGAGCGCGGGATGACACCCCCAATAACGAGTTCGCTCAACAGCCACAGCGCATAAACCACAAAGAATAGTGATGCCGCAGTCGTCGTCGGGAATATTTCCGCTAGATAGACCATTGTGCCTCTGCTGGGCTTTCTTGTTCTTCTTCAATATGCCGTTATCGCCTATGTCGAGTTGCTTGTCCGCTCCCCGTCAAACTCAGCCCGTTCGTGGAATATTTAGGCGACCCCGAGCGAAGTCCGTTACGGGGCTTTTTTTTCAGCTCCTAGACAAAGCGCTAAACTAATACGCAACCGGGCTTCAGGAACGATTTCGGAAGAACACGATCCACGCCACGAGGAGCACCAGCACGACAAGTGCCACCAAGGGAAGCAAGCGAATGATGAATGATTATAGTGATCGCTAGGAGCACAACAATAAGGAGCAGTACTATTACGAGAAGATCTGATAATATACCCATTACGTGATTGAAACCGCGACCAACAAAGATAACTGTATCTTATCTTCCCTGCTGATGTGTCACGCGGCCCCACCACCTCATCTTTGCCGCTCGTGCGACCGATAATTCAATCAATGTGATCTCGCGCAGGGATGTCAGAGTAGGCAAATTTGAAAGTTTTGTGATTTGGACTTAACCAAATCTGCGAACGAGTGGAAGAAAAACCCATTCCCGTTTTGGAGCAACGTACCTGCGCTTAGGCCGCCGGGCTTCTGCCGCTTTTACCACTTGTTTTGCTATGCTCTGGGTGCTTTGCAACTCGCGCTTTATGACTTTCTCCTCCTCTTGACGCACGTATGCCATATTATCTTTGTAAAGACTATTTGGGTTCATCCATTCGAATTTTTGCCGCATGAATTTCTCATTGAATCCCGTGTTATACCCCCCGGGGTTGATGACTATGACCTTGATGCGAAATGGCTTCAGTTCCGTCCGCAAGGAGAACGCGACGCTTTCGAGGGCAAATTTTGTCATTGCATATGGCGCGTAAAATGGCGTCGGAATGAGTCCTGCCATTGAACCCATAAGCACAATGCGTCCTCCACCCTTGGTGATCATCTGAGGCAAGACTTTCTGCGTTAATCGCAGCGTTGAAAACACGTTTGTCTCAAACACGGCGCTCACTCTTTCAGGGGCTATTTCTGCTAAAGGCCCAGAGTCGCCGATAGCCGCGTTGTTGACCAAGACATCAATGTCCCACGCATCGACCTTGTCGATGTCGTTAGCTTCAGTCACGTCGGGTTTGTCCACGACGAAGTTGTCGCCAAACGATTTCAAAACAGATCGTAATTCATCAACTGAGGTCTGTCTGTGAACGGTTGCATAGACTTTATGCCCTTTCTTCAGCAGCCTGCACGCCACACCGAGCCCTATGCCTCCTCTGCAGCCCGTTATGAGAATACTTGCCATGATCCCGATCGCCTCTGTTCGCTCCTTTCTCAGCAGTCTGTTATAAGGATATTTGACTGATAGCGAAAGGCGTCGGAGGGAGGGCATAGCCTACATCGCTGCCCGGCGTGACATTGCTCAAATTTGGAGCTTGAATGCCGCTCGGGCGGCCGATCCTCGATGCTCATGGACACTCGTAACGTCCCCATTTAGCCTCGTTGTGCAAAGATTTTAAGAGCAAAACTACAGCCTCATAGTGACCAGCGTCGCGGTGCAATCTCTGCACTCTCTGGTTCGCCCATCTTACGCCACTTCCAGCATTTTCGACAAGCAGAGCCCGCATATCTCGCTCGCCGCCGCATCAAGCACGAACAGGGAGGGACGCTCCTTGCCGTCCTGCCACACTTCGAGCCCGTTCTCATAGACGTGAAAACTAGCGATCTTCGAGAGCGGCACGCTCAACGGCTTGTGACCCGCGAACGGGTTCAAAAAGAGGCGTTGATTACTTACGATCAAGTCCCCGCGCGACGTTTCAAGCAATTCGTCATGTTTGACGATGTGCCCGCGCGATTGGCCCACTCGGTAGCGCACGGGGAAGCCCCCCACCTTTATCGGGAGAGGGATCGAAACGCCGTGACTCCCTCCCGAATAGCCTAGGTTAACCGTTTTGATCTCCTTGAGCACCGTCGCTGTCCGATAGTGCACAGTCTCGCCTTTTTTCATAATCGCGTCAGTAACCGTGATAACCGGGAGTTCTGCGCTGGTATATTGAGCTATGGCCGCGCTATGCGCTTTCAACGCTTGATCGTGCGCTAATCGTTGTCGACAACCGTTACAGAGGCCGTCGGCTGCGTGTTCTAAGAAGCCTAGCTTATGCCCGCACTCTTTGCAATATGTCATTTTGTCTCTTTGTTCTTGTCGAGAGCTCTCGAGCCTCGTGTTCTTATCTCATTTCTGTTTCCATTCGGCTTAACATGTTTGCGGCATCGTCGTCCTCAATCCGCTTCACCCGTTTCAACGATTTTCGTCTCGCAGGCAGATTTTTATGTGGAAAGAGCTTGTAGGCGTTATCTAAGAGGGTCTAATGACGCAACTGAGGTTTAAGTTATCAGCACACGTGAGTAGCGATGACCCGCCAGCCATCAAACCGGTTCTTGAACAGATTATCGCTGACAAGGGAACCATTAAAGAAACAGATCAAGGATTCGACGTTGAGGCAGAGCTTGAAGGAGAAAGTGCGCGGGCACTCAACCGTTTGATCCTGTCCGAGTTGCGAAGGGCTGAGAAGCATACAAGGATTCGCGCGGAATGGACATCGGGCGATACTGTTGAGAAGTTCTTCGACTACGCACTTAAGGGGACTCGAAAAGCATAAGGCAGTGCGAAGGGCAAAACGGTCTTTTTTTGAGTGGTTTCTTTATTGAGAAATATTGGCTGTAGAGTGTGCGAAAAAGAGCAGCACTTTGGCATTTCGCAATAAGAATTGGATACTCGAACACCCCTCACGCCATCAAAATTTTACATACGATCTGAAGCATCTGTGCCCTACGCGCTTCGCGCTTTCCAGAAGGCTAATGCGTGAGTTGAGTCACGAGACGCTGAGTCATGAAACACAAGTAGGATGCGCACCCCTGTACGCCACGGGAGGACGCAATGCGCTTTTCGAACATCGATGTCGTGGTTTTCGGATGGCTTCTCTTCTTAGCATTCTGGTTGTTTTATTATACCAGTGGTTTTAGCATTATCCAAAACATTGCTATTCTCTTGTTCTCTCTAGTCGTCGCCTTGATCATAGAGACGCTGCTGTGGGTTCCGTGGAGCATGAAAGCCCGATAACGTCCAAGGAACCGAGGAGGGGAGCGATCAAAGACGCAATAAAGCCAGGTGTAGCGCTCGGCGTTCTTGCGATACTCCTCGTTGGCATAGATGGATATATAAGCACAACAAACCAGCTCACGGCAGTCATGCGTTGCAGGTGAAGGACACGCTGACGCCTTTCATAAGCGCGTCGAGGCGTACCTAGGGCCGAAAGAAACGATAACCACGTGGAACGATACGAGCAACGGCACAAACGCGGTGCGCTTCAATGGACCGTGGACAACAGCACGCAAAATAAGAGCAATCTGTTTGGGACAAAACGGCACGACGACGAGTTACAGCGCTAACGTGAGGCAGTTTTCGAGCAAAGAGGAGGCGGCAACGTTCTATAACGACGCAAGCGTTGGGTATACGACGGTGAGCAACGCTAATATGCCTATTAAGCCCGGGGATAATATCTACAAGCAAGTGACGGGACGTGATCCAAGCGTGACAACGGTGCGTGGAAACTCGACAGCGTTACGTCCGTCACCGCGCAATTCAGCTTTATAGTCCAGCAAGATGAGTTCGTGACGTGGGGCTCCGCGTCGGTTTTGGCAAAGTGAGGTCAGCGAACGCGTTTTTTTAAATCTATGAACACAGTCGGCAAACTCCGCATGGGCAGCAGCTATAAGCTGCTACGAGTCCATGTATATATGATGAAAAAAGACAAAGCAACGCTGGCATATCTCGAGAAGTTGGTTGGGCTGCAGGGGCTTGAAATGGTCAAGCGACTTTCAAAAAATGAGTTAACGGACCAGCAGATCGCAGAAGAAACTGATTCTGAATTGAACACTGTGAGGCGGACACTATCCACGTTGTATGAGCATCGCCTCGCTTTCTATACGCTTGAGCGCGACAAAGAAACGGGATGGATGCTGTATCATTGGCGCGTAGACTTTAAGGATATTGAGCGCCGCCTCGCTGATGACGCTCACAAGCTCATTTCTAAGCTCGAAAAGTGGCTCGATGGAGAGCAGAACACCGTCTACTACACGTGTGACAACCACTGCAGCCGCTACACGTTTGACATGGCAAGTGGCAACGCGTGTGGATACGAATTTGTGTGCCCCGTTTGCAAGCAAAGCCTCCACCACGACGATACGTCCAAGCTGACCGATACTATGCAAGGAAAAATTAGCGAACTAAAGATCGACGCTCAAGCTATCTTCTATCCGGAGAACGTATCGATCTTTGAACTTGCCCAAACAGAACAAGAATAAACGCCTCATCGCGCGTCAAGATAGCTTCCTACCTTTTTTTTCGCGGTGCGCCGGTTGAACAGGACTCTCAGCAACGCGCCCGAACAACCAACACGGTGTAGTTCCCAATATAACGATTGAAAGCCCAACTTAAGGCGCGTTGTGAAAGCTTGAAACTTCCTCGCGGCTTCACTCAATCATCAGTTGTTCTCAGACCACGCGGCCCAGAAGGGCCTGTCGGTTTTTGTTAGGTCAGCTACTCTTTACACCCCGCCTACGTACTGTTCACCTTGGACGCTATTCCCCGGGGCGAGGATTTGCGCGGAGGAGAAGACGCAGCACAGGCCAGCGGCGACAAAAAGTAATGTGTTAATCGGGGTGGAGCAGAAGATCCCTACTACAAGTAAGGCTAATCGCTCAGGCCTCCCAAACGTAGTGGGCGTGGCGCCCCACTTGTGCCCATGGCCATAGGCCCGTGCGAACAACAGCGTAAAAGCACCCCCTACAACGACAAACGCGGACGGGGGCACATTTGCTCCCAGCACGGCACTCGAAGCAAAGCAGACTATGGCTAAGTAAAGGTAGCCACGATATGCCAAGAGCCCAGAGCCTAGTGCAAGGCACAATCCGAGTGCTGTTACCTCGTTTGCGGTAATCCCGGCGCTACCGAGCCGCGTGGCGATCGATCTTAGATAAGCATCTTTTTGTGGCTTAAAACGGTAAAGCAGGCTCATGGTGTGTTACGCATCTGTTGGCCGTTCTATGAAACACGTCGTTTCCTCCTATGTCGTGCAGAATTGAATTCACGTCGCTCCAACGGCAGATATATATATCGTGGGGCTCCGTCGAGGTGGCGTAAAAGAGGGGCCACGTCACAAGCCAAACGAAAGCTGCTGCGATCGTGCACCCGTGCTCCACGAGAGCGTTCGGTGATCACGACACCAAAACTACATCAAAATTACACCAAAACTACACCGTAAAAAGGCGAGTCGTTCGTGCGGCGCCTCGCTGTTCCGCAGTGGCCTCCTGCTGAGAGTCCTCATCGACGTACTTTGCGAGGATGAAATCCCACTTGTACGATTCATTCGGCAGGATAAACCATTTAAGCGGTTTCTCCAGCTGCTTTTTCGCTTGCATCTTATTCTATCACCTCCATGGCTAAAGGAGGCGGACGAACTGCGTTAACGTATTCCTCATACACTATATAGCGCTCTGGAGTCGTTTTCGAAGGACTTCGCTATCGAGAAGCAACCGCAATAAAATTATAAATATATTTCTATTTTAATTATTAGAGTTTTATATGAAATTTATCGTGAGCAGCAGATTCGTAGAACGCCCGAAATGCTGGTTCCATCGCGGAAGAATCACAAACCAAGGTCAGACAACCCCGGATGACCGTCGAGCGGCACGTGAACAGCTAGTGTAATTGAAGCTACCGCCACTAAAAAAAGGAAAAGAAGTGGGTCTTAGCCTGACCCGATTGACGTTGCTACCAGTACGACGACAAAAATCTTTGTCATCCTCATTTTAAGCTAAAATAATCGGCTTCGCGCAATGCCTCATTCGAGGGCGCTGGAAAAACTTCCGCCGTTTCATTTAGCGAGGGACTCTTTCCTATCGTGTCAACCCCGCAAAGACTAAGCGCAACGCTTAATGCGCCTCAGCGCACTAAACGCGTTGGGAAGTTTCCGTGACGCGCAGCTTGATCGGCACGCTTATTGCCATCATAATAGGCCTCGTGGCGGGTCTCGTGCTCGGCGCTATTCTGGGCGGCCTCTTCGAGCTCATCCTCTATTTCATCGTGACAGTGATCCTCAGCTGGATCGCTAACGTTATCGGCTCGTGGATATTCGGTGCCCTGGCCGGGCTTTACCTCGGTGGCATCATCGGTGGGGTTCTGGGCGCGTTTATCGGCCTGATAACGCACCTCCGGAACTGGCCCGCGGCGTTTCACACGGCATTTTTTAGCGTCCTCGGGGCGGTCGCAGCGTGGATCGCATTTACTCGCTACGGCGTCACCTTCGGCGGCACGTTAGGGATCGTTGACGGCGCATACATCGGCGCAGTCGTCGGGATCATCGCTGGTCTCGTCGCCGGGGCACTTGCGGGAGGGAGGAAGATGGGCATGATCTTTAGCGCCATCGGCTCAGCGGTGGGTACAGCGATATTCGGCACGTACTTCTTCACCTACCTCACGTCATCGACCAGTGTCGCCGTCGGACTCGTGTTGGGCCTGCTGATCGGGATCCTATCAGGTTACAACGCCGTGGCGCGCGGACGATGGTGGAGCTGATATAAGTCTCTAAACCGGTGCCTAAGCTTTTTTCTGCCTTCGATTGTTCTGTGCAATTTGCCTCATCTTCTACAGAAATTTCGTTGATTTGGTGCGCCACAATGTCACACGGTTTTAAAACTTTGTGATTAGTTTTTAAAACTGTGTTATCGCTAGGCATGCTATGTTCTGTTACGATTAGGAATGCCTGTTTTCCTTCGTGTTGAGTCTCAAAAATATTAGCTATCCCCCCAATGGTCTGTGAATAGCTTTGAGGCAAGCGAAGTTGTGGATACGTTACGCCTTTTCTAGTAGAGAGAGTGCCAATCTTTGATTTTCCGATGTACTGCATATCAAAACCACCATTCATTCACATTTACTACCTAGCGCCGCAATACCTCGGCTTTTCCATTTGCCAACTCATGCGTCGCGGAATCATAAACTAGCGTCGATATTTCGACAGATAAATAAAAGCAAGTATGGCGATAAAAACCAAGGTTGCGACGATTACGGCATATAGGGCGACGTTTCCGCCTTCGATGACGCCTTCATGCTCATTCTCGGAAATATTGGTAAGCCCTCGTTCGATGTCACGCATGTCGACTCGCGTGGCTGTCCAGAAAGAGAGCGCTATCGCGCCTATGAAGAGAGCCGCCAATATGAGATATTGCCACTTCACGTCAATCACCGGCAACATCTCGTAAGGCGAGCATATCAGGGCGTACCTTGCCCAAATATTCCACCACAAATCCCGTCACAATCGCCTCACCTACGGCCACGACCAGGTTCAAGAGGGGGACTTGGAGTGTGAATACGAGCAACGCACTGCCCGAAAGGGTGCTTCCCTGTATTCCTGAGATCACAATTATGAGCACCGACAATACGTTGCCGACGAGCAACCCGCCAAACGCAGCGACCGCTCCGCGGGTGAAGAGCTCAAAACGACGGGTCGCATAATAGAAGAGGTAATACGCGCTCGCGACCTCGCTGACGTTCACGAGGGTGTTTGCCCCGATGAGCCCCCACCCCCCGTGGCCGATCGCGGCGCTGAGAATATTGACAATCAACACGATCAGCGACCCGATCGCGGGGCCGGCAAGAAT
>Ga0187886_1004362_pt1 | contig 10191 bp, 16 predicted proteins | sample June2016WEW_20_1_FD_133001 | JGI IMG/M metagenome (GOLD analysis project Ga0187886, IMG submission 133001) | Peatland microbial communities from SPRUCE experiment site at the Marcell Experimental Forest, Minnesota, USA - June2016WEW_20_150 | ecosystem: Environmental > Terrestrial > Soil >... | reverse complement strand
TATTAATCACCAAATCATTAAATCACCAGATCACCAAATTGCTTCTCTCGAAGATCTTCCCAGTGAACCAACCATCACACGATTCCTGCGTCAATGGCGTGAAGAATACATTGCCGTCCGCCGTGGCCGCACGCGCAAGCATGACTTCGAATCGCAGCAGCAGCCGTACGTTACGCGCGATATTACGCAATATTTACCGGGACAACTCTGGATCGGCGATCATACGGAACTCGACTTTATGGTCCTGAATGAAAGAGGGAATCTCGATCGCCGTTGGATTTCTTCTTTCATCGACATCCGCACCGGACTCATTATAGGTTATCACTTATCATGGCAGCCGAATTCGCAAACCATCTCGCTCGCATATCGCAGCGGCGTTCTCGGCACGCAGATTAAAGCATTCAATGGATCTGCGTATGTGCAGATTCCTATCGTCAACGTGCCGGAAGAAATCATGATTGACAATGGAAAAGATTATCGCTCGAATTATACACAACGCATATTCGGCAAAATAGATTTTGAAGACACCGCGCGCCTCAGCATCCAGCGCATGACGAAGCTTCATTATACGCTGCCGTATCATGGACAATCGAAAGCGCAGCAGGAGAGATGGTATAAAACGATTCAGACGATGCTGAAATATCTGCCTGGATTTAAGGGTAATGTTTATCAGAACAAACCGGATTCGCTCAAAGATGAAATCAAGCAGGGTTCGGTTCTTCCCGTTGAGAAATTCGATGCACTCGTCGCAATCGGAATCAATACCTATAATAACCGCATACACCGATCGCTCAATGAACAATCGCCGATACAATGCTATCTCTCCAATCAATCGCATCAGCGCGCGATCGATATGCGCGTACTGGATTTCCTGATGCTGAAAGTGCAAGGAAGGAAAATTCGCCGATGCCAGGTTGCACTTAAGAATGCAGATTATTACAGCGATGCTCTGATGCCGTTCAACGATAAATCCGCAGATGTCTACTACGATCCAAATGATATGGGAATGGTCTCGATTTATGTTGATGGAGAATTTGCCGCAGTTGCAGTAAGTAAAGAAATGATCGGACAGACGGAACGCGGATGGGAAAGAATTCTGCATGATCGCGCACGCGGCGAAAAGAATATGGTGAAGGAACTTCAAATGTATCGTAAAGGCATTTCAAATTCCGATGCAAAGAAGATGCTCCTCGAGGGGGAATTATTAAATGCCTCGCCGGTATCGCGTGAGGTGCTCATGTCCAGTGCACCGAGCATCACTATGATTACCGGTATCGAACAGCAAGCAGCGCAAAATAAAAATGAGCTGGAAAGTATGACGGCGGATATTGAAAGACAAAAGGAAGCGAAGAAGCGCGCGAAGCAATCGCCGATCTCTCTTGCCATTGTGAACGATAGGATCAAATAATTTTTGTACGGGCACGCCAATGTCGTGCCCTTTTTAAAATCGATTCTGAAGGAGAATCATAAATGACATCATCAGCACTCAATAAAATGTCGCTCGTCGAGCAATCCCAGATCAGCGACAATAGTGAAGAAATCAAATCCATATTACGCGGACTTCTCGACGCGAAAGAACTTACGCTTCGTGATATTTCCAAATTTACCGGATTTGCTTCGCCAACTATTTCACAAGCTCTCAGTGGACAATATGAAGGCGACATCGGAAAATTAGAAGATGCACTCGCCCGGTTCTATCGTAATTGGGTCGCCAGCAACTTAATAATAGAGACTTCAGTCGTAAAACAAATTCACGGGACGATGGGTTTAGCCTGGAAACGGAAATTGATCTGCAGAATTACTGGGCATTTTGGATGCGGCAAATCAAAGGCAAGCGCTCGGTATGTTGCACTCAATTCCGATACTTCTGCATATGTTGAATTGGTTTCAACCACTACACCGACATCGCTTATGCATAGAATCGCGGAGGCACTCAATATCGAATCACAAATGTCGGGATCGCAGAATGATAAACTTTCGGCAATCATCCGAAATCTCCAGCGCAAGCCGCGCCAGCTCGTCATCGATGAAGCGGACAATCTCAAAGCTCGCACTCTTGCAATATTAAAAGACATTCACGGCGGCGAAGAAGCCGGACGCTGCTCTATTGTACTCCTCGGGACCGAAAGACTAAAAACATTATTGCGGGATCCTGTGCTCGGATATTTGCGGCGCCGGATAACTCTTCAATGCGAGGTGGGAGATATATCATTCGAGGAAGCAAAACTCATCATGAACTTTTGGCCGAACAAACTTGATAAGGAAGATTTGAAAGAAGCATGGGGACGGGCGTTGAAAAAATATGGCGTTGCAACGATGGTTGCTATCATGGCACGCGCGTTCGATATGGCACAATACCATGGCAAAAAGTTCATCGATGATAAGTGTCTCGCAGAAGCATACGACATGGTGCTGGATTAATTATGAGTCACCCTAAACAAAAATATTGTATTGACTGCGGAATATTATTTGAAAACCCTGGAAATAAATTGCGTTGTACCCAATGCGCAAATATTGCAAATCGAATATCATCTATAAAGGCTCAACAGAAAAATGATCGCCACGAAAAATCATGGATTGTTATGGCTCGCATGATTGGAGTAAGCACAAATGAAATCGCCGACCGTGATGTACCCGATGAAGAGACGAGGTTCTCGATCATATGAAATATATGAACCGAAATGTTTTGATAGGACGAATTCATCAATTGAAAAAACAACTTCTTTTAGATGAAGAGACATACCGGACTGTTCTCATGTCTATCAGTGGAAAAAACTCATGCAAAGGAATAGACCTCGAGTACCTTAATATTATTAAACAATCGCTCGAAGGTCTGTTGCAGAGACAACGGCTTGGCTCATCGTTAAAATTAACGAATGCAGCGGAACATAGAAAGATTGCGAAGCTAGGTTATCTGCTTGGATGGAGTTGGCCGGACATCGCCGGGTTCTGTTTTAAAGAGGTGAAAAAGAAATCGACACAGAGCTGCACCGCAGCCGAGCTCGGCAAAATTATAAATGGCATGGTCAACATTATTAATGATAAAATCGCAGACGGATCACTGACATTGCCACATTCCGATCTTGTAAGTTTTCTCAAATATACTCAATCACACAATCGTAACATTACCCAATCACCAAATTTATCGGAGGCAGTATGAATCTTATCACAATAGGTCTATCAATCGTTATCGTTGGAATATGCGGCGCATGGATCGTCAGAATATGGCATAGTACCTATAATAAAACAACCATTCCATCATTCGAAAGTCTTTATGATTCGGAACGTCTCGAACAACTTATCAATATTGCAGGTGGCGATTCACTCGCGCAATTAGTGCGTCTCTATAATATACGCGGCACTGATCTGGCATTCGCCCGCCAAAAAAGTTCTTCCGAAGTTCGTTCACTCACTCGCGACCGCATAATATTATTTAACGAAATTAATCGACTCAATCAATTACGAGATGAAAAAAAACAATTATTCACTCGTCGCACACTAAATGTAAGGACATGATACATCATGCTCCTGGAAAGGTAGTTATGAATAACATTCTCAATCAATACGCCAGACATCACATCGCACAAAAAGCACAGGAAAAAATCTGTACAGATCTGCAGAAACAGGTCATACGCGAACTTCGCAAAACCGAAGGCAGTGCTGTCGTGGAAGGTATCGAGCTGCATATCTCGAATACCGTCAAGCGTACCTATGCAAAAGACATTCAGGCATGCCTCGATGAATTGAATTTCAAAATTGAAGAGCAGAAGAAAATCGCAGCCGATGCCGGCAAGATAACGGAGAAAGCAACGCCGTATGTGAAGGGATTCATCCCGAAGGCGAATGCAAAGCAAATCCTCGCGCGTGTTCATGATTATGCCAAACATTTTGGTATAAAATAAAAACCGACCCCATATTCCTCCCCCTTATTTTCAAGGGGGAGATTAAGAGGGGGTCATTAAAAGGAGAAACTCATGACGACAATTGAATTATCACCTGAAGAACGCAGAAGGACAATTATTCGAAATTGTGGAGCATCGTGGATTGGCGAACGGCCAACTCCACAAGACGCAACGCGATCGATTGCATATTTTAACGATCCTCTCACGAGATCAACTTTAACTTTGCCGGTAGAAGAAGTAACGGTTTATAATGTGAGATGCAAATTACAAGAATCGAGAGCGAGATTCGGAATACCTATTATAGAATCCTCGCTTCTCGGACATCTTGAACTCGTTTCGCAATTTAAACTTTTCATTTCTTCTCTCGAACGGACCAAAAATTTACCCGATTCGGTTGCGACAGCGGCTGCAAATGCAGCGGTAATGGAAATCGTTTCTTTCGAATCGGCAAATGCAGGAATAGAAGTAGATGCGCAAATATAAATTACATTATACCAACGACGACCTTCTCAGCCGCGCGCGGGAGTTCTATAAGAAGAATGGAAAGCCGCCGCGCATCGCCGATTTCAATCCGGGCTTTGCCGTGACGGCAAAAAAAAGATTCGGATCGTGGAATGATTATGTCAAAACGGCTCTGAATGTCCGGCCAAATTATCATCATTGGAAACGAGAAGAATTGATTTTACTTGCACAGAAGTTCTGGAAAAAGCATCACCGATTTCCAGCTGATACAGAATTGGTAGAAGATGGTCGGGATATTCATGACATTATTGTGTATCAATTCGGTTCCATGAGTCAATATTTTGAAAAATCAATCGGCACGAGTCTGCGTGTTGAAATCCTCCGTGCAATCCTGGAGCTCACGACAGGCAGGTGCAATGAAGCCACACCAGCAGAAATTCTTGCCCAGATTCGAAAGAAGGTGCCATGCACGATCAATTCCTGTTCTATGACAACACGCTTCCTTTCAGATGCAGGCTATATAATTAACGGTAAATACGATAGATCGGTTTGGCACAAATTAACCCCGAAAGGCAAAACATTTTTACAATCATTTTCTGTTGGGGCACAAAAAGTCATGCCCGCTTCATCTGATGGAGGCAAACATGGGAAACAATAAACGATGCCCGAATAATCTTCACGACTTCGTGCCTATCATCGAAGGCGGTGAGACGGTTGGATTGATTTGCATCATCGATGGCTGTGGTTTTTCTGTGCGCGAGGATATGGAACGCAGCAGTCTCAAAGTTTTGCCGGATGGCAGAATAATTATGAGCGAAACATTATTCGATGGCGGTTCTCATCGCGGCCAGAAGGGCGGGAGATTCTGATGCAGCAATTGCAGGTCCATATTTGTCCGCCTATGCGCGGAATTATGTTCCGGCTTCATAAGTGTCCCTCCTTCAGACGTGTTGAAAAACGAGACAATGTCCTTTGGCTCGAATGCATGCACTGTCGACAGATGAAGCCGGAGAAAAAATTTAAGAGAGTATTGAAATCTCTCACGAATAGAGACAGTACCTGCCGCGACTGCACAAATAAAATGACGCAGGCGCGCAGAAAAAGAAACCGAATACGGCGGAAACTATTTGCGGTTGTTTGATATGACGAATTACAAAAAAAATAATTTGCGTGCAGATATGCTACAGAGATTCGGACAGGAATCCGGATTGCCTTTATTCGAAGCGGCAAAACCTGTGCTGAATAAAATTCAACAGGCGCGATTAGATAATGCACCAAAGTCGATTCCAACTGCCAACGATACGAAGAGATTATCACGCACATTACAAATAGCAGAGGCGGTGCACCTTGCAGAAGATCAGCAAAAGGTCTTTGAACTCCTTTTAAATGAAGGTCCAATGACGAATAAAGAAATGGCTGAGCGTCTTGGCTGGGATGCTTCAACTGTTTCAGCCAGGAACAATGAGCTTCGCGCACTCGGACTTGTCATCGATGCCGGCAGACGACAATGCCGCCGGACCGGATATTATGTACACCAATGGAATGTGAAATGATCAAGACTAATCTCTCAAAAAAACATCGACAACTTTTTAATGAAATTTTCCATGCCCAGTCGATTGGAACATGGAATCTTGGCGAGATATTTGTTTTAACTAAAAGTGAAGCGAGGAAATTATTTGAATTAGGTATCAAGATTGGCAGAAAAGAGGTGTCAAAATGAAACAGGATCGACGTGAAAAATTTGTTTTCTCTTTCTTATCCGGAATCTGCTCCGGAATTTTTCTTTTAATCGTTCACTGGATTATTGGATGAGTCCGGATTTAGAAATAGTGCAAGCGGTTATGCTGCGGTATGCGGAACTTTATAAAGAGAAATATTCTGCGCGGTGGATACCGACACATGAAAATATTAACAAAACTCTTGAACTTTTAAAACCACCAATGCCAGGATTTGAAGCTCTTTCGAAAGAGGATTTAATTGCGCGAGTGAATTTCTTTTTTAAATGCAAGGAAGATTGGTTGTTGAGTTGCAAGTATAATTTTTCCGTCTTTATTCTCCATATCCATCGCTGGGTGAATACCTACCCGGCCCAACATCCCGTTGCGGCGTCAGCTCCGCAGCGGGATGCCCCCTATAAATGTCCGGAATGTCAAAACGAACTATCTATGCCTTCAGAGATATGTGAGAAATGCTTTCCCCATTGTAATGAATGTGGCTTGCAGCATCTCAAGACAGAATCCTGCACGGAATTTGCCGAACGCGATAGGAAGTTAAGAGAATTGTTTTCGAAACAGCAACCGCGAGGTGGTCCAATAAAAACAATCTCTGGAGAAAATGCTTTTAAGAAAGAGGATAAGAAATGAAAATCAACTTATCGCCAGAACTATCTTTTCCTGCGATTGAATATGCATCGCAAGGGAACGCCATTCTCGGCATCAGAGACAGTGGCAAGAGTTACACGGCAACGCTTATTGCCGAACAACTACTCGATTCGAAGATTCCTTTCGTTGCTTTCGATCCGATTGGCGTATGGCGATATTTGAAAGTCGGGAAGAATGCAGCCGGCTATCAGGTTGTTGTTGCGGGTGATGAAGGTGATATTCCATTGACGGCAGAATCGGCTCCTAATATTGTCCGTGCGGCCATGCGCGAGAATATCTCTTTGGTGATCGATCTCTATTCAATGAAGCTTTCGAAAGCTGATTGGAAAAAGATCGTCCAACAATCTGTCGAACTTCTCCTCTATGAAAACAAAACCTGCGGTTTAAGACATATCTTTGTTGAGGAAGCCGCTGAATTTTGTCCGCAACGAGTGGGGCCCGATCAGGGAAGAGTTTATGCCGAGATTGAAAAACTTGCGCGCATGGGCGGGAATGCATCGCTCGGGTACACACTGATCAATCAGCGCGCCGAGGAAGTGAACAAGGCGGTACTCGAGCTCTGCGACTGTCTTATTCTTCACAGACAGAAAGGAAAAAACTCCCTCATCTCTCTTGGCAAATGGCTGGATGCTGCCGATGCTGAGGGAGGAAGAGAGATTGTGAAAAGTTTGCCAACCCTGGAACAAGGCGAATGCTGGGTCTGGTCGCAGGGATCCACAAAGCCACAGCGAATAAAGGTGAATGAAAAAAGAACTATCCATCCCGACCGCCGCAATCCATTAAAAATAACAAAAGATGTCGCAGTGGATGTTTCGCAATTCGTTGCCCGGCTTAAAAAGACATTGGATGTCGTCAATCAATCCGCTCCGTCAAAAACGAATGAAGGTCGGGAACATAAGATTGAGTCAACTATTCCCGAAAAGAAATTATTGATTGAACTTGAAGAAGAAAAAAGTATAAATGCAAAATTGGAATTGAGTCTCAAAGCCACACGTCAGGAGCTCGCCGAATCCAACACGGCGAGACAACAGTTACAGCGAACCATTGCCGAAATCAAAAAAATATTCCAGCCGCAATATTCCGTTCTCCGGCGAGTGTTTGAAAAAGTGGAAGACCTGCATGAAGAGGCGATTGATGAGCAAAAATATCAGATCTGGCTGGAGAATCCCAATCTACCTGATCTTTCTAAACAACTTCTCCGTGTGATGATTGAAATGAAGAAAGCAACACGAAAACAGTTGCTCCTGCGAGTCGGGAAAAAGGAAGGCGGACATATCAATAATTGTTTCTCAAAATTGACCTCCGCAAAACTTATAAAACGAGATGGAGAAAATTATGTACTGGAAGAGATCATCTAATGATAACCAAACCCAATAAGCAACTCATTCGACAGTTCGATAACGTCATTCTCGCCAACATGCAGCGCAATGAGCGATCGAATCTTTCTTGGCGAGATGTCAAACGGATATGTAAGGATGCTATTCCTTCCATCGATGTGTATCGAGATATTGATCCGAATAGCAGCCAGTTTATACATTCCATGCTTGGCGATCTTGAGAATTTAGAAAACAATGGTTTAGTCACAATCAATCGACGTGGAAAATTTATTCTCCGCATCGATCTAACTGAACGCGGGAAAGATGTGATAAAGAACACAGAGTTTATCCAGGAAAAGCACTGATGCCTAATCTCAAATTGTTGATCGAATTGTTAGAAAAAATCGACAAAACAAATACGAAATGCCGTGTGATAATTGATCATGATGGTTCAAATTGGTTCTGGCAGGTTCCTTTAAAAAATCTTACCGCCTCTGAGTTTTGTCCTCGTGAATTAAGAATAAAGAATGAACACAAACCATGAACAACTTGACTTTTTCAAAAATTGGTGGTAGTTTTCTGGCGTCTAATAACGCTAGCGGTTCCCCGGTCCGTTATAACCGGAATTTTCGTTTTAAGGAAACGATAATTCATTGGGTCAACCTTCCAGGTTCCGTAAGGGCTTGGGTTCTACTAGCGTGGAATAGACAAAGGTTGACCTTTATTCTGTACTGTCTAAATACGCTAGGAGGACTTATGTCCAGCAAAAAACGCCTCACCGTTTTACGTCTGGAAACAGACGCAACCGTTAAATCCTTGATCCTTCACCTTTCACCGATCGGCAATCGCTGTCGATACATTTCAAAACTCGATCCGGAAAGAATCAAACTCCATTTGTCATGGATCATTAGAAATCTTAATCAGATGAAAATCTTGGAAGGAGGTGCGAGATGAGCAATATAATTCATTGGACAGAAGATTCTATACTGGGTGCACTTCGTAATTTTATGGATTTTAATGGACGACCACCTTTGATGGAGGAATGCCTGAAAAGCAATGGATTACCCGATGGAACTACCATCACACGTAAATTTGGAACTTTCAATAAGGCTTTGGATAGATTAAAATACCCGAGGAATAAAAACAGGAATTATAACAAACAAGAAGCCTTGGATGCACTAAGGAAATTCGCATCAATATTGGAGAGAAGACCAAGGGGCGTGGATCTCGATGAAAGTGTTTTTGTATGGTTACCTAATCGGCAAGTTTATGATCACCTATTTGGTAGTCTGACAAAAGCATTAATATTGATCGGATTTGTTCCTTACTCTCCAAGAGGACTCCGAAAATATTCCGATGATGATGTCCTTTTGTTCATGCAATACTTGGCCATAAGGCTTGGACATGTTTTGAGAGAACATGATTTGAGAATTCGCATAGCAACAGATTGTCCCTCTGGTTCAACCTGTACTAAGCGATTCGGATCATGGTCAAATGCGATCGCTAAGGCATTTCCCGACGGGAAGATCGTCAAGGTTTCATTCGCCTGGTTACCAATGCGAGCGTTTTTATTTGTTCACCGGTTGATGAGGCGTTTTGAGAATTGACTCTCATTTTTAAATGAGGTAATTTGCTGTAGATAAGTTGTCTATTAAGGGTTAAGCGATCGCAAGCTGCCCCAATCTTTTCTGATCAAAAAATTAGAAGAGGTTGGGGCATTTTTATTTATGGAGAATACCGATGGCCTACAAATCCGAAAAGTTAGAAGCAAGGAGAATCTTCCTTGAGGAAGGGAAATCTATTGAGCAGATTGCTGCTGCCATGCCTCATGTTTCTGTCGGGAGTATTTATCGTTGGGCAGCAGAGGAGAAATGGCAGGAGGAAAAGGATGCGATCTCAATGACAAGTGTTTCTACATCGAAGCAGATGCTTAATGCGTTTGTAATTCAACTCGGCCGGACGATGGAGAAAATAAAAGAGACCGGCTCTGTTAATTCATCCGAAATTTATTCTTTGCGTCAACTTCTCCTTTCTGTTAAAGCTTTACAACGCGACATCGACTCATATGGGAATATTTTATTGGCGGTTTCTGAACTAGTAGAATTTTTATCAGAACGGGACCCGAAAATG
>Ga0187886_1004361_pt1 | contig 10191 bp, 11 predicted proteins | sample June2016WEW_20_1_FD_133001 | JGI IMG/M metagenome (GOLD analysis project Ga0187886, IMG submission 133001) | Peatland microbial communities from SPRUCE experiment site at the Marcell Experimental Forest, Minnesota, USA - June2016WEW_20_150 | ecosystem: Environmental > Terrestrial > Soil >... | reverse complement strand
GATGATTCCTATCATTTCTATCGTTGGAAAATCGGATAGCGGAAAGACCACTTTGATTGAAAAACTGGTGCCCGAGTTAACCCGTCGAGGTTATCGGATTGCTACAGTGAAACATGATATCCATGGTTTTGAAGTGGATCGTGAAGGGAAGGATAGCTGGCGACATAAACAGGCAGGGGCTCATACCGTCGTCATTGCATCGCCTAATAAAGTTGCCTTAATTCGGGATGTAGAGAAGGATTGGACCTTGGAGGAGATTCGGGAGAAATTGATTCAGGACGTAGATCTGATCCTTTCAGAGGGCTATAAAAAGGATGTCCAGCCCAAAATTGAGATCTTCCGGAAGGGGAAACATAAAGAGCTCCTCTGTACCAAAGAGGACAACCTCGTTGCCATTGTTTCGGACCAAACGTTCGATATCGGTACTCCCTGTTTTCATCTCGAGGATGTAAAAGGACTTACCAATTTTATTGAGAAAAAGTTCCTTTCATCAAAAGGGGAAAGAGGGGTTTCCTTAAAAGTAGATGGGAAAAAGATCCCGCTTAACGCTTTTGTCAAAGGTTTTTTGATGAATACGGTCAAAGGAATGCTCATGTCCCTGAAAGGATGTGACAAACCGAATCGTATCGAAATTCGAATCGAGGAGGATAAGGAATAAAGATAGGTTCTATTTATAAAAATAAGACCGAACCTAACAGACGTTGTCTGATTGATTCCAATTGCGCATTTCAGGTTGAAAGCGAGCATGACAATATTAGTCAATTAGCCAAGGCAACAAATTCTTTCTAAGCAGCAAATTTTGAGTCTTTATGAGCACCTATTTTGTTTCTCCAATATGTTGAAGCAGTATCGAAGAAATTTTATTGCCAAAACCAATTAATTTAGGTAAAAAGGTATTAAAAATAGATCAATCTTTGTTGCGTGAAGCAGACTTGATAGAGCCCCAAGGGCCAAGAGATAGATGGAAAGAAAAAGGAGTTGATGTGAATGAAGCTATTATTGCGTAGATTTGGAGTTATCTTTATCGGTATTTGGATGATGTTTTTTTATGGCTATACGTATGGACAAGAATCACAGACATTGAGAGCGGTAGAAATTGGACACAAGTGGGGGTTTCTTAACGAAGAAGGTCAAATTGTCATCCAACCTCAGTTTGATGCTGTTGGGACTTTTTCTGAAGGGTTGGCAGAGGTAAAGATCGGCAAAAAGTGGGGCTACATTGACAATACAGGGAGTATAGTGATCCCTCTCCAGTTTGATGCTGTTGAGACTTTTTCTGAAGGGTTGGCAGAGGTAAAGATCGGCAAAAAGTGGGGCTACATTGACAGAACAGGGAGAATCGTTATTCATCCTCAGTTCGATGATATCAGAAATTTTTCTGAAGGGTTGGCAGAGGTCAAAGTGGGACCCAAATGGGGGTTCATCAATGAAAAGGGTGAAATTGTCGTCAAACCTCAGTTTGATGTTGTTGGGACTTTTTCTGAAGGGTTGGCAGAGGTAAAGGTCGGCAATAAGTGGGGCTACATTGACAACAGAGGGAGTATAGCGATCCATCTCCAGTTTGATGCTGTAAGGACTTTTTCTGAAGGGTTGGCAGAGGTAAAGATCGGCAATAAGTGGGGCTATATCGACAAAACAGGGAAGTATGTCATCAGTCCTCAGTTCGATTATGTAATGGAGTTTCATGAAGAGTTTGCAGCGGTGAAGATTGGCAAGAAGTGGGGTTACGTTGACAAGACAGGAAAAGTAATTATCCATCTCCAGTTTGACGACGTTCGGAATTTCTTTGAAGGGTTAGCTGAGGTGAGAGTTGGCGAACGGTGGATTTTTATTGACAAAACGGGAAGGTACGTTCGCTTTTCAGACATCGAGAAAGGAAAAAAGAAAGAAAAGACATCAAGAGACGAAGTGGATTAGTTAAATGAAAGGCCTGTTCCTTTTTAAACTGGTATAGGAGAATAAACCCGGACTCGAAAAAGAGCATGATGAATGCTGGGTGTATCTAAGTAGTCGAAAGTACGGTCTATTCCACTTGTCAATCGAAAAATAGGTTTTTGAAAATTATCTCTTTAATTGCGATCTTTTATAAATAGGCGTCTGTCTCAGGTCGGATGAAGAGATCAACAGTAAACCTCACCACTCTTCCTGAAGGATGCTCACTATCTCTTTTTTGTTTCTGACGAGACTAACCACTCATAATGCAAGAGAAACTTTGTTAAGGCGTAGAATCAAGCTGTTATCTCCTCGATAATGATATCATCCTTGATTTGGATGCACCCCATCACACTCTGAGCCGCTGGGCAGGAGGTGAGGTAAAAGGAAAAAGCCTCTTTAGCCTCATCAACCTTCTCCTGGGGTACCTTAAGGTGGTATTTGACCCGGACCTGGGTGATTTTCAGGACATTGTTTACATTCTCGATATCTCCTTCCACATCAGCCCAATAACGGTCTTCTGGGGTGGGGATTTTTTTCTTGGCCAGCACTGTGGCCAGTGTTCCCATCATTCAGCCTGCCGTTGCTGCCACAATATGGTCAAGGGTGGCCGCATGTTCTTTCTCAGGCTCAATTTGGTAGAATCTTTTGATCCCACCGTGAACACCGTAATAGACGGGTTCTTTAAACCCTTCGATCATAGCTCTTCTTGTGGGACCTTTTTCCCTCACAATTTTGATGCGCGATATATGAACGATTTCTCCCATATTTCCCTCCCTTTATTTTGCTCCTCCACTCCTTCTTAAATCATCCCATCACATCGTCGCAAACTTTCATACAGACTCCACAGGTTAGCCCAGCTAGGCGGTATGTTCGACAAGCGAATTTGTTCATCGAATATGCCTCCCCTTGCTTAGGGATTTCAAGGGCTTGAACAGGGCATTCCCGGATGCAGGCATCACAATTGATGCAATAATCCCTATTCGTGAGTTGAGATGGTTCCAAAGAGGCTTCTGTTAAAATGCAAGCCAACCTCACCCGGGGCCCGTACTCCGGCGTGATTAGCAAACTATGGTGCCCGATTGTTCCCAAGCCAGCCAGCTGTGCTGCGTGTTTGTATGAGAAAAGGGAAGTCAAAAATCTCTGGTCTGTAGGACCCACTGCCGGCAAGGGTAAAGATCGGTAACCCTCCTGCTTGAAGAAACTGGCTAACTCGTGCACGGCTCTGTTCAATCGACCATTAAGATAATCAGTATGAACCCCCAATAACTCCCCACGCTCAGCTTCTCCGGCTTCCTTGGAAGGACCGAGCAGGGAGACTACCTCTTTATAAATTTCCTTGCCTAAAACAACCACGGATTTTGCATTGGGCAAAAGCGAGGTGGCTCTCTCTTTTAGTTCTTTTGAAGTTGATTTTTCTACAGAAGCAACTCCTATCAGTTCAACATCTAATTTGCTTTTCATCTCCTGTATGAAATGTCGGTCGAATCTTTTCATAGCACTTATCTCCTTCCCATTGGTATTTTCTGAGCTATGAATACTGTAAGTTCAATTTATATCTAACACTTTCTCTATTTGATCGTACCCTATTACTCCTTACAAAAGCTCTATCTTGATTTTTTGCTGAAACTTGACCAAACGGAAGCGTTATAAAATATCCAACTTACTTATCCATATAGTTTTTTAAGCAACCAGGCCGTCCTTTTTCCAAGTGTCTTTACGGCCTGCATGCCTTCTTTGTCTTTTTCCACTTCTCCCTTTTCCCTGCCAACGGCGAGACTCTGGCCAGGAATAATCATCTGGTTTCCAAGAAAGAAATGGTTGATGGTATCAAGAGTGTGAGATGCGCCGGCCCGCCGTACTGCGACCACAGCCGCACCGACCTTGTTCTTAAACATGCCACCATTGGCAATGGACACAAAACCGGCACGGTCAATCAGGGCCTTCATTTCGGCTGTGACATCGGTAAAGTAGGTGGGCGACCCCAAGATAATCCCATCTGCCCCGATCATTTTTTCGATACACTCGTTAGCTACGTCGTTTTTCACAGAGCAGCGCTGATCCTTATTTTCAACACACTTGTAGCAGGCGATGCAGCCCCGAATTTCCTTTCCCGATAACTGCACCAGTTCAGTTTCAATCCCCTCTTTTTCAAGCTCACGGAACAAATGATTGATGAGGATAGCTGTATTGCCGTCCTTGCGGGGGCTACCGTTAAATGCAACAACCTTCATTTTTTTCTCCTCCTTTTTAATTTCTTTGCTGATATTCCAGGCTTATCTGAGAAATAATTTATTCCTATGAAAAAGTCAACCCTTCGACTCCCCAGCATAAATGCTGGGGCTTGCTCAGGGTTGATATTAATTGTGAGGATAGGAAACATTAAAAGTTCAGATCATCACCCAGAGGGATTCCTCTCTCAGGGCCACGTTAACAATCTTTCCAATCGAAAGATCCAAATTTCGGAAGGCATAATGGGGGATGGCAATTTCAATGGGGATCTTTCTTTCTATCGTTTGAAGGTAAAGAGTGTGATACCTTCTTTTGTCGGCAATATCCATAATTTTCCCTAAAAAGATATTTCGTTTTAATGATTCTTTCACCGGTTTTCCCTCACGAATAATCATCACCTCTTCAGGCCGGATGAAGAGATCAACTTCTCTTCCCACTTCAATCGAATCTCGGCACAGACTCATTGGCATGGAAAATTGGAGGCCATTAACTCCGAGGATCAATCGCTGGAGGAGGTCGTCTTTCCTCAAGATTTTTGCCCGGTAGAGGTTCCTTGCCCCCAAAAAATGGGCTACTTTCTTGGACTTGGGTCTTGAGAAGATATCATCTCTCTCTCCCACCTGTTCTACCTTCCCATCCATGAATATCGTGATTCTGTCGCTTAAATAATAAGCTTCTTCAAAATCATGTGTTACGCATAGGATGGTTGGATGAAATGAGGAATGGAGGGTTTTTAAGAGTTGTTGGATTTCAGCCTTTATAGAAGGGTCGAGATCCGAGAGGGGTTCGTCGAGGAGAAGAAGCTTTGGCTTGGGCGCCAATGCCCTGAGGAGGGCAACTCGTTTCTTCTCTCCTCCGCTGAGATTAGCCGGGTATCGTTCGAGGAGGCTTTGAATTTTCATCACCTGAATCAAAGCCTGAACATATTCTTCATAAGCTTTCATTGCAAGATTTCTTGCTTTGATTCCATAAAGAATATTATCCCTTACCTTAAGGTGGGGAAAGAGGGCTAAGTCTTGCGGAACATACGAGATTTCCCTTTGCTCTGGTGGTAAGTCTTGAACTTCCCTTTCGCCGATCCAAATCTTACCTTTTTTCGGTTTATACAATCCCATGATAGATTCGAGAATCAAAGTTTTGCCACTCCCTGTAGGGCCAAGAAGAAAATGGAACCCTTCTTCCTCAATTTTAATATTGAGGTCCGTTATTTTGAACGAATCAAAAAGGATGGAGAGGCCGTCGATCCTAATCATATCGAAATCTCTTACCAGTTAACCGGACACCGTAAAGGGTGGCCAGGCCAAAGACGACTAAGATGAGAATCAGGACAATCGCCTTATCAATATTGGCAGAGGCCAAGGCAGTAAAGATGGCAATCGGCATGGTCTCAGTCTTACCTGGCATTGCTCCTGCAAGCGTAACCGTAGCTCCAAATTCTCCAATCGCTTTTGCCCAGGATAGAATTACTGAAGCGATGAGTCCCCTGAATGAAAGAGGGAGAGTGATTTTGTAAAAGGCCTGCCACGAAGAGGATCCGAGGGATCGAGCCACAGCTTCATACCTCGGAGAGATTTCATCTAAAGAGGCCTTCATCAATCGTGTCGCCAAACCTGCAATCGACGCAAATTGGGCTAAAATAATGCCCGGGACTTCGAAAACAAAAAAGATACCTTTATTCTGTATCAACTCTCCCAAAGGGGTATTGAAGAAGACGAGGAGAGAGGCACCGAGGGCAATCGGTGACATGACCATAGGGATTTCTAAAAATGTATCGATGATTCGTTTGCCCACAAAGTCAAAGCGAGAAAGGGCATAAGCTGCTGGAAGCCCAATCGCCACAGCAAAAAAAGTTGTGGCTGTGGCTGTGACGAGACTCAATCGAATGGAAAAGAGAGTATGGGGATGAACCAAGGCCTCCAAAAATCCCTTTCCGCTTGCAAAATAGAAGAGGGCGAGAAGAAGGCCTAAATAGAAGATGAAGAGTCCTGCTGCAGCACCCAACATTGTATAACGGAAACTCATTTCTTTTCTCCTTCATAGTTTCGCTATGCCCGTCCTCCGTAGCAGGCTACAGCGGAGGGTGGACACTATGCTCTATGCACTCTGCTATCAAGGTTGCCTCGTCCTCCATTCTTTAGGCAAAATATACTCTCCTCCAATAGGGGTATCAGGCCTGGTAAAACGAAGGGCCTCTTGTAGGTCCATCAGGTAATGATATTTTCGAAAGATATTCTTTCCCTGTGAGGAGAGGAGGAAATCAATAAATCTTTGTGCTAAAATTTTGTCCTGTGTAAATTTAGAGATAGCGATTGGAATGTAACCGATTCTTGGAACCTCTTCCGGTTTTAAATAGATTGTCTCAATCCGTTTGGGGTCCCAATAATGAAAGACTCTCCAGCCTAAGACAGCATCCACTGCCTTCAAAGAAATGGCATTTGCAGTTTTTTCACAGCTTTCGGTGTAGTTCACAAGATTCTTTTTAAACTTTTCCTTTTCGATAGGACTGAGATTCTTTTCGATGATTTCCACAGCATAGGTCCCTACGCAGACCATCTCTGGATTGGCGATCGCTACCCGGATTCCGTCTTTTGTCAAATCTTTGAGGGAATGGATTCTTTTAGGATTCCCCTTCTGGACATTGATTGCAGGAAGAAGATAGACGATCGTTTTTTCAGTTTCAGGGAAGACAAAGCTATCCTTTTTTGCTATTTCCATGAAATCGGATGATCCAGGAAAGTAGAGATCACCCTTCCTCGTTAGTTTCATCTGAGAGAGGACAAATCCTGAACCACCAAAGATCACATCCACGGGTATGCCCGTCTTCTCCTGTAAAATTTTAACTGCCTCTTCTGTCGCAGGTTTACTTGCTGCACCGGCAAAGATCAGAAGCCGGTTCGAAGAGGGTTGGGCATTTTGAATGAGAGAGAGGATCAGAAAAATCGGTATCAAGGAGAGGGACTTTTTCATTTCCACTCTTTTCCTTTCCCTCCTCCTATCACTCTTCCCCGCCCTGTACCAGTATGGTTCAGGGGTCGAGGGGAGAGGGAAGGGGTGAGGGGGGGGCCAAAGTGTTTTTGGTAGATTTTGTCAAGGGCGATTTTTACATCCTTCCGAAATTGTCTATAATGCTTTAGGAGATCTCTTGCGTTAGGGGTGACCTTGGAACCTCCTCCAGATTCGCCTCCGACTCTCCGCTCAAGGAGAGCAAAACCGAGTCTATCTTCTAAAGTCTGGATCAATCGCCAAGCCTTGCTATAAGCCATACCCATCTGATTTGCTGCTTGGTGGAGGGACTTCGTTTTCTCAACTCGTTTTAATAGTTCATAGGGGCCGTCACCAAAAGCCTTACCATTGTTATCGAGCCAGACTTTGTAAGCGATCTTCATTTCGAATCACCGTTATTCTAAAATGAGAATAACGGATTTATAATTAATATTTTGGAATCTGTCAAGTCGTTTCTTCTTCAGGCGGATTTGCCTTGAGGTGCCTTGGTTTGTTAAGATAAAATTAAATAAAACCAAATATAGAATTTAACATTTTGTTTTATTTATCCTGAGGAGCTTAGCGCGAAAGGATCCCTCATGATGAAAGGAAAGGTTATTTTTATCTTATTGTTTTTTGGGATCCTCTTACCGATTCAGGGATTGGCGATATCTGGATCGGGAGAGGATCAGGGGGACCCGAAACTCGAAGAGAAAAGGGTTTTGGAGTGGAGAAAAGAACGAGATACATTTTTTAAGACCCATCAGCGTTCCCCCCTCACTCCGATAGAGAAGAGAAATTTTAAAGGTTTAAAATACTATCCCTTCGATCCAAAATATGTTTTTTCTGGCCAAATTGAACGCTACATTCTCCATATCAACAACCCGAAATATTATGCAACCTTTCTAACCAATAAAGGGATCAATAAACGTTATATTCGATATGGCAAATTTCATTTTAAGTTGAATGGGAAGGAATATACCATCGAAATTTACAAATCCATTTTGAGTGATAACCTCTTCATTCCTTTTAAAGACAAGACCAATGGGAGAGAGAGTTATGAAGGGGGAAGGTATATCGATGCCGAAATCCTGCCAGGTTATAAAATGGTTTTAGACTTCAATATGGCCTATTACCCCTCCTGTGCCTATAATAATAACTTCATCTGTGTGCTCCCACCCAGAGAGAATGCGCTCGATGTTGAAATCCGAGCCGGCGAAAAAAATTTCAAATAATTTCCACTCTACTTTTTATTGAAATAGCGAAGAAAGGACTCCTCATGTCCCAGGTAATTTCACAAGGGGCTCTTACTAGATTTTCCACACTTCCTTACTGAAAGGGTGATTTTTCAATTTTACCTGACAATGCAACATTTCAATCTTTAATCGATTACGTTTATTGTCTGTCGGCCCAACTGCATTCATTGTGGTAAATTTTTCTTGACACACTAACGCCATTTTCATATACTCATCTCACCCCAAAGCGAGTTCTTATCAAACGCTTGACTCATAAGTACGTACTCTCTCTATGCTCCCCCTTTATCGGACTGCACCAGGAGGAATAGTTATGGCGTCAATGAGAAATGATCTGGAGCCCTTTTTTAAGCCGAGACACATCGCCATCGTCGGCGTTACGCGATCGGAGTATAGCTTCGGGGGCATGAGCTTTTTGCAGAAACTCCAGGAGGCCGGCTTCCCCGGGACGCTTTATTCCATCAACCCGAAGGCAACCGAAATCAGGGGGCTTCCGGCCTATCCGAATCTCTCTTCCCTACCCGTGGTACCCGATCTTGCGATGGTGTGCGTCGCCGCAGCACATGTGCCGGCTGTTCTGGAGGAATGCGGCCGGATCGGCCTGCGGCACATTCATATCCTGACCTCCGGGTTCAAGGAAATCGGAACAGAGGAAGGAAGGCAACTTGAGGAACAGATCGCTTTCATCGCAAAGGAGAAGGAACTTCTCGTCATCGGACCTAACTGCATGGGCCCATACTGCCCGGCTTCAGGCCTTACGGCCTGGGGAGCGATACCCGGCGCACGCGGTCCTTTGGGTGTCATTTCGCAGAGCGGGTCCATTACGCAGCGCCTGACCGAATATGCCTATTCCCTCGGCATCGGAACGGATAAAGCCGTGAGCGTCGGCAATGAAGCTGTTCTTAATAGCCTGGACTTCCTCGAGTTCATGGGTCAGGATGAAGGCATACGGGTCATCGCTCTGTACATCGAGAGCATGAGGGACGGGAGAAGGTTCTTTGAGTTGGCACGGGAGATAAGCAAAAGGAAACCCATCATTGTCTGGAAAGGCGGGGAGACCGAAGTGGGGGCACGCACAGCGGCCTCTCATACCGGTGGAATGGCGGGTGAGCAGATGATATGGGAGGCCGTTTTCCGTCAGACGGGGGTGATCCATGTAAGTTCGCTTAATGAGTGGATGGATGCGGTCATCGCATTCGCGCTTTTGCCCCCACCCGGCAGCCGTGGGGTCTTTTTGATCGGCGGCGGCGGCGGCAACAGTGTGGTGAACAGCGACACGTGCATCCACGAGGGTCTCGATGTCCCCTCCCCGTCATCTGCCACCATGGGAAAACTCCGCGAGACCGTGCCGGGTGCAGGTTCCATTGCGGGAAATCCCCTGGATGACTGGCAGACCTTTGTGGACCCCGCCTACTTCGGAGCCATATTGGATCTTGTTTGCCAGGACCCGGCTATGGGGATGGTCATCGTGGATCGGCTGATTCCGAGAAAGGCCTTCCACATACCCGACCTGCCCGATTCCACCCAGGCGACGATCGAGCAGGTGAAACGAAGAGGCAATCGGAAGCCCGTGGTCTTCATGGTGGATTCCGAGGGTGGCGATCCGGAGCTGGGGGCGCAGGGCGCGAGCTTGCGGGCGGAATTCGGCAAAGGAGGCATTCCCGCCTATCCCTCGGTGAAGCGGGCCGCCCGTGCCCTCATTCACCTGTATCGTTATTATAACTGGTTGGACCGGATCAAGACGCCGGATTTATAATGAGCGCCTAAAGAAAGTTGGTTCTTTAGGCATTCT
>Ga0187886_1004360_pt1 | contig 10194 bp, 10 predicted proteins | sample June2016WEW_20_1_FD_133001 | JGI IMG/M metagenome (GOLD analysis project Ga0187886, IMG submission 133001) | Peatland microbial communities from SPRUCE experiment site at the Marcell Experimental Forest, Minnesota, USA - June2016WEW_20_150 | ecosystem: Environmental > Terrestrial > Soil >... | reverse complement strand
GCTCGAGCTCATTTCGCAGGAAAGAAGGAAAATCCATCTCCTGATCGCCGACGTGGTGATGCCGGGAATGGGAGGCCCCGAGCTCTCATCGCGGGTCGCCGCTCTGCTCCCCTCCATCCGCACTCTCTTCATCTCCGGGTATGCCCAGCACTCCCTGGAGTCGAGCGGAATTCTGCCGGGCGGCGCCCGCCTGCTGCGCAAGCCATTCGACAAGGGCGGCCTGCTCGGCACGGTTCGTTCCGTGCTGGACTCCTGAGCATTACACGGTCTGGCAGAAGCCTGCGATCGCCTGGACCGCCTCCTGAAAGTTCTGCTCGTATGTACGGCCCGAGCTTTTTCGAGGCTTGAATGAGTGATCGCCGTCTGCTCGATCACCCTGATCCAGGTCTCTCCTAGCACCCTCGTGGGATCCGGCCGGGACCACGTGCGGTTTTTTCTCGACTCCTGCATGTACGGAAACTCGAACCGGACCACCCGAAGAGAGCCAGCCGCAAGAGCCTCGGCCATTTCCTGCATGAAAGGCGAGTCCATCCCCGCACCGGCGCCGTGGGCGAGGATGATCGTCGGACCGGGGTTTCGGCCCTTCGGCGCATCGATTCGCAAGGGTATCTGCGTCACTGCGTGGCCCCCCGATTCGCGCGTGGGTACATTGGGGCAGTATGGCAACCGAGGAGTACAGGCGCAAGCGGGACTTCACGCGGACGCCCGAGCCGGGGCCCGCCAGGCACGCAGGGAAAGGCAGCATCTTCGTCGTTCATCGCCATGAGGCGCGAAATCTCCACTACGACCTGAGGATCCAGGCGGACGGCGTGCTCGCCTGCTGGGCGGTGCCGAAGGGATTCTCCTACTTTCCAGGGGACAAGAGGCTTGCCGTTCGGACCGAGGACCACCCGTTCGATTACAAGGACTTCGAGGGCGCCATCCCGAAGGGGCAGTACGGCGCCGGCACGATGAAGATCTGGGATACGGGGGAGTACGTCCTGAGGAAGTCGCCCGACATTTCGCACGCCCTGGCAAAAGGAGAGCTGAAGCTCGAGCTCATGGGACGCCGGCTGAGGGGCGAATGGCACCTTGTGCGGACGAAAGCCGCGGAGGGCAGGAACTGGCTCCTGTTCAAGGCCCGCGATCGCTACGCCGGCTCGGGCAGCGACTTGTTCGGCGGCGCCGACATGAGTCGGGCGCAGGTCAAGCCGATGATCCGGCGTGTATCCCGCATGGAGCCTGCCGACGGCTTGAAGCCGTTCTCGGATCCGGACTGGCTCTTCGAGCCTGCCCTGGTGGGGAAACGAGTTCTCGCTTCGATCGATGATTCGCGCGTGTGCCTGCGCGCAAAGTCCGGAGACCTGGCCCCGAGACTGCCCCTCATCGCCTCCCACATGGGCAGGCTGCGCGCGCAGAGGGCGCTCCTTGACGGGGTGGTAGTCGCCCTCGACAGGAACGGCGCGCCGAGCGACGCGGCGCTGGATCAGCAGCTGCTCGACGACGGCAAGGGGTGTGTGCTCTACGTCTTCGATGCGCTCTACGCGGAAGACTGGGACCTCCGCCGCCTGCCGCTTGCCGAGCGCAGGTCAGTTCTCCGCGCCCTGCTCCCTGAATCGGACACCCTGCTGCTCGTGGATGCCACGGTGGAACGCGGAGAGATGCTCGCGCATGCAGCCGCGGAGTCGGGTTTCCCTGCTGTCATCGCGAAGCGATGCTCCAGCCCCTATCGATCGGGGAGCTCGGACGACTGGCGAAGGATCCCGCTGCGCAGGATCACGCCGCGGAAAAAGACGGCGCAGAGCGCCGCGGGGCACCGGGCGCGAGTCTCGATACCCGTCACGCACCCGAAGAAAGTGTATTGGCCGGAGCAGGGATTCACCAAGCAGGACCTCGTGGCCTACTACGATCGTGCGGCGAACTGGATCCTGCCCTATCTCGCGGAGCGGCCGCTTCACCTCTACCGCTGGCCCGACGGCATTCGCGGCAAATCTTTCTACCAGAAAAAGCTCCCGGAGGGTGCGCCCGACTGGATCGAAACCACGAACGTGGCGCGTGAAGGCGCGGAGCCGTCGTTCTACGCGGTCTGCAACGACCGTCGGACGCTTCTCACGCTGGTCAACCTGGGTACCATCGATCTCCATCCCTGGCTCTCCCGCCGCGGCAGCCTGGATTCTCCTGACTGGGCGATCCTGGACCTGGATCCGAAGGAAGCCCCGTTCGCAGACGTGGTGAAGGTTGCGCGGATTCTCGGAAAGCTCCTGAGGGGAATCGGCGTCGAGCCGTACCTGAAGACCTCGGGCTCCACGGGGCTTCACATCTGCATTCCCCTGAAGCCGGGATTCACCTTCGATCAGAGCCGGATGTTCTGCGAGGCGCTCGCCCGAGTCGTGGTACGCGAGCATCCCGACCTTGCCACGGTGGACCGTGCGGTCAGTCGGCGGGCGGGCCGGGTCTACATAGATTTTCTGCAGAACCGCCGGGAACAGACCGTGGTCCCGCCGTACGTGGTCCGGCCCGTCGAGGCTGCGTCGGTGTCGATGCCCCTTTCGTGGGACGAGCTCGAGGGCGACCTTCGGATCAATGACTTCACCATTCTCACGGCCCCGGCGCGCATCGAGAGGACGGGGGACCTCTTTCGCACGGCGCTGCGGCAGCCGCAGGATCTCACGAAAGCGATACGCGCCCTCAGCCGCCAGCTTTCGTCGCGTCAGCTCTCCACGTCGTCAGCCGCGGGCGCCCGGAGAAGACGAAGGCGAGCCTCGCTCGGAAACGCACGCACGCACTCCGTGCGATGGACCGCCGCCTCGTCATGACGATCCAGCCGCTCGAGGATCGTGGCAAGATTGCAATGCGCATCCGGATAGTCGGGTTCCAGGGAGAGTGCCCTGCGATATGCCATGATTGCGTCATCCGCCTTCCCCATGGCCACCAGGGCATTTCCGAGATTGTTCCACGCCTCGGCGAACTCGGGGTCGAGCTCGAGCGCCTGAAGGTATTGCTCCGCCGCCTCTCCCTCGCGCGCGAGCTGGTACAGGATGTTGCCGAAGTTGAAAAAAGCCTCCGCGTCGGGTTGGCCGTCGAGGGCCCGGGCGTACCCCTCTGCCGCCGCGGCGAGATCTCCACGATCCTCGGCATCTTCCGCGTCGGACAGCGGGTCCCCGGCAGCCTGCGAGTCGAGAGGAAACGACGACACCCTGACGCCGGGTGTGACGGCGTCCGGTCCGAAAGAGAAGAGCAGCTGGCCGCCCGGATCGGCCCATCCGCCGCCGGGAAGCCTCACGCGCAGCCGGCGGGCGAAGGAGTCGAGTCTCCCGACGATCTGCCCGCCGCCCGGCAGCCAGCGGGCGATCTGCTCGAGGCTCGAGCGGATCTGGGAGGCCGGCACCCCGGAAGCGGTGAGCCTGCTCAAGTTGCGCGCCTGGAGGATATCCTTGATCTCGAACCATGCCAGCCGATTCGCTACGCGGGCGGGCCGTATCAAGCCCTTTCGCAGCCACGAACGCACAACCGAAAGAGGCGTCTCGATGATCCGGCTCACTTGCGCAGCCGTGTAGAGGCGAGAGAAATCGCTCAGCTCATCCGCGGCGCCGAGGAGCTTCAGGAACTCCGTCTCCTCGATCAGCCGTATCGGCGCGCCGTTCTGCTTGAGCTCCCGGAAGAGGAGCATGTTCCGGGTCACTCCTCCGGAGGCGGTCAAGTGACCTGCATGGCCCGCGACTATCAGCGAGGTGGACGCAGCGGGCTCCTCCACGTGGCGCCCTCCGGCTTCACCGATGCGGCGGACTGCCTCCGAGCGTTTCATGGACGCCAACCGCCCCGTCAGGGCGACTTCCTTTCCGCGCAGCGTTTCCAAGGGCATGCGTTTACTCTTCGATCAACCCTTCGAACACCGGGGCGCGCAGCATGCCTGCCTGGGTCCAATCCGCGAAGCTCACCGTGCAATAGTACTCCGGTTCGATCCAGCGTGCACGCTCATCACAGGGCACCAGGGGAGACTCCCGGAGCTTCACCCTCAGGAGGGTGTTGAGATGAGCGCGGTGCGCGTCGGTAAATCCTCCGCCGACTCTCCCCACGTATCGAAGCCCGGCTTCGCCGTTGGCGGCCACGAGAATGCTCTGAAAATCATCCCCTTTTTCGATGAACCCGATGATCACGGCCTGGAGCATCGAGCGTCGTTTGACCTTGATCCAGGCGCCGTTCCGCTTGCCGGCGGCGTACGCGCTCGAGAGGCGCTTGCCCACCACACCCTCCAGGCCCTGGGCACTGGCGGTCTGGAAGAAAGCCCTTCCGCTTCCCCTGACTCCCTCCGACAGCAGAAGCCCCTTCCAGCGTGAAGCCGCGACGGCATGCTCCAGGCGCCCGCGCCGCTCGGCGAACGGAAGTTCCATGAGCGGAGAATAGTGCTCGAAAAGGATGTCGAAGGCAACGAAAACGGCGGGCGCGGCTCTTTTCTTTTTTCCCGTGCCGAGCACCGTCTCCAGATCGGGCTTGCCGTTTCTGAACGCGACGAGCTCACCGTCGAGTACGAGGCCCTTCGGGAGGTCCGACAGACCCTCCAGGTCCGGGTAGCGATGGGTGATCTCGATTCCGTTGCGGCTCATGAGGCGGACCCCGGAAGGTTCGATCACCGCCTGGGTGCGGATCCCGTCCCACTTGAACTCGAAGAAATACTGGTCTGAATCGAAAGGCCGGCCCGGGACCGCCAGCATCGGCGGTACGAACCGCGGGAGCGCCTTCGGTCGGGAAGGTTTGCGGGAGAGCGTTTTCCGTGGGGGCGGCTTAGCCAATCTTCTTCTTCCTGGCCGTCGCGCTCTTCACCGGCCTTGCGCTCGGGGCCTGCTTGAGGCCCGCCTTCGAGGCTTTCTTCTCCCCGACGGGGACTTTCACGCCGTTTGCGGCCTGCGCCTCGGCAACGCTGCGCTTCAGCGCCTCCATCAGGTTGATGATCTTCGGCTCCTCGGGATCCCGGACCTGGACCACCTCCTTGCCCTCGATCTTCATCTGGATGAGCTTCGTGAGCTTCTCCTTGTAGACGTTCCGGTAGTGGGAGAAATCGAACTCACTGATGATGGAGGCCTTGATGAGCGTGTCGGTGAGTGCCGTCTCCGCCTCGGTGACGGGTGTGTCACTGACCTCGTCCTTGAAGGCCGCGGCAGGCTTCACCTCGTCTTTCCTGTTGAGCACCGTCATGGCGAGCAGCCCGTCGACGGCTCTCAGCAGGACGACCTGTTCCTTCTGCGAGATGACGACTTCCGCGATCGCCGAAACACCGTTTGACTCCATGCCCTTGAGGAGAAGGTTGTACGGCTTCTGCCCGACTGGGCCGTCGGGTGTGAGGTAGTACGTCTTTCCCCCGAGATAGACTGTGCTCAGCGCGTCGGGCTTGATGAAGCCATCGATCCGGATAGACTTGTCGCTCTCTGTGCGAAGCTTGTCGATCTCCTCATCCTCGATGATGACGTATTGCCCCTTGTCGTATTCGTAGCCCTTGACGATCTCTTCACTCGAAACCTCGCCCACTTCGGGCGCGAACTTCTTGTACTGGATTCTCGTGAGTGTCTTTGCGTGAAGCTGGTGGAGCGTGATGTCGTTGCCCGTCGCGGTCGCCGTGTATGCCTTGACGGGTACCGATACGAGGCTCAATTTCAGAAAACCTTTCCACGAGGCGTGGGCTGCCATGACTTCCCCTTTCCAGCGCCGAAGGCACTGGGCGGGACATCGGCGTGCGCCCGGCGGACGGCGAACCTCTCCCGGTGCAAGAAGCTACGAATGCATTTCGCCGAAGTCAAGAAAAGATGCTACCCTTTCCACAATGAAGATTGTCGGCATTTTCGGATTCATGCTCACGGCGATCCTGAAACGGGCAGGCTTCACCGCGTGCCGGCTGAAGACATGCATGGAATCCTGCTGACGCTCGAGGGCTGGCTCGGGCACTACGGATACGGACTCGTCTTCGCGACGATCCTCCTCGAGGATTTCGGCCTGCCGGCGCCAGGGGAAACGGTCCTGATTTCCGCCGCGCTCGTTGCCGCGAAGGGCAAGCTGAGCATCTTCATCCTTCTCCTCGCCGCCTGGCTTGGAGCGGTGATCGGAGACAACATCGGCTACGCAATCGGCAGGTTCGGCGGCCGCGCCCTGGTGCTCAGGATCGGCCGCTACGTCCTGCTGAACGACACGCGTCTCTCCCGGGCGGAGGGTTTCTTCCGCACGCGCGGTCCGATCGTCGTAGTCATCGCACGCTTCATCGAAATCCTGCGGCAGCTGAATGGGATCGCGGCGGGAATCCTGAACATGCCCTGGTGGAAATTCCTCTCGTTCAATGCGTTCGGCGCGTTCCTGTGGGTCGGCTTCTGGGGGACGCTTTTCTACCTTGCAGGAGCGCAAGCCATCCACATCCGGTCTCTCATGAAACTCTACTGGTGGATTCTTCCGGCACTGGGAGCGCTCGTGCTCCTCGGGCTCGGCGCCGCGTTCCTCCTGCGCAGGCGGAACTCAGAATAACAACTGGAAGAGCGCACGCACCCGCCCGTCAATCGCGCGAATGAGTCCGATTCGTCCGTCCCTGGGCGCCAGGTGTCCCCTGATTCGATCACCCGCGCGCGGCGTCCAGTTCCTTCCTGCTCCTCGCGATATAGCTCCGCAGATCTTCCATGCCGTACTCTCGGGAGAGCTTTCGCGCGCTCACGCCGGGCCGCCGGGCGCGAAGGACGAACCATTTCTCCCGAGGCAGGCTCATCTCGACCTCGATGTCCTCTGCGTGCTCCGCGAGCAGGCTCTCCAGTTTTTTCATGTTGAAGTCCTGGTGACAAATCGTGCGATCGAGGTCGAGAACGACCCTGCTGACGTTGACTTCGCTCGACTGTTCCGAGAGGATCTCGCGTCCGGTGATGTCATAGACGAGGCATTGGCCTGCCTGGGTGGCAGTGACGATGTAGAAGTGGTGCATGAGAGCGTGGGCCTGAAGCGTCGTCCCTCCCGCGTACTCGCTGGGCCACACGACAACCTCCGCCCCCTCGCGTTCCAGGGTCTGCCAGAGCTCAGGGAAATTGGCGTCGAAGCAGATGGCCATGCCGAGGAGTCCGAAATCGGTCTTGTGCACTGACACTTCCTCGCCGCGCGAGACAGGAGGATCAACCTCCCGCTCCTGCTGGTAGGGAAAGATCTTGTCATACACAGTGACGATGGAGCCGTTCCTGTCGAGGAGAACTGCAGAGTTCAGACGGCGTCGGCCATCGATGCGGTCGATCGGACAGACGATCCAGGTGGCGTGCTTTTCTGCCAGATCTGCCATGGTGGAGACCGTCGGACCGTCGAGTGGTTCGGGGACGTGCTCCTTCTGGCCCAGCCACGTCTCAGGGAGCACGATCAGGTCCGTGCCCCTCGCACCCTCAGATTCTACGATGCCGGCGATCGTCCCGAGAGTCTTGCCGATAGCGAAGCTGATGCTCGAAATCCGTACGGACCTGCCGGTGGCATCGATCATCGTTCGTGGCGGGGTACGCGACGTCACCTCATTCTCCCGTCAGATAAGTTTCTTCCCGATGATGATCTCTTCGATCTGCTCGATCGTTGTTTCGCTCTTTCTCAAGTCTCCCACCTTCAACAAAAATGGTGATAGCAGGACATGGTTGTCAAGCTTTTTTGGAAGTTCAACCACTCCGAATGAGCGACCCCGCCTATTTCCTGACCTCCATGGCCACGGAGAAAAGTGCCTCGACATTCGCCCACGGGAAACCCGGATCGATTTCGATGTAGAGCCATGACCCGCCATGCGCGGTGTCGAACGTGTCGAGGAGTCGCAGCACATAGTCGCGAACCTGGCGCGGCGATCCGCGCTGCATGAGATCCCCCCGGTCCGGATGCAGCTGCACCGCGATCCCCAGTTCGCGGCATCGCCGCGCCAGCTCCTTCAGGTCGTAGAGGGGCAGCTGGGGCCACAGCGCCGTGACCCCGACATCCCGCAGGTCCTCCAGAACGTCCGTGACCTGTCCGCAGGTATGGAAGAATACGTTCCGGCCGTCACGTCGGATCGAATCGAAGAGCTCGTTGTATCGAGGCTTGAAAAAGCGACGGAAAGCCGCGGGGGAAATCATCAGCGCGTTCTGTGTGCCGAGATCGTCGCCGAAGGCCACCGCATCGCAGCCCAGGAGCAGGGCGTGCCGCGCGAGGGCCTTGTTGTAGGCATTGATGATCTCCGCGATCCTGTTGATCTCCGCCGTGTCATCTTCGATGTCCATCAGGATCAGCTCGAATCTTCGCACCCAGCGGAGCGTCTCGAAGAGGGCGCCTCCCTCCCCGATGAGGTACCAACTCTGCCTGTGCCGCCCGGCCGCTGCATGGGCCTCTTCGAACTGGAGGCCGGCTGTTGGCGGCGGTTCAGGACCCCGCCAGCTATCCAGCGCAGAGAGGTCGTTCAAGGGCCAGCCGATGGGATGGCCCCAGATGCCGAAGATACGGTATTCCCAGGTCGTGCCCCAGGCGTCCGTCCGTACGGCGTGGTAGCGGCCGTCAGGGTCGAAATCCGCTGCCGGGGGAGGATCGGGCAGCTTCACCTGCTGCAGGTCGCCGAAATCGTGGCCGCACGCGCGCGCCAGGTCGAGGAGCTTCTGGCCGTGCTCATACAGGCCGGCCGGAGAGGGGGCAATCTGCAGCGGAATCCTGTCCGGGGTCCGGAATCTAAGGGCGGTCTCGACCCTTTCTCTTGGGAGCATCGACGAACAGTAGCACGCGCTCCGCGGGTCGTAAATCGGGAAAACCCAGCAGCACCGACGAAGCGATTGGACTCCGCCTCCTTTGGCTTGATCCCGCGGCCGATGCCGAAGCCCTCACGTCGTGGCGGGCCGAGGGAACTCGTTGACGTGCCGGTACTCAGGATCCTTGGCCTGGAGCCTCATGATCGTCAGGATCTCGCCCCATGCCGGGATCAGCCCATGCACGGTGACCGGCATCTGCTTTGCGATTGTCCTGTGCAGCTCCCCGAGGTTGTAGCAGGGAACCGCGGCGTACATGTGATGCTCCGTATGATAATTCATCCGGAAGTAGAGGAACCGGACAAAAGGATTCAGCTCGATCGTGCGGCAGCACAGCCTGAAGTCCGACACATTGTCCTGGAGGCCGATGTGCTGGGTGATGTTGATGAGCCACTGGAAGCCTCCCGCATAGAATCGCGCAAAGCTTATGACAACGGCGAACAGCCAGTGCCCGCTCGCCACCGAGGCGACGATGATCAGGAGGTGACCGAACAGCACGATCCGCGCCCAGCGCTTCAGAAGGCGGATCCCGACCTTGTCCCGCTCCGGGAACAGGGTGCGCTCCCAGCTGGTCTTCAGGCGGCCCATGCTGTGACGGACCAGGGTGCTCACAACCTTGTAGAAGCCCAGAGGGTTCACCACCGCGCACAGGAGAAACGTTCGTATGGTCAGCCGGAGGGGAAGGACAACTTCTTCATCATCGGGGGGTGAAGCGTGCTCGCGTGGTGGCGGATGTGACTGGCCCGGAACATCACCTGACTGTTCCAGCTCAGGAACGAGAAGACACGAAGGAAAACCGTGTTCAGACGTTTGGATTTGAAAACGGTCCCGTGCACCAGCTCGTGGAAGCCGTTGAGCAGGAACGCGTAGAATGTGCCATGAATGAAGAGGATGACGAAAAGCCATGGCAGGGGGAGATGGGCGTAGGCATAGAAAGCGGCCGCGCCAGTGAGGATCAGGAGGCACAGGAAGGGCACCGTCTGCAGGAAGCCCTTCCAGTTGCTGCGCTGGGTGAGCTCGCGCAGCTTTTCTTTCGCTATCGGCACTCGGTACCAGTTGATCGGGAGACCACCCTCACCAGCTGACGTGACGCTGTCGCTCATCTCGTCTCTCCTTCAACAGGTCGAAGATACTTCTCCAGGGCTCTTGGCGTGAAGAGAAATCAGAGATTCCTGAGGGATACGTGTCCTGCCGGCACGATCGCTCAGCGCTGGCTGAATGCACTGACGGCGAGGGACACGAGGATGAGTGCTCCAATCGCCACGTCTTGAAAGTATGCGTTCACCTGAAGCATGTTCAGCGCGTTCGAGATGATTCCCGTGAGAAGCACGCCAAAGAACGTGCCGATGATCTTCCCCTTGCCGCCCGTCATCGGCGTCCCTCCGATGACCACGGCCCCGATGGCCTGCAGCTCGATCCCGCTCCCGGTGGAGGGTTGCGCTGCCCCGATGCGAGACAGCAG
>Ga0187886_1004357_pt1 | contig 10197 bp, 7 predicted proteins | sample June2016WEW_20_1_FD_133001 | JGI IMG/M metagenome (GOLD analysis project Ga0187886, IMG submission 133001) | Peatland microbial communities from SPRUCE experiment site at the Marcell Experimental Forest, Minnesota, USA - June2016WEW_20_150 | ecosystem: Environmental > Terrestrial > Soil >... | reverse complement strand
GTGGGTGGCCAATATCTTCTCACGGTGCGCCTCGGGGAGAGGATCATCAAGGTCAAGGTCGCCCCGGAAATTGGCCAACAGGTTGAAGGGGAAGCATGGGTGGAGTGCCCCTTCGAGTGGATCACGGTATTTGGATCGGATGGAAACCGAAGAGAGGCCACTCTTTCTGCTGTCGGCTCAAGCCGGTGATGGTCATTTATCATTGATGGGGGCATAGTCCCCGTCTCCAACATTCCCCAGGTGTGGTATCACAAAAAGGGAAGAGGAGGCGTAGCTCCCAATTCGTACCGGATGTCGATCTGCTTCTTTTTTGCGGCCGTTTCAAGAATGGCATCTCAGATGACAGCATTGCAGTATCCGCCTTCACCATCAAAGGTAAGCCATTTAGAGATAATTCAGCAAGCTGGACGGAAAAGAAGAGGTTCAAGAAGAATTCGTTTAAGGCTTTTCAGGCGGGAAAACTCCATAAGCTTCTATTTCCACTTTTATAAAGAAGGGACCGTCCCATGCCAGGAGCAAAAGTCGCGCGCCTTCTTGGAGTGACCAGGTCGGCAGTAGTTCGTACGGCCTGCTCTGAGGTCCTGCCTGAAATTGAGAAGTATCCGTAAGTTCACCCAGAAAGAACGTCCCCTCGCCCGTCCCCTCCCATGATTTTTATTCCTGCTTCTCCAGTGTATGAAAGTCAGGAATCGCCCATCTAGACGCTGTCAAGTTTGGTATTAACTTTTTCCTGAAATCATCGGGTGACAGATTTTGATGGAGGATGTAGATTTCTATTGGTATTCGCGGTTCGGATATCTTTTCTGAAATTTTGTCGAAGTCCACCATCTCTTCTATTTTTCTCTTGAACGCAAATAGGGAATTTTGATACTTTGGCATCGTCATTTGCGAAAACAATAATATTGGGAGGTGTCTTATGGGATTTGTAAAAACTTTGCAAGAGATTTTGTCCTTTAACAGGCCGACTGCTGACTTCTATGGCGCAGAAATGCTCACAATTCTTTGGGAAACCAAACCCGCGATTGTCGCAAAATTGCTGCCGCCTCCACTGAAACCTGCAAATCAGCCAGTTGCCATGGCATTTGTCGCAAATTATCCAAGGACTAATTTTGATGTGACCTATAAAGAAAGCGCCCTTTTCTTACGCGCTGTTTACAGCGGTGAGGAAGGCGGTTATTGCCTCGCAATGCCGGTCACAAACGATATTGCCATGGCCGGCGGTAGAGAGGTATTCGGATTCCCGAAGAAGATGGCAAATATTCATTTCAAGAGGGATGGCCATTCGGTAGAAGGTTGGACGGAGAGGCGGGGGATCCGGTTCATGGAGGTTCGGGCGAAACTTACCGGAAAATTTAATGACCCTGCTGCTCAGGAAATTGTCATGGCGGCGCGAAATGTTGGAGCTGACGGGTCAATTAACGCAATTTCATATAATTTCAAGCATTTCCCGGCTCCCGAAGGCACCTCGTTCGATTATAATCCCAGGTTGGTTAAGCAAGAAACAATCTTGAGGCCCAAGGAAATTCTTTTGGGAGAGGCGGAAATCATTTTCAGGCACTCAGATTATGATCCCTGGGCGGAAGTGGAGGTCGTAAGAATGCTGGGGGCGCTATATACGGTTGGCGATAATTCCATGCTTCGCGGCAAGAGTGTGGCGGAGGTCGGGTTTATGGAATTTGCACCCTATGCCTTTTTGAAGTGGGATATGAAGTGATTTGCTTATTGCTTGGAATCGCTGGTGCCGAAAGTAAAGAAACGAAAGAGGAGGCGGCGACATGACCTACCTGGATATTGATGTCAATCTGAGCAGGGAGACAAAATCCATGCTCCAAGAAGTGCAGAAATTCAGCATGGAGGTCATGCGACCGGCAGGAGTGAAACTTGACAGTTATTCTTCCCCGGAGGATGTTATAGCCAAAGGGTCTGCGCTGTGGGAGGTGTTCAGAAGGTTTCGCAGCCTGGGCCTCCATTTACTCCAGATTCCCAAAGGCCTCGGTGGAATGGCTGAAGACCTTGATCCCATGGCAGCTATTCTTGTAACTGAGCAGCTTGGGTACGCGGATTCGGGTCTTACGATCAGCATGGGCGTATCATGCATGCCTTTTAATTACGCTGCCTTGTTCCCCATTCCGGAAATGAAGCAGATGGCGAGGGATTTTTGTGCGGATAAAGAAGGGAAAATGATTGGATGCTGGGCGATTACCGAACCGGATCACGGCACCGATTGGACCCTGGGTGGTAAAGACCCAAAATGTGGCCCTTCGGTTAAAGCGGTTCTAAAAGGGGATGAATACATCGTCAATGGTGAAAAATCCGCATGGGTATCCAACGGTACCATTGCCACTCATGCGGTGCTCCATGTGGCGATTGATCCATCCCGGGGCATGGAGGGCCAGGGCCTAGCGATCATCCCTTTGGATTTGCCCGGGATTTCCCGGGGGAAGCCGCTGGATAAGATGGGACAGCGGCCGCTTAATCAAGGTTCGATAATTTTTCAGGATGCCAGGATCCCCAAGAAATACATGGTGATCCCCAATCCAGATATTCTTAAAGCCATGAACGGACAGGGACTGGCTTATGTGAATGGCGGAATGGCACTTGTTTTTGCGGGGTTGGCAAAGGCGGCATTCGATGAAGCATATAGATATTCCAAAAGCAGGATTCAAGGGGGGAAGCTGATCTTTGAACACCAGAACGTCAGGCTCAAGCTGATGAAGATGTTCACCGCAGTGGAAGCCACAAGGGCCAGTGCGCGAAGAATGGCCTTATACAATCGCCTCAATCCAATGATGCCATCGGTTGCCCATGCCGTGGCCGCAAAATGTTTGTCGACCGAAACAGCCTTCACAGTGGCGAGCGAAGCCATGCAGATATTCGGGGGTTATGGGCTGGCCAAAGAATTTCCTATCGAAAAGATGTTCCGGGATGCTCGGGCAAGCATGATTGAGGATGGGGTCAATGAGGCCTTAGCCATAAAGGCTGCGGAGTTTATCGGATAGGAAGAAACGAAAAAAAGCACCGTATATTCAATTTGACCTGAATGCCTGCTTTCACTCGGTATTCTTCAATCGCTTAGAGATGGGGCAGCTGGACAGTAGCAGGTGAACTCGCCATTTTCTAATAACAACTGGTTTCGCAAAATTGGCCAAGACAATTTCTGGTCAGTACTTGCTGTAATCATTGGTTGACAGATTTTGCCAATGGGTGCAGATTGCTATCGGTAATCATCGGCGAAGGTTTTGCCCAACTGACCTTTAGCCATCGTGAGGGCATGATGAGAAGCTGGAGCTCCAAAGGATGCTGATGTGAATCCTTTAGGGGCGTGAAGATTAGGAAAGGATGTGATCTATCGAAAAGGAATAAAACCTTTGATAACCGGCTAAAATTCATCTAGGAGGGAGAATTCGATGAAAATGAATCGTAGGGGTTTTTTGAAATCCAGTGCCGCAGTACTGGGAGCGGCAGCCATGGGTGAAGGGGTTACTTCTGCATTGTCGAATAAGGGCTGGATCGCTGAGGCCGCCGGCCCCGCTCCGCAATATGAGATTTATGCTCTGAAATATGCTGGCCCTTTCCCGAGGAAATTGGCTATGGTTCTTTGGAACGAAGGGTGGGATGAAAATATTGAAGCGAACTATTATATCTGGGCCATAAAGGGAAAAGACGAAACGATTGTGGTAGATGTAGGTACCGGTTTGACGGAGGCCAACAAACGGAAACTCAAAGGCTACATAAACCCCATAGATGCCTTAAAAAGAATCGGGGTGGATGGGTCCAATGTGAACAAAGTGATTATCACCCATATGCATTTCGACCATGTGGGTGGTATGGAGATGTTCCCCGAGGCTTTTCCGAAGGCCAAATTTTATGTTCAGAAAAAGGAGTACGATTTCTGGGCTAAACATCCATTCGCCAAAAGGCCTCCCTTTAGCCATGTGGCCGACCAGTTGGCGATTAAGGCCACTGCTGACCTAGAGGAGACAGATCGTCTGGTGCTGATCAGCGGAGATCAAAAAATCAGGCCAGGTATCGAGCTTCTACTCTCGCCAGGCCATACCGTTGCCCTCCAAACGGTTGCGGTAAACACGGCCAAAGGGACGGCGATCGTCGCCTCAGATTGCCTGCATGCCCATAGAGCCTTCCGGGAGAATAATACGAGCATTTTCATCACCGATCTGATTGGCTGGATTGAAAGTTATGATAGGCTGAGAGCTAAAGCTACCTCCGTCGATCTGGTATTCCCGGGGCACGATATGAGCATGGCAACCGCTTATCCCAAAGTAGCTGAGGATGTAACTCGATTAGTTTAGGGCGTCCCGATTTTTTCCACTTATGGATCGGGTATGACAAGACCCCGGCTCTTGCCAGGGGTGGTTTGAATCGGCGGGTTTCTCTTTACTGCATCTTCCCGTTGTTTGAAAGCCTCCCGGCCTTTGAACTTTTATTAATGGTTCAAAGCCAGGAGGCTTCCTTTTCCCTATGCGGGAGCCTGACCCTTTGGGTTATACATCCCCTTTTAAAGGCCGTGTTCAGTTCTCGCTATAATGTCATCTTGGGTCGGTTTTGCCAGATCAACAAAGTAGGCACTATAGCCGGCCACCCTGACCATCAACGTAGGATACTTATCGGGGTGCTTTTGCGCATCCCTTAGGGTGTCCTTGTTGATGGTATTGACCTGGATGTGGTACCCTCCGTTATACACGTAGGTATCAATTAGGTTTATAAATTTGGAGATCCCTGCTTCTGTTTTTAAGGAATCCCCGCTGATCCAGAGATTGGTCAATGTTCCCCCAGTAAAGGCTGCATGGGGTAAGCCCGCTACTGATTTTATGACGGCTGTTGGGCCACTTAAATCCGTTCCCTGCTGCGGCGACACTCCTTCGGCCAGAGGCGTAGAGGCCAACCGCGGAGAAGACAGGGCACCGACTTCCAGTCCGTAGGGCACATTCTGACTAACCGGAACGACGGAAGGATCGATGGTCCCTCCCCTCTGGTTCTTGTATTGCCTTACGGTTTTAGCAAAGTGGAGGAACATCTCTTTGGCGATGTCATCGGCATAATCATTATCGTTCCCATATTTCGGACTCTGTTGCAGCTTCTTATAGACCGCCTCATAGCCCTTGAAATTGGCCTCCATAGCCTTCAGCAGCTCTTCCATCCTTACGGATTTATCCTCAAAGACACATTTTCGCACAGCGGCCAGGCTATTGGCCACATCGGCGATGCCGATGAAGACTACATAGGGTCCGATTCCGTAAACGGCTCCTCCCGCTGCAGCTCCCCTGCCCCTTTCGATGCAGTCATCGGTAAAGATGGATTGGAGGATCAATTCATTATGTTCGGCGATATTCTTTTCTGCGATCCACAGGCCCCGCACCGTCACATCGATCATGTACTCCATCTGTTTCTTGGTGGCTTCTTTGAATTCCTCAAAGGATTTAAACTTCGCCGGATCGCCAGTGTCGACTCCGACTCTTTCCCCTTGATGGAAGCCCAATCTCTTTTTACCCCGGGTGAAAACGAACTCCACCAGGGACCCGCCGTTGATCTGCGATGCATCCGTATGGCCGAATTGACGGCAGCCCGCGCCCTGCGTCTCCACGCATCCGATAGGCTTGGCATCCCAAATCAGGTCCTCCCACCGTTCCCCCGGGTCCGCATTCATTCTCATGTTGATCAATTGTTCATAATTGAAGATGGAGGGGTGCCCCATTCCGGCGGATACCAACTGGGCTGCCTTGGCCTTTAACTCCCAAGGCATGTCTTTATGCCAGAGGACGGCGACGGTCGGCTGGGTCGTCCTCACACTGAGGAGCGCATCAATGAACAGGTAAGTAAGTTCGTTGGTATAATATTTCAAATCCTTCCCTATCCCCCCGACATGCACTTGCTGATAGGGGAAGTAGCCGGGGAAAAACTGCGCCAGTCCTTTGGAATTCAGCCAGTGGATACCGGTAAGTTTGATCCACAGGCATTCCAACAGCTCCATGGCTTTTTCCTTGGTGAGGGTGCCATTGGCAATGTCTTTTTGATAGAAGGGCAGAAGGTACCGGTCCGCCCGGCCCAGGTTAAACCCGACTCCGCTCCCTTCCAACCAGAGGAAACATTGAGTGAAGTAAATGGATTGCAGCGCTTCATGGAAATTTCTTGCCGGTTCATAGGGAACCCGGCCGACGATTTCGGCGATCTTCTCCAGTTCCTTCGCCCGAGCCGGGTCCTTCTCTTTTTTGGCCAGTTCTAAAGCTTTATTCTGGTAATTCTTGCTCCACTTCTTGATGCCGTCAATCGCCGCCAGCACGGACTTGTAGAATAACTTCTTCTCGAAGTCCTGGGGGGCTAGCTGTTTCATTTTTTCGTTGATCCGTTCCTCGTACTCTTTAAAGCCCTTGGTGATGATGTCTTCGTAGGGCGGGCTGATATGGGAACCCGGGCTGTGCAAGAAGTTCTGTAAGTCCGTGACACTCGTTTCGGTCAAAATCCACCATTCGTTAGGCATAATCTCCTTGGCTTCCCTAAGCCAGTATTCCCGAACACTCTTGTTCTTCCAGTAGGGAAGAATCTCTTCCCGCAGTTCTTTCTTTTGTTTGTCCGTGATCTCCCAGGGGTCATAATTCCGGGTGTCAAATTCTTCCACCTCTCCCGGATCTTGTAACCAGCCGGTCATCGGCGGCCGGACCGTCATGGCCCGCAATTTGCTTCCCGGCTGCCCCACGATCAATTCGTGCGGCATGATGACCGGAGGCATGGTGGAAAGCACTTCGGCGATCCCCAGCCCTCTCCGCAAAATTTCCGGGTTCCCTTCGGTCTCTTGGTAAACTTTGGTGTAGGCTTTAATCCCTTGCAGACAGATGGATGGCCGGGTGCTATGAAACTGCTCATTTAGACGTTTCACCCGATCGACCGACCCGATGGCCGTCAGCTTGCCTGACCTCCATTCCAGGGTCTCGTGCATTGTAACTTGTGCGGCTGCCTGGGCAGTCATATCTATGTACCCCCTTTCCTTTGGAATGCCTGCAAGATAGAATTTTAAGAGCGGTCCGGCAATGATTTATATCATCCGCGTTTTCAGCCGGGGATGGGCCGCTTAAAAGTAGCACCTATTCATTTTTTCTAAGAAGTTGCAAAACGGGGTCAATAGCCGATGGTAAATTGCAGAATCCCGGTTGGACTCTTGGGAAGAGTCCAACCGGGAAGTCTCGTTTAAACCGCCAAATTCAAGCTTCGCTTCCTCGGGCGAGCCACCGGCCAAGAAACGACCTTTGGCTCTGCCGGCCAACCTCGCTAGGCCTTTTTCTTCGCACTCGCCAAAAATTCCTTTTCTTCCTGCCCCTGAAGTGTTGCACTTTTAAAGGCGACCACCAAGAAGATGATCAACTCGACAACGAACAATAGAATCTTCCACCCTAAAGCGAAATCATTCATTTCATCCCTCCTTTAGGTTATAGCTCGGGAATATTACTGCTTGCCCTGGATACAACAGCCCAATCCTTCTTGTAGAACCACCCCTTCGTCTCCCTGGAGAAAAACAAGACCAGAAAGATATTGAGGGCGTATATGATCATCAACATGTAAATGACCCAGTAATACCCCGTGGGCGAAGTCTTTCCGCCGCCCCACTCGATGAGAGCGCCGGTCAACAGCAGGAGAAGGGCTCCTGCATAGAAGGCCACGTCCATAAAGGCCATTCCCAGCCCCTTGATCCTTCGATCCGCCACGTCGTAAACTACTGCATAGTAGATGGGGTAGGGAGCGTTGGTGGCGCAACCAAGGAATATCTGCGTGCCGATGAGTGCCGCCAGACTCACAAGCGCATATTCCTTTAGGAAGAAGGCCCCTACGACATACCAGGCGAAAATGACGATAAAGGCAAACTTTCGGCCCACCTTATCCGAGAGCGCCCCCCAGACGATCTGGCCCAAGCCGCCCGTAAGGGTAAAGAAAACCGCATAAGCAGCCGTTTGCGCTGCGGTGTACTTTCCAACATAATAGATGTATAGCGGCAGGAATCCGGCCAGGACCCAGTAGGACCCGCAGATAAAGAATCCGCTGATGACCATGGTGAGTTGCGTTGGATTCCCCAGCGTCAGCTTGATGGAGTCTCCCATACTCAATTTTTGTTCCTTAACCTGCACTTCCGAAGGGAGCACTTCATCGGCGACGGAGGTGTGGAAGCCGCGGTCAGCGGAGGCCTTAATCAAAAGACGCTGATTTTTTAAAGTGATCGTCCTCTGGAACCATATGGCCACAACCAGCGTGGGTAGCGACAGAATCAGGAAGGTGAACCTCCAGTTGTCATTTCCCCAAACGGAAAGCATATAGGCGAGGGCCAGGCCCCCTAAAAAGGAGCCCCAGGGATATCCTGTGTGATGGAACCCCAAGGCAAACCCTCTATGCTCCATCGGAAACCAGTCGGCAGCCATGGCGCAGACCAACGGCTCCCCCGGGCCTAACAAGAGAGCGCAGACGATCACCAGAATCATGAACATTACGGCTGTTGAGGAGATCGATTTGAAGGCGATCAGGGACGCGATCAACGCATAAAGCATCGAGACCATGATGGTCATGTGCCGCCTGCTGAAGCCGCCACCCAGCCTGTCCGTCCGATGGCTCAAAGTAGGAGACAAAGGCGCTTGCAAGAAGGTAAATAACATGGGAAACAGCAGGACCACAAACGCACTCAAGCCAAACTCTTCCGCATAGATCGGCTGCAGAACAAAAACCGCGATCTTGAGCAGAGTTTGGGCCCCGAAGGCAATCCAGGCCGCCAAGAGAGCATTCCAGGCGATTCCCGGAATGCCGGCCGGGATCAAGCGTGACCCCGAATGTACTACGGCATAGACCTTATCTTCGTTTTTTTCCGCCATTTAAATTTCCTCCTTTTCTTGAATGATGCACTCCTCAATAAAGCCCCTTCAAATTCATTCAATCAATTCGCTGACAGAATCTTTAAATTTTCTTTTATCACCACCCCCTTATTGGCCATGAGATTGCCCTCAATCGATTACCTAACTCCTACATAAACTTCCGCGGCCACACCTTCGTATCTGCAATTTAATCCTAACTGGGAGATCCATTCTTTAATTTCAAGCATTTCCTCTTCCGAGGGCTGGATGGCATTGGCCAGAAGATATTCCTCACCCAAGGCTGCATATTTTCCCAAAGCCAGGCTGTGGTATTTCAAAATTTCAATTTCGGCGGTCGAAGGCATATGGTCCTTTACGAACTCTGAGGTCTGGGTGATATTTTTCTTTGAGTTGTTCACCCCGGGAACGACCGGGATCCGGACCGTCAGGTGAATGCCCCAGTTCTGAATGGCTTTTGATAATTTCCTGGCATTTTCCAGAATCAGCTCGTTCGATACACCCGTGTATTTTTTATGGACCTGGGAATCGAATACCTTGAGGTCGTAGAAGATCCAGTCTGTATAAGGAAGGATCTCTTCCAAATCCTTCCAGGCTCCGCAGCCGCTGGTTTCGATCGCCGTGTGAATCCCCTTACTCTTGCATTTATGCAGAATATTCTTGGTAAATTGGGCTTGAAATAATGGCTCTCCCCCGCCGATGGTCAACCCGCCTCCGGAAGTGAAGTAGAAGGAACGGTCCTTCTCGACTTCTTTGACTATCTCATCAACCGTCATCCTCTGGCCCTTGATTTCTCTGGCAGAGTACAGGCACTCATCTACACATTTTCCGCATTTCTGGCAGACCTCTTTTTTGATGAGGATCCCGTCTTCGGTCATGGCGTTGGCATTCTGGGGGCAGATTTCGACACATCTTCCGCATAACTTACACCTGGACCGCAGATAATAGAGTTCAAAGCCCACATCCTTCCCTTCCGGATTCGAACACCAAAGACATCCCAGCGGACACCCTTTTAAGAACACGATGGTCCGGATTCCCGGCCCATCATGGATCTGATATCTTTGAATGTTGAATACCATTCCGGTTTCGCCATTTTCCAACCTTAAAATCCTTTCCTTTCCATGGGGGTACCTCACCTCTTTTATTTTTCCCCAATACTTTTGGGGCCATTCTATTGGTCCGGTAAAAAATTGTCAAGCGGAAAGATCGCGTTTGTATATGTTCTATGATTATGTCAGTGGTTAATTGTTCAGTGAAAATGTCAGTATGGGGGTATGGAAGGGATACTGACATTGAACAAGAAGGAACAGAATCGGTTGGTGGTATTGAATGAGGT
>Ga0187886_1004355_pt1 | contig 10201 bp, 8 predicted proteins | sample June2016WEW_20_1_FD_133001 | JGI IMG/M metagenome (GOLD analysis project Ga0187886, IMG submission 133001) | Peatland microbial communities from SPRUCE experiment site at the Marcell Experimental Forest, Minnesota, USA - June2016WEW_20_150 | ecosystem: Environmental > Terrestrial > Soil >... | reverse complement strand
GATGACCGGCATCATCACGTTCAGCTCTAACTGGCCGGCCTGGGAGGCCATTGCCACACTGGTGTCGCAGCCGATGATGTAATACATGGCCATGTTCAGCATCTCCGGGATGACCGGGTTGATCTTCCCCGGCATGATGCTCGAACCCGGCTGAAGGGCTGGCAGGCGGATCTCGTCCAACCCGGTTGCCGGGCCAGAAGCCAGCAAACGCAGATCGTTGGCAATGCGTATGAGGGTCAATGCCAGGGTGCGCAGCGAGGCGGAAAAATCGGCCATGTCTGCCATTGATTGCATGGATTCGAACAGGTTATCTGAGGAAAAAAGCTCCATTCCGGTCAGCTCTGACAGCCGGTTGACCATGCGCGGGTGGAACTGCGGGTGGGCGTTCAGGCCCGTCCCGACCGCTGTGCCACCAATACCGAGACGGCGCAGGTTGTCCCCGGTCCTTTTGATCCGCTCCTCGTCCATGCTGACGGCTTTGCCGTAAGCGCCAAATTCCTGCCCCAGGCGGATAGGGACAGCATCCTGCAAATGCGTCCGCCCTGATTTTAAAATCCCATCGAATTCAACCGCTTTGGCCTGAAGGGCGGCTGCCAGGTCATGCACACTGTTCAGAAGCTCATCCAACCTCCACAGGCAGCCCAGGCGGATGGCAGCAGGGATGACATCATTGGTAGACTGCGACATGTTGACGTGATCATTGGGATGGACGCGATATTCACCGGCCTGGCCGCCCAGGATTTGTGTGGCGCGGTTAGCAATTACTTCGTTGGCGTTCATGTTGTGGCTGGTGCCCGCCCCCGCTTGAAAAACATCCACAACGAACTGGTCGTCCCATTTACCCGCCGCAACCTCGCTGGCGGCCTGAATAATGCTGTCGGCGGTCGCTTTTTCAAGGAGAGCAAGCTCGCAGTTGACCTGGGCAGCCGCCTGCTTAATTACGCCGATTGACCAAATGAAAGCTCGCCATGGGCGCAGTCCCGAGATCGTAAAATTGTCCACTGCGCGCTGAGTCTGCGCTCCATACAAAGCGCCTATGGGCAGCTTAACCTCACCCATGGAATCTATTTCGATACGAAAAGCGGTCGGTTGATTATCCAAGATGCACCTCAACAGTTGTGGGGATCATTTTTGAAAGTTTTCGTAAAGGAAAAAGAGGAAGTCTGTTGACTTCCTCTTTATCAGGTTTTGAAATGCGGCTATTTGGCTGCGCTATAGCCGGGGCCTTCCTTGAAGAAGGCCGCATTGATGTCATTGGCAGGTGTAAAATCGATGACTTCGCCAGCCACCATAGTGCGAATGGCTGGCATGTGCACCGATTTCCCAAAATGGTCTGTGCCATCGAAAGTCTCGGAATATCCCGGCGTGCTAATTTTAGCTGCCAGGCGTTCGGTGCCTTTGGCTTTGTACGCGGTAGGGACTTCCTCTAGCGGGAAAATAGCCAGGTAAGGGCACTCTGGGACACAGGCACCGCAGTCGATGCAGGTATCCGGGTCGATGTAATACCAGGGCCACTCCTCGACGGGCTTTCCAGGTACAATGCATTCCACCGGGCAAACAGTCGCACAGCCGCCATCTCGCAAACACAAATCGGTGATCGTGTACGTCATTTACTCCTCCAGTTGATCACAGGATACGTAGGTTAATGACCTTCTGTAAACCGACGGTCTACTTCATCCCAGTTTACCACATTCCACCAATTTGTTAAATAATCTGCACGGCGATTCTGATACTTTAAATAATAGGCATGTTCCCAAACGTCGACGCCCAGCACCGGGAACAACCCTTCAGAGAGGGGACTGTCCTGGTTAGGGGTCGAATGCACCATCAGAGAGCCATCTGCCTTCTTGCTCAACCAGGCCCAACCGCTGCCGAAGCGACCTAACCCGGCTTTTTCCACTTCGCCTCGAAAGGCCAGGAAATTGCCAAACGTGGTTTCGAGCGCTTTAGCCAGCCTGCCCTTAGGCTCTCCGCCTCTTTGCACTCCCATGATTGCCCAGTATAGATTGTGGTTGTAATAACCACCCGCATTGTTGCGTACGGCTGTACGGATATCCTCAGGGACTTTGTTCAGATCAGCCAGTATTTTTTCGACTCGCCAATCGAAAAATTCGGGATGTTTCTCAATAGCCGCATTAAGATTTTTTAAGTAGGTTGCATGATGCTTGGTATAATGGATCTCTACCGTCAAGGCATCGATAGATGGTTCAAGCGCATTATACGCATAGGGTAGTGGTGCAAGTTCAAATGACATTTCAGACTCCTTATCAATTTTATTAGTAGATTTATAAACACAATCAAATCCACCTATTCATATCTTTATTGTAGTAATTATTTGCAGCCTTGTCAATTAAACCCGCATTAGAAAGTTATGCAAAACCGAAATTACCCCCGCTAGCGGTACTGGCGTTTGGTATCCTGGCCGCGTCGACGGCCTCATTATTCATCCGCTATGCTCAACGAGATATCCCGTCTATCGTGATTGCGGCTTACCGGCTCAGCCTGGCGACATTGGCGCTGACCCCAGTCGTATTGACTCGCTACCGTAAAGAGCTTATGAGCCTGACTGCCAGGCAGGTGCTGCTTTTATGTATGTCTGGGTTATTCCTGGCGTTTCATTTCGCCGCCTGGATTACATCCTTGCAGTACACTACCGTGGCGAGCTCGGTCGTGCTGGTGACAACCACGCCGCTGTGGGTGGCTTTTTTATCTCCTATCATCCTGAAAGAACAACCCGGCAAAGCCATCTGGATCGGCCTTTTAATCGCCCTAGCAGGGGGAACGGTGGTCAGCCTGGGGCAGAGTTGTGCCGTACAAAACGGGTATTTACAATGCCCCCCATTGGCCGAGTTCATTCGAGCGGAGAACTTCACCGGGAACCTGTTGGCGCTGGTAGGCGCCTGGATGGCGACCGGGTATATGTTGATTGGCCGGCGGTTACGCTCGTCGCTGGCTTTGACCAGCTATATTTACGTTGTTTATGGGGCTGCAGCGGTATCCTTGTTACTGATGGTCGTCGTCACCGGGGAAAAAATGGTTGGTTATTCACGGCAGTCTTACCTGTATTGCCTGGCGCTGGCCCTGATCCCGCAACTGTTCGGGCATTCGTCCTATAACTGGGCGTTGAAATATGTATCAGCGGTCTTTGTGTCGGTTAGCATGCTAGGCGAGCCGATTGGTTCGACCATTCTGGCGCTGCTGTTCCTGAAAGAGACGCCCACCTTTCTCGAGCTGGGCGGTGGGGTCTTGATCCTGTTTGGGATTTACCTGGCGTCCAGAAATTATCCATAAGATTTTTGAAAATTTATGGGGTTTATTTTCTTTATATGTGTCCCTGCATAACCGATTCCTCTTTCACCATGCCCTTTGTTCGGTAATACAGGTAGTTTGCTTCTGTAATGCGGCTGATCAGGTCCAGGTTAGTGAATACGTCCACTGACATGCGCCAGCTCCAATTGTTCCCGGTGGTGCCCGGCAGGTTCATACGCGCCTGGCTGCCCAGGCTTAAAAAATCCTGCAAAGGCGCCAGGGTCAATTCGGCCACCGAGGACCAGATAGCGCGGATCATGTCCCAGGCGATATCGTCTCCGGAGCGGGCCAGGTAGCGCCGGCAGAAATCCCGTTCGCTTTCCGGGGCAGTGCGGTACCAGCCTCGTGAAGTGTCGTTATCATGCGTGCCGGTATAGGCGACGCAGTTGGTTGGATAATTATGGGGTAAGAAGGGGTCAGAGGAGTCGGTCGAAAAGGCGAATTGAAGCAGCTTCATCCCCGGCAGCTTGAACTGTTCTCGCAGCGCGACCACGTCGGGCGTAATCTTGCCCAGATCTTCAGCGATGATCGGCAGCCCGCCCAAGGCTTTATCGATGGCCTGGAACAAACTGGCGCCCGGCCCCGGCTTCCATTTGCCAACCACGGCGGTAGTCATTTTTGCTGGGATTTCCCAGTAACCGGCAAATCCACGAAAATGGTCCAGGCGGACGATGTCTACGATCTGTAAAGTGGCGCTCAAGCGCTGAATCCACCATTCGTATCCGCTCTTCCGGTGTAAATCCCACCGGTACAACGGATTTCCCCACAACTGCCCGGTGCGTGAGAAATAATCCGGGGGTACGCCGGCCACAACAGTCGGCAAGCCCTTTTCATTCAGATAGAACAATTCAGGGTGAGACCAGGTTTCAGCGCTGTCGTAGGCGACAAAGATTGGTACGTCCCCGATGATCTGGATGCCTTTTTCGTTGGCGAACTTGCGCAGGGCGCGCCATTGTTTAAAGAAGAGGAACTGGCGCAGCTCGTGCCGCTGGATAGCTTCCACATGATTTTCTGTAAACTCTCTCAAGGCTTGCGGATCTCGGCTGCGTAGAGCTTCGGGCCAATCTTTCCAGGACACTCCACGGTTGGCTTCTTTTATGGCCATGAACAGGCCAAAATCATCTAGCCAGAAAGCATGTTCATTCTTGAACTCTGCCACCTCGGCTTGCAGGGCTGGGGAAGCAGATCGCTGGAAATGATGGAAAGCCCGGTCAAGAATCTTCATTTTCCATGGGATCACATCGCCATAATTGACTTTGTCAACAGGAAAATCAGGCCGATCCGCCAGGTCTTTGCGAGTGAGCAGGCCCTCCGCCAGGAGCAAAGCCGGGCTGACCAGGTAGGGATTGCCCGCCAGGGCAGAAAAGCACTGGTAAGGGGAATCGCCATAACCAGTGGGTCCCAATGCCAGGACCTGCCAAAGGCTACACCCGACCTTATCTAAGAGATTTACCCATCGGTAGGCTTCGGGACCCAGGTCGCCAATCCCGTCCGGTCCCGGCAGACTGGTAGGGTGAAGGATGATTCCGGAAGATCGTATAAATCTCATTGGGCGGTCTCCTTGATAATTCTTGGCTTATTTCAATTGCTTGCTTATTATCGTCTATTTATTTCGGCTTACATCGTTTCCACGATATCGACGTATTCTTCGCTGATGTTATCTTCTGGAGAGGCTTTCAAGTAGTTAATCAGATCAATGGCCAGGCTGGATTTCAGTTCAGCATCCTTCCTGCTCCAGGTGCGGCTCTTGACTTCCAGGAAGAAGCCCAGCTCGGGTTTACTGAGTGTGTCGACGTTGATATAAAATTCAATGCCGTTGAAACGGATCAGGTAGCGCAAGCGGTCTTTTTCGATTTCCAGCTCACGGCTGGGTTTGAAATATTCCCGGTAGAAGCGCAGGGTTTGGGTAGCGGGGGCAATGAAACGGCTGCGGGAGAGGAGGACCTTTTGCGGGAAGTTATACTCACTGACTTGACCGACCAAAGTGAGGCGTGTGCGCACGGTCAAAACCTGGCCTGATTCATCGATGAAGTCATCCTCCCGATAACGTAGGCGGCCTTGCTGGGGGTCTTCGAACACAAAGTAGGTATCATACTGGCGATAATGGCGCTGGCGGATGATTTCAATATCCGGTTGGTGTAACCCCTCCAAAACATGGGTTGGGTCTTTGAGGCGTACTTTGGCCTGCACCTCGTAAGACTCTTCCTGGGTGGCGCCCCCAATCGCAACCAGTTTGGACAAAATGGATTGTTCGCGTTGGATCAAGAAGATGTCGATGCGTTGGGCGTACTGCTGGCTTTCCTTGACCAGGTTGGTTTCGTCGATGGTGAGTAACTTCCGGTCTTTCAACACCCATTTTCCTTCGATCATTACGTCAGTCACATCGCTGGCTTTACCGGCGTAAATAATCTGGGCATAAGTGCCGTTGGGATCGTGGCGAAAGCGTGGCGAATTATGCAGGGAGGACAGGTCGACCAAGATCAGGTCGGCGCGCTTTCCTGGTTCGAGGCTGCCGGTAATATCTCCCAGGTGCAGGGCGCACGCCCCCAGGCGTGTCGCCATCGCCAACACGGTGCGGGCAGGTAGGGCAGTGGGATCTCCGCTGATCCCTTTGGCCAGAAAGGCAGCCAAGCGGATTTCTTCGAACATATCCAGGTCATTGTTCGAAGCCGGACCGTCGGTACCAATACCGACGTTCATTCCAAGCTCGATCATGCGCCGCACCGGAGCAGCCCCAGAAGCCAGCTTAAGGTTGGAGGATGGATTATGGGAGACCCCGGCCTTTGCATGCAGTAAAGTGCGCATCTCACCTTCGTCGATGTGCACGCAGTGGGCCGCCAGCACTTTGGCTTCCAGCAAACCTTGCTTTTTCACGTATGGGACGACCGGCATGCCCTGTTCATTGCGCATGTTCTCCACTTCCAGAGCAGTTTCAGAGATATGGGTGTGGAGCGGGACGTCAAACTCTTGCGCCAGGCCGGCTGCCAGGTGTAGGATTTCCGCTGTGCAGGTGTAGGGCGCATGGGGAGCCACGGAAGGGACAATCAGGGGGTGGTTTTTCCAACGCTGGATAAAATTACGCGCGGAAGAAAGCGATTCCTCAAAATCGCGGGCGTCCGGGGTAGGGAATTTGAGAACGGTTTGAGAACATACCGCACGCATGCCCACCTGGGCTACAGCTTCGGCAATAGTTTCTTCGAAGTAATACATATCTGCAAAGCAGGTCACGCCACTGCGCAGCATCTCGGCGCACGCCAGGCGAGCGCCCAAACGAACGAAATCGGGAGAGACAAACTCACGTTCGACCGGCATCATATAACCTAAAAGCCAGACATCCAGGCGAAGGTCATCCGCCAGGCCACGTAGCAAGGTCATGGGCACGTGGGTATGCGCGTTCACCAGACCGGGCATGAGCACCTTCCCGGCGCAGTCCAGCCTTGCTGCCGGAGTATACTTCCCTTCAATCTGCGCCTGGGGACCTACTGCCACGAGCTTATTGCCTGTAATAGCCACCGCCCCGGGTTCATACTGGTGAAAGTCTTCGTCCATGGCCAGGACGATGGCGTTGGTTAGCAGCTGATCAATTTTTTCCATTTTTTCCTATTAATACTAAGGTATATTTCTTCGTAAATAATCCAGGCTCATGTTAACAGCCCAGGGAATGCCATTGGCTGGCGGACCACCATAATAAAATGAATCGTTCTTTTTCCCAAAAGGAGAGACGACATCGATCTTTACCAGTTGTTTTTCTTCTCCAGGCTGATAATTCACAGTTAGGATGGCATCCGCTTGGAACTCAGCATTGATTTTCGAGATATTTTCGATCAGCATATTTTCGTCGGATACCTGGGGTAAGGTGACTACCTGTTCTTCGGGGAAATGGGCGCGCTTCAACGCTCCACCCAACTCACCACCCAACCCGCATTCAACTACCAATAGCTTCCAACCCAGAGCAGAGAGTTTTTTCACCGTTACTTCTTCGAGGGTGTTAAAATCATCCCCAAAAATCGCATCGCCCAGGCGCTGGCGTACTATCTCGGTCAGCTCATCGATCAACCGGTCAGCCTCCTCGATTGAATCGGCTTTGGCGGTCACGCGGATATCTACCTGTCCGGGATGAGCCAGCAGGCCAACTGTTGGGTTCCGGTAGGTTTCCAGGTCGCCAATCCATTCGTCCACTTGCGACTCTCCAAGTCCTGATACGTGCAGAACTTTGGCCTTAATCGTACCTTTCAGTGTATATCTTTGCCTGAGATAAGGCATAACTACGTGCTCGATCAGGTACTCCATTTCGCGGGGAACACCTGGCAAACTGATGATAGAATGCTCCCCTGTCTCATAAATGAATGAAGGGGCGGTTCCGACCGGGTTTTCGACCGGAATGGCGCCTTTAGGGATGTAAGCCTGACGGCGGTTGTTGTCAGTTGTCAGCCGGTTATAACGTTTGAAGCGCGCTACAATCTGGTCCCACAATTCGGGTCTGAATTCTGTTTCGACGCCCATCGCCAGAGCTACTGCCTGGCGCGTTGGGTCATCCACGGTTGGCCCCAGACCGCCGGTTGTGATGATAATATTCGTCCTGCCTAAAGCTTCCTGAATAGCCTGGGCAATCCGCTCGGTGTTATCCCCCACGATGGTCGCCCGAAAAATATCAATCCCGGCGTCGCGCAGAATACGCGCCAGATAACGTGTGTTGGTATCCTGGATCTCTCCTAACAAGAGCTCGGTGCCGATGGCAATGATCTCAGCAGAAGGCATTTTATCTCCATATTTAATAATGGGGTACAATTCTTTGAGGATGGATCATTTTTTCTCCAGGTGGCGCTGGTAAATCCCCGGGGTGTGGTTAGTTTAACACGAAATTATAAAATGTCAAACAACTTGCTAAAAATCGGTCAATATTGTGGCTCATTGGGATTTTCCGTGGAAGGTTCCCAGATTTTGGATTGTGAGCGTGCGTTCGCACGCTCACAATCCAAAATCTGGGGTTTCACCACGGAAATTCCCAGAGAACCAGTATTGTCCTGTCAGGCACGTTAGAGATGGCCAGGCGGCAAACAATAGGTAGATGGGGTGAAGAGGTAGCCGCACAATTCCTGCAGAAAAAAGGGTACGAAATCCTGCAGCGCAATGTGCGCACTTCTTATGGAGAGCTAGATCTCATCGCCCGCTGCGGCGCGACCATCGTGTTCGTCGAGGTAAAAACCCGCACGAGCAGTTCGTTTGGCCTACCAGAAATTTCAGTAGGCGAGCGGAAAATCCAGCATTTACTGGATGCAGCCCAGGCTTTTATGCAGCTTTATTCAGGACCAGAGGAGGAATGGCGTGTGGATGTAATCGCTATTGAAGGTTATCCTGGTGGACCTGATCCACACATAGAAGTGTTTGAGAATGCTGTATCCTGATGTCCCTGCTCCGCTCGTGGTCATATTGGGGCCGACTGCGGTTGGCAAAACCGAGGTAGCCTTACAACTGGCTGAACGGTTAGGCGCCGAAATCGTCTCGGCCGATTCCCGTCTCTTTTATCGCGGCATGGATATTGGCACAGCCAAGCCTACTCCGGCGGAAATGGAGCGCGTACCCCACCATTTAATAAACGTAGCTAACCCTGATGAGGGGTGGAGCCTGACGTTATTCCAGGAGTCTGCCCGTCATATTATCCATGAGATCCATAAGCGCCGGCGTTTGCCCTTTTTGGTAGGAGGGACCGGGCAGTATATCCGGGCAGTCATCGAAGGCTGGCAACCGCCAACCCAGCAGCCCGACCCACAGTTGAGAAACGCTTTAGAAAAATGGGCCTTAGAAATCGGTCCGTTAGAACTCCACCGCCGGCTGGCTGTTTTGGATGAAGAGGCGGCCGGCAAGATTCAACCTCAAAATTTGCGCCGAACGGTGCGTGCCCTTGAAGTTATCTTCTGTACTGGGGAGAGGTTTTCGTCCCAAAAGCGGCGCCAGGCGTCTCCTTATTCTTTATTACTTATCGGGTTGACCCGGCCAAGACCAGAATTATATGCTCGCATCGATGCCCGTATCGATGCCATGCTGGCTGCCGGGTTCCAGGATGAGGTTCGCAGTCTTTTATCCCGCGGCTATTCTCCCGATCTTCCGCCCCTTTCAGCGATTGGCTATCGCGAGATAATTGCTTGCTTGCGCGGTCAAATGACGGTGGATGGAGCTATCGTTGAAATGAAACGCCTGACACACCAATTCGTGCGGCGGCAAGCAAATTGGTTCAAAGCAAGCAATCCTAATATCCGCTGGTTTACGATGAGCTCAACTACCGTGGATGAACTTGAAACCTTTATCCGGTCAGGAAAGGGCTGGCTAGTTAGTTTACATTCTGTGTAACGTGGACGATTGCAGGCGTGCCGCTCTTCTTAGGAAATGGAGGCGGGAAGATCGATTCGAACTCCTCACGGTTGATCGTTTCCACTTCCAGCAGGCGCCCGGCGACTTCGTCTAGCTTGTCTCGGTATTGAACCAGCAGTCTCTTGGATTTCTCAAAAGAATCATTGACTAACTTGCGGACTTCCCGATCAATCACCTCTGCTACAGCCTCCGAATAGTCACGCTGTTCGGAAATTTCGCGACCGAGGAAGATCAGCTCTTCTTTCTGGCCGTAGACCATTGGGCCAAGTTCATCGCTCATTCCCAATCGAGTGACCATTGAACGCGCCAATTGTGTCACTCGCTCAAGGTCGTTGGCAGCTCCGGACGTAATATCGTCAAACACAAGCTGTTCGGCTGCTCGGCCGCCCAAGGCGCCAATCATCTCGGCGAGTAGTTTCTTGCGCGGCATCAGCGTGCGGTCTTCGCTGGGCAGCGAAATCGTATAACCGGCTGCCATGCCACGGGCGATGATGGAGACTTTCTGAACGGGATCGGCTTCGGG
>Ga0187886_1004354_pt1 | contig 10203 bp, 6 predicted proteins | sample June2016WEW_20_1_FD_133001 | JGI IMG/M metagenome (GOLD analysis project Ga0187886, IMG submission 133001) | Peatland microbial communities from SPRUCE experiment site at the Marcell Experimental Forest, Minnesota, USA - June2016WEW_20_150 | ecosystem: Environmental > Terrestrial > Soil >... | reverse complement strand
CCTATGCCAACCCCACCCACGAAAAGCGTATCGCCGAGATTATCCGTAAAGAATACCCGGACTTTTACCTGGGGGCCATGCCGGTAGTACTTTCTTCAGAAGTAACACCTAAACAGAACGAATATACGCGCACCGTGACAACGATATTGAATGCTTACCTGCATTACTCCATGTGGGAACAGATTTCCGGTACTGGCGATGAGCTACGCAACTCCGGCTACGATAAGACTATCATGATGGTACACAACAGCGGGGGCATGGCCGAGGTCTTCCGCACGGCGGCTATCCAGACTTTTAACGGTGGGCCGGTGGCTGGGCTTATCGGGGGGGCCAATGTTGGCAGGATACTGGGGTATGACAACATTGTCGTCAGCGATATGGGTGGCACCAGCTTTGACCTGGGCCTGGTCGTGGCCGGCAGCAGCCGGTTCTACCAGTATCACCCCCTCATCGACCGCTGGTGGGTGGACATGACCGTCCTGGAGACAAGGTCCATCGGCGCCGGCGGCGGTTCTATCGCCTGGCTCAACCCCGTCATGGGTAATCGATTGGAGATCGGGCCTCAGGGTGCCGGTTCCATGCCGGGGCCGGCTTCTTATAATCTGGGCGGGACCGAACCCACTGTTACCGATGCCGATATCGTGCTGGGTTATATCAACCCTGACTATTATCACGGCGGTCGCATGAAACTGGACAGAGGCAAGGCGGTATCTGCTATCATGGAAAAAATCGCCAGACCCCTGGGTATTGAGGTGGAAGAGGCGGCGCTGCTAATAAAAAAGATTGTCGATGCCAATATGGGCGATACCATCGCTAAGGAGACCTTCCTCAGGGGCTACAAGCCCAGTGATTTTATTCTGTTTGCCTATGGCGGCGCCGGACCGACCCATTGCTGCTCCTACGGCCCGTATGCCGGCATCAATAAAATTGTCGTTTTCCCCTTCTCGCCGGTGTTCTGTGCCTTTGGCTCAAGCACAATGGACATCCTCCATTTGTACGAGCAATCGCTGCGCCTTCCGTTGCTGGCTCCAATAACAATGAAGTGTTTTGAAGATTACGATGTCTTCAATAGCACGGTAAAAAGCATGCAGGAGAGAGCAGTCAAGGACATTACCAATGAGGGCTTTTCCCTCGAGTCCATCAAGTTTGGCCTGGAGATAGAAGCCAAGTACGGCGGCCAGCTCAATATCCTCCGTTTTATGTCGCCGCTTCTGTTTATTAATAATGCAGCCGACGTCAGGGCGGTATATAAAGCCTTTGAGGATGAGTACTGCCGGGTCTACAACCGCATCTCGGCTTATCCGCAGGGGGGTGTGGATGTGCTTAACCTGATACTGCGCGCTACTGTGGACCACCCCAAACCGAAACTTCCTTCTTACCCGCGGGCCGAAGAGACGCCGGACGCGGCGGCACTTAAAGGCAAGAGACCTGCTTATTGGGTAGAATATGGTGAGTTCCGTCCATCTCCTGTCTACGATGCCAAATTACTGAGACACGGCAATATCATCAACGGTCCCGCCATCATTGAAGCCGAGGATACCACCATCGTAATGCCGCCGGTGCTTAAGCTTTCTGTTGATAAATATCACAACTTTATTCTGGAGAAGTTATAGAGAAAGGGAGGATGACATGAGGCCAGACCCGCAAAAACTACTGCAATGGATTAAGCCCAGCCCGCCCACGAATGAGGAATTGGAATGCCTGAAATTACTGCAACCCGGCGATTATGAAATCTATACCGAGAAGCTGAACAACTTCCTCCTCGAGTCCAAGGAGGTCTTCATCAAGCTGGGCGTGAGCAGCATGCTCCGCTCCGGAGACGTCGTCACCGGCATCTACACGCCGACCGGGAACATGGTGGCCGCCTGGTGCGGGACCTATCTCCACGCCGTGGTCGGCCAGCTGCCGATAAAATACGTGGCCGAAACATGGATAAATGAGCCCACGGTGGGCGTCAAAGACGGCGATATTTTTTACCTCTCTGACCCGCTTTACGGCGGGATACACAACTGTGACCAGATTGTCGTCATGCCTGTTTTTAATGATGGTGAGCTAATTGCCTGGACGAACGCGGCCGTGCATCAGCCTGAGACCGGTGCCTGCGAGCCGGGCGGGATGCCGCTCAGTGCCAAGACAAGGCACGATGAAGGCATGCTGCTATCGCCCATCAAAATAGGTGAGAATTTCCGTCTCCGTGAAGACCTGGTGGAAATGTGCGTCAATCTGATGTCGCGGGCGCCGCGGATGCAGGCGATTGATATGCGGGCCCGGTTGAGTGCCGCTGACCGCCTGCGGACTCGTCTCGTGGCGCTGGCCCGGGAGAAGGGTAATGATTTTGTCAAGGGACTCTTTCGCCGAATAATAATCGAAGCTGAAGAAGGCACTCGACGGAGAATCAGGGGCTGGAATGACGGCACATATCGGGCGGTGACCTTTATGGATATCGTCGGGGAAAAACACAGGCTGGTACGCAACTTTCTCACCCTGCACAAGAAGGGTGACCAGCTTACCTGGGACTTCACCGGCACGTCGCCGGAGAATGACAGCCCGCAGCACTCCATGCCGCATTCCCTGGCGGCCAATGTGTCCATACATTTAATGTCCTACTCATTCAATGACCTGCCCGTATCGGCCGGCATCTTCGCGCCGATGGAGTGGATTGTCCCTGAGGGGTGCATGTTTAACCCAAATTATGAAGCTGCCCAGAGCAACAGCGCCCCTTCATGCCATGGTGCCATGACCCTGGGCACCATCTGCATGAGCAAGCTGATGTTCGATAGCCCCCAGCGGGAACTGGTGGCGGCGGCCACCGGCAATACCGGCGTCGGTATTATTGTCTCCGGGGTAAACCAGTGGGGTGTGCCTATTGCTGATTTCCTCGCCTTTGGTCTCAACACCGAGGGGCATGGTGCCAGGATGGACATGGACGGCGTTGACGCCTACGGTTTCTCCCACTGCCCCACCGGCCGGGCGCCGGATATTGAAGATATAGAAAATGAGTTCCAGTTCTTCAACCTGGTGGCCAAGCTCAGCCGAGATAGCAGCGGCTTCGGCAAATACCGTGGCGGCGCCGGCACCGAAACTATCTACGCCGTTAATTACGTACCCTGGGCCCTATATAACAGTCATGTCAAGGGGAGCAAAGTGCGCAACTGCATCGGACTGTTCGGCGGTTATCCCCCGGCGACGTTGCCAGGCATCGAAGTCAAGCACACCAATATCTGGGAAAAGATGAAAAGGGGCGATAAAGACCTGCCGGCCAATGCCATGCAGCTGATTACCGAAAGGTCCATTCAGGGTGATTACGAAATTGGTAGCATGTTCAAGAAAACACATGTCATGGAAAACGGCGACCTCTGGGTCGTCTTTAGCGGCGGCGGCGGCGGTTACGGTGATGTGCTGGAGAGGGACCCCGGTATGGTCATGGACGATTTGAGGAGGGAACTTATTTCTCCCTGGACAGCGGAAAATGTCTATCATGTGGCCTATGACCACGAAACCCTTGAGGTAGATGAGGAAGAAACAAAGGGGCTCCGTCAGAAGGAGAGGGAAGATAGAATATCTCGTGGTATGACCTGGGATGAGTTTCAGAAGGAATGGTCACAACTTCGTCCTGCCGAAGAAATACTGGAATACTACGGGTCATGGCCGGATGCCAGGAAAACGAGAGAAATTATCAGGATGTAACCGCTCCCGGGCTTGAGATATGGATAAAATGATTACCTCCAAGAGATTGGTTAGAGGAGCGTTTGAATCGGCTGATTTGCCACGATTGCCCTTTGTTCCCTGGATATTCACCCATTCTGCCAGGCTGGAACAAATACCGGTTCGAAGGATATTCGCTGACCCGACGCAATATACAAAATGCCTTCAAAATGCCAGGAAACTATATGGCTATGATGCCATTATCGGCAGCTTTGATTCTTCCCTGGAAATGGAGATATGCGGTTACCCCGTAAACTGGAGGGGCGACTACGAAGCACCGGCAACCAGCCCGCGCCCTGAGTTTGACCTGGGTCACCTTAAGGACATCAACGTAGAAAGTACCAGTAAAACGGGCAGATTCGGTACGGTTGTCGAGTCTTTGCGACGCATTAACAGGGTCTCGGGGCCAAACCTAGCTTTGGCTGCTGTAGTTACGGGTCCGCTGACTCTGACGGCGGGCCTGACAGGTAGAGACCCGATTAAGGACCTTACGGAAAGGCCGGAAGAATTCATCAAGAATATTGAGGCTGCTGCCGGGTTTCTGCTGAAGGTAGTTCAGATTTACTGCCAACTGGAGTTGGATATTATTGCTATTGCTGATGGACTGATGCCGGTTTTCCCAGCCGCGCATTTGCCCTGGCTGCGCTCGACTTTCTCGCCCATCTTGAATATAGTCAGGTTTTATAACGCTTTCTCTGTCCTGTTACCCGGCGAATCATCACCTGATAACCTGGCCAATCTGCTAGACCTCGGGTTTGACGGGATAGTTGCCGCCGGCATTGACTTAACCACCTGGAATAGGCTGAAAGGCGGACGCTCCTGTATTTTAGGGAAAGCCATTCCTTCCCACCTCCTTGCTTCAGGACCGAGAGAACTGCAAACATATTTAGAGACAGATCTACCGGGAAAAATTGAGCCAGGCGTCTTTCTGACTACGGATTGGGAGGTGCCACCGGATGCACCGCCTGACAACATCCATTTAGTGATGAATATGGTATCTAAACACTAGTATTTTACCCTGTGCAGGTCCGAGGAATAAGAAATGACTATAAACAAAATATTCCGCAGTTGTGAAGAGGCGGTAGCTGATGTTTTCCATGGCGCTACCATAATGGTCGGGGGCTTCGGGTCCTTCGGCGGCCTGCCCATAGACCTGATTATAGCTCTCGCTAACCAGAGAGCGAAAAACCTGACCGTTATCGCCAATATGGGTGGCGTAGGTTTTGAACTTAGCAAGCGAATAAAACCAGAGGGGTATCATGACCTGGGAATCCTTTTCGAGAAAGGCCAGGTAAAGAAATTTATTGGGTCAGTGCCTGCCTTGGGTGGCATGCCGCCAACCTCTCCCATCGAGAGGTTATACAACGAAGGAAAGGTTGAGATTGAGATGGTACCCCAGGGCACTCTGGCGGAGAGAATACGCTGCGCTGCGGGGGGACTGGGAGGGTTCTATACCCCGGTGGGCATAGGCACGGTCGTCGAGGAAGACAAGGAGAAGAAGGTTATCGGTGGTAAAGAGTATATCTTGGAATTGCCTCTAACGGCCGATTTTGCGCTGATTAAGGCCCACAAGGCTGATACTCTGGGAAACCTCGTGTACCGGAAAACGGCAAGGTGCTTTAACCCGGTAATGGCTATGGCCGCTAAGGTCACTATTGTAGAAGTTGACTGGCTTGTACCTGTTGGAGAGCTAGACCCGGAGGTTATCGTCACTCCTCATGTATACGTGCACCGTATCGTGGAGGTGCCGAAATGAAGCGCCGTTTGGATGAGCTGACGATTGCCCTGCGGGCAGCCCGCGAGTTCGCCGATGGTTCCGTGGTTAACCTGGGCTATGGTATGCCCGGCTTATGCGCTAACTTTATCCCTGAGGGTAGGACCGTCTTCTTTCAGAGCGAGAATGGTATGCTGGGCTATGGAGGCTTAGCCACCGACGCAGAAAAAGACTACGAGATGATTAACGCCTCTGACCAGCCCGTTACCCCCTCGCCCGGTATGTGCTTTTTCGATAGCGCGTCATCATTTGACATGATCCGGGGTGGCCACGTTGACGTAGTCGTCCTCGGGGCTTATCAGGTTTCCGCGAAGGGTGACCTGGCCAACTGGGGACGGCCCGGTCGGCCAGCCACGGGAATGGGAGGGGGCATGGACCTTGCCACAGGTGCGGGCAGAGTCATTGCTACCATGCTGCACACGACGAAAGAAGGAGAGCCGCGCATTGTTAAAAACTGTACCTTTCCTCTGACGGCTAAGCAGTGCGTCAGCCTCATCATCACCGACCTGGCGGTCATCGAAGTGACCAGGGAGGGCCTCGTTCTGAAGGAGATAGCTCCCGGCTGGACGGTCCAGGAGATACAGAGCCTAACCGAGGCCAGGCTGGAACCAGCCGCGGATTTGAAGGAAATAGAGCTTTAATGCTCATAAGGCGGAGGTAACTAATCATGGAAGTGGTTATACCGGCTCAGCCTGAACCAATCAAGCTGGATATTAATAGGACTGCCTTAATTGTGGTCGACATGCAAAATGCCTTCTGTACGAAGGGTGGGATGTTTGATATCCTGGGGACTATTGACGAAGCGAAGGCAAAGCGCGTCATTGAGACTGATAAGAAGGTAATCGAGGCATCCCGGCGCCAGGGCATAAAGGTCATCTATCTCCGGATGGGCTACAGGCAGGATCTATCTAATGCCGGCGGGCCTGAATCACCAAACTATTGGAAAGAACATGGGCTGGTGGCAAGACGTGATCACCCAGAGCGGAAATATGATTTTTTAACTATCGGCAGCTGGGACTGGCAGATATCTGACAAGCTTAAGCCTCAGCCGGGGGACATAGTTGTTGAAAAGAACCGGTTTAGCGGCTTTTTCAACACGGACCTTAACTCCATCTTGCGGACATATAATATCAAACACCTGCTGTTTATTGGCATTGCCACCAATATTTGTGTCGAATCAACAATACGCGACGCCTTTTTCCATGAGTATTTTCCCGTTCTAGTAAGCGACGGCTGTGGTCATGCCGGCCCCGATTTTACCCAACAAGCCACTATCTGGAATGTTTCCGAAGTTTTCGGATGGGTAACCACCTCTGACGACCTGATAAAAGCCTTGAAGTAACATCCTTTTTAAGCAAGTATTCGCCAACTCCGCGCGGTCGGGTGCAAGCCGATGTGGTCCGTACACTACCATAAAGGGCCACCGTATAGGCGTTCTAGAGCCAAGACTTTACTATCGGCAACATGCGCGATAAACTTGTGCGACGCATCCAGGTGCGCAAACAGCGATTCGGGTAGTGGTTCCGCCATAAGTTTTTACCTCGTATCGTAGAATTTACAGAAACTGATAACCGCTACCATACAGCCTTCTGCTTCCAGTGGCAGCGAATCACAGTTGAGCCACTTGCCAGAAGTGATGATAGGTTGTGAAAAAAGCTCATCTCCTGACTCTCAGATTGAATGCCTTGGAAGTACTACGTCGCATAACGATTACTTTTATGTTTTATCCATTAATGCAAACAGTATTCGACTTTCTACCATCATATGTCAGGAATATTATTACCTTTGAGTCCAAATAATTTTAAAAATTTTTGTTGAAGTACTCAAATTTCTTCAATTGTCACAATTCATCGTTAAATAGCACCTGAAGAATTCTCTAGCAAGATGAGAACCAGCCTCCTAGTACAAAGGAGGCTTTTCTTTTTTATTTCAATCCTCATCTCCCCTCAGAGGGGGATAATAATTCAGCTAGTTCTCGATATGTTAGTTTCTGACTTATTGTGGGATGTGGCGAGGTTGAACAAAACCGAGTTTTGTGCACCCCCAGATTGCACAATCGTCAGAATTGTTCAGTCGGTTCGGGACATCCAGAGACAGGGTGTCGAGACAGGGGTTCTGACCTAACCTTTGTTTGCCCCTGACGTTTTAACCAAAGGGACTATGATATAATTAAGTCACCTTGTCGGAGGGAAAGCAGTGAAGAAAGCGACGTTATTTCTCCTGATTTTTATCGCCTTAATGGCGGTGGTAGCCTGTAATCAGCCGGCATCGGCATCCGAGTTGAAATCAGGCAAGCCGCGGGAAACTTCGCCCGCAACCGGTTCGGCCGACTTGACCAATCTCGTAGAGGGCAATAGCACCTTTGCACTAAATCTCTACCAGCTGTTATTAAAGACTGGCGGCAATATCTTTTATTCGCCTTACAGCACCTCGGAGGCCCTGGCTATGACCTACGGCGGTGCCTTGGGAGAAACTGAGAAGCAGATGGCAGCCGCTCTTCAGTTCCAGCTTTCACAAGACAGGCTGCACTCTGCCTTCAACAGCGTTGATATTGAACTGGCCAAGCGGGGTCAAGGGGCCAGAGGCAAGGATGAGAAAGGGTTCCGGCTGAACGTGGTCAATGCTATTTGGGGACAGAAAGGTATTAAATTCATGACCCAGTATCTCGATTTACTGGCCCGGAACTATGGGGCGGGGATGCGGATAGTCGACTATACCAACGCCGCCGAGTCGTCCAGGCAAATAATCAATCAGTGGGTCAGCGACCACACTGAAGGCAAGATTCAAGATCTGTTGCCCCAGGGTTCGATCAACCCATTAACCCGGCTGGTACTGACCAATGCCATCTACTTCAACGCAGCCTGGGCCTCACAATTTGAGAAGGTCAACACTCATGACGGCCGGTTCCATCTACAGAATGGTAGCGAAATTACAGTACCGATGATGTTCCAGGAGCATAATTTTAAATATGCAGAGGGCACCAATTATAAGGCGGTGGAACTGCCTTATGACGGTAATCAGCTTTCTATGATTGTCCTTCTACCCGAGACTAACAATTTCGAGTCTTTTGAGGTCGCACTAAACAGCCAGCAATTGAAGGGTATTATCGGTAGGCTGCAATCCAGCCCTATCAACCTGACAATGCCAAGATTCAAGATTGAGTCTAAGTTCGGCCTGAAGAAGGCGCTTAGTGACCTTGGCATGCCGGTAGCCTTCTCCGATTCCGAAGCCGATTTCTCCAGCATGGACGGCGGAAGAGACCTATATATAAGCGATGTGGTTCACAAGGCCTATGTCTCCGTTGATGAAGCAGGGACGGAAGCCGCCGCCGCTACCGGCGTGATAGTGGGCACTACCTCCATGCCGACGAATATCAAAGACATGACCCTTGACCATCCCTACATCTTCCTTATCCGTGATATCCCCACCGGTACTATCCTGTTTATAGGGAGAGTAATGAACCCGTGAGGGTAGAAGAGAATCTTTTTTTAATTAATAGTGGCTAATCAATTGGGAGGCGAACCGGAAGGCTCGCCTTCATATTTTGTTTCCGAATTCGGCGCCATTTCGGTGGTTAGGTTTGAGAGTAGTGGACGGGGGGTTGTCGCCACTCTATATAACCGAGGGTTAATTAATCTGTTTTTTTAGCTAAACTTTTCGCTACATTGTGCAATGAGGTAACAAAGTATCTTTATTGTTAAGTTGGGAACCGGATTGGCGCAATTATGCTCCAATTACCACATTGACTATTATGTTTGAACTTCTCCGGGCTATAATCACTCTATTAATATTCCTGCCTTGAGTATAGGTTGCCACAGCCTGCAAAGCCTTTGCTTTGATTTCCTCATCGCTTGCATTTTGAGGTAACCTAATTCTCTGTCTCAGCTTACCATCAACCTGTACCGGAATATCTAGAGTTTCTTTGATGATCTGCGAGGGATCATAGATAGGCCACGACTGCGTGCATAATAAAACCGACTTTCCAAGTCTTACCCACAGCTCCTCACTGATGTGTGGAGCAAAGGGTGATAATAACCTCAGGAATATTTCCCAGTGCTTGATATTGATCGTCGGGAGACCACTGAAGTGATTTGCTATCTCCATTAGTGCCGCCAACGCGGTATTAAATTTCATCCCTTCAACACGATCTCCGACATCCTTAATTGTATGATGCAGAAGATGGGTTGTTCCGTTCTCCGGCTCTTGTAAGCTGACTTTATCTTGCATCTTCCAAACATGCTGAAGAAATCGAGACATGCCCACCAACCCGTTTGTTGACCAGGGTATCGGTTGATCAAAATCGCCCATAAACACTTCGAAAAGCCGCAAAGCATCCGCACCATATTCCCGTATGATATCATCCGGATTAACAATGTTACCCCTTGATTTAGACATCTTTTCACTGTTTTCACCGAGCACCATACCATGAGAGGTCCGTTTTTTATAAGGCTCAGTCGTAGGAACCATATTAATGTCATAAAGGAACTTATACCAGAAACGTGAGTATAACAGGTGGAGAGTCGTATGTTCCATACCACCGTTGTACCAATCCACCGGCATCCAGTATTCCAATTTCTCGCGGCTGGCCAGTGTTTTGTCATTGTGGGGGTCACAGTAACGCAGGAAATACCACGAAGACCCTGCCCACTGAGGCATGGTATCTGTCTCTCGTTTGCCCGGACCGTGACATCTAGGGCAATCAATATTTACCCAGTCCTCTATCT
>Ga0187886_1004353_pt1 | contig 10204 bp, 10 predicted proteins | sample June2016WEW_20_1_FD_133001 | JGI IMG/M metagenome (GOLD analysis project Ga0187886, IMG submission 133001) | Peatland microbial communities from SPRUCE experiment site at the Marcell Experimental Forest, Minnesota, USA - June2016WEW_20_150 | ecosystem: Environmental > Terrestrial > Soil >... | reverse complement strand
TTCTGAGGGTTGAAACCCTCAGCCTTCGCGCAAGCTGCGGATTTCAATCCGCGGGGAGGCGGTTCCATAAGACGCAGGGCTAAATCCCTGCAGCATGACGTGGGGACACGCCCGTGCCAAGCCGGTGGGGGCCTGGAGGGGATCGCTACGGAAAGTAGAAGGCGCCGACGCAGTGCTTCAACTTCCACAGACTCAGGTCCACGGGAAGTGACCTGCTGAGGAAGGTCGCAACGGCATCGACATCCTGCTCGAAGCCGGAGTCCAGGTCGCACTGGAGCGTGCATTCGAGGGCTAGGCCGCAGTCGATGGCGGAGACCGTGCTCAGGTCGGACCAACGCAGGTCGTCGAGGTCGTCAAGCAGCTGGCACAGGCTCTGCCCCGGGAGGTCGCCGAGGGTAGTCGTCGGCGCTGGGCCGTAAAGCATGTCCTCTGTGATCATTTGCACAGTAACCGTTCCCGTAAAGAGCATGAGATAACTGTGAGCGAAGGTCAGTGTGGCCAGGTTGCTGGCGGCCGGGTTGTTGGGAAAGTACCGCTGCCACGCCCCAGTCGCGTTGTCTACGTAGTAGACGGCGGCAATGCTTGGCAGGACGGGTCCGAGCGCTTGGTCGATAGGCATGGTCAAACCTACATAGGGAACGTTCGCCCATCCTGGCTGAAAGGTGACGGTCGTCTCGCTTGGCGGACCCGCGAGAACGCTGCGGAGCGCCACGTAGGTGACAAGCCCGATGATCGGGAGAACGACAAGCCAACGCGTCTTCCTCATGTTGCACCTCCCACCCAGGCCGGGCGCTATGTTCATACACGACCGGGGCCCGTTCGTCAAGGGGGACGTGAGGGTGTAGCCGGATCGCCCTAGCCGCTCAAAGCTCGTCTCAGTTGAGCTTTGCCCACTTGATCTCGCCGGCCTGCCTAAGCTGCGAGTCGAGCTGAACCTGAGCCTGCCACGCTTCGGCGCCTACCTTCCCGGCACGAGACTTGATCTTCGCGATCTCGTCACCGGACAGCACAGCTGGCTGGTTCGGCGCCAGTGCGGATTTCACCTGTACTAGAAGCCGTTTTGCGGTCCCGCTAGCCTCGATGTCGGTGGACCCAGGAGATTGAGTGTCCCAACGGTCTATCCTGTACCCCTTGGCCTTGAGCCAGTCCACGACGAGCCCCTCGCCCGCTTGCCCGACCTCGACTGCTGTTGTCACTGCACGTCCCCTTTCCGCTCGCACTCGTCGGCGATCACGCCGATCGCACATATGTTGCGAGCATTTGTCCCAATGTAACATCCTCTGAGCCAGCCTGTCAACTCTGGTGCAACCTGGACTTGTTGTAGCCGCAGGCGCTGCGGGTGAGGCACGGTCGTAGGGGTCGTTCGCGAACGACCCCTACCCGAGGGCCCGGCCACTTAGCCGCACTTCGTATACCCGCAGGCGCGGCACACGAGGCATCCCTCCTGGTAGATGAGCACGGCGCCGCAGTCGGGGCAGCCCAGGCCGGAACTCTCGGGCGTCACCGGCAGGCCGTTATCGGCATCCTTCAGCACGGGGTTGTGGCTATTGGGCGCCGCCCCCGGCACAAACTTCAGCTCCAGCCAGCGGAAGATGTAGTCTACCAGCGAGGTCGCCCAGGGGATGTCGCGGTTGATGGTGCGGCCGTAGGGCTCGAAGCGGGTGTTCCTCAGCTTGCGGGCGATGTCCTCCAAGGGCACGCCGTACTGCATGGAGATCGAGGTCAGCAGGGCCACGGCGTCCATCAAGCCGGAGACCGTCGAGCCCTCCTTGGCGATCTTGACGAATATCTCGCCCGGGCGGCCATCGTCGTACAGGCCGACGGTCAGATAGCCCTCCTGCTCGCCCACAGCGAACTTGTGGGTGATGGACTGGCGCTCGTCGGGCAGGCGCTCGCGGTAGGGGCCGGGCCGCCGCTCGGCGGGGGCGGCTCGCTCGCCGTCCTCCGGCTCCTGCTCCGGGCCCTTCAGGTTGAGGGTGGTGTGGGCGAGGACCTGCATCTCGCGGCAGCCGTCGCGGTAGACGGTGATGCCCTTGCAGCCCTCGCGGTAGGCCAGCCAGTAGGCATCGGCCACGTCTTGCTGAGTGGCCTCGAAGGGGAAGTTGATGGTCTTGGACACGGCGTTGTCGGTGTGGCGCTGGAAGGCGGCCTGCATCCGCACGTGCCATTGGGGGGCGATGTCGTGGGCGGTGACGAACACCCTCTTGGCCCAATCGGGCACCTCCGGCCGGTCGGCCAGGCGACCGCCGGCTGCCAGGTGCTCGATAAGCTCATCGGAGTAGAAGGCCTCGTCTTTGGCGACCTGGGTGAAGCAGCGGTTGACCTCGACCAGGCGGGTGCCGGTGCTGGGGCGCTTGGGGTCGAGGTAGTGCGTTCGCTGGAAGGCCAGGGCGTACAAGGGCTCGATGCCCGATGAGCAGTCGGCGATGATGGAGAGGGTGCCGGTGGGCGCGATGGTGGTGCGGGAGGCGTTGCGGTAGGGGAGACCGCCGCCACCGTCGGACGAGCGGTGGTAGATGCTGCCCTCCCAGGCGGGGAAGACGCCTCGCTCCACGCCCAGGGCGATGGAGGCCTGATTGGCCTTCTCCTGGATGAACTGCATGAGCTGCTCGCCCAGCTTTAGGGCCTCCTGGGAGTCGTAGGGGATGCGTAGCTGGAGGAGGAGGTCGTGGAAGCCCATCACCCCCAGGCCCACCTTGCGGGTGAGCCTGGTGGCCTCCTCGATCTCGCGGATCGGGTAGCGGTTGACGTCGATGACGTTGTCCAGGAAGCGGATGCACAGGGGCACCGTCCTGGCCAGGCGCTCCCAGTCGACCGCACTGCGGGGGCCGTCTTCCTTGACGAACCTGGAGAGGTTGACCGAGCCCAGGTTGCAGGACTCGTAGGGCAGGAGGGGCTGCTCGCCGCAGGGGTTGGTGGCCTCGATCATGCCCAGGTTGGGCGTGGGGTTGTCGCGGTTGATGCGGTCGATGAAGACGATGCCGGGGTCGCCGTTGGTCCAGGCGTTCTCCACTATCATCTGGAAGATGCGGCGGGCGCTGCGCTTGCCCACCACCTGGCCGGTGCGGGGGGTGATCAGCTCGTAGTCGCGGTCCTTCTCCACCGCCTGCATGAAGCTCTCGGTCACAGCCACCGAGATGTTGAAGTTGGTGAGGGTGACCATGTCTTTCTTCATCTCGATGAACCTCTCGATGTCGGGGTGGGTGACGGAAAGGATGGCCATGTTGGCGCCGCGACGGGTTCCCCCCTGCTTGATGGCCTCGGTGGCCGAGTCGAACACTCTCATGAAGGAGACCGGCCCGGAAGCCACGCCCATGGTGGACTGCACGCGGTCGCCCTCGGGCCGGAGGCGGCTGAAGGAGAAGCCGGTGCCGCCGCCGGACTTATGGATGAGGGCAGTGTGCTTGATGCTCTCGAAGATGCCGTCGATGGAGTCGGTCACCGGCAGGACGAAGCAGGCGGAGAGCTGCTGGAGCTCGCGGCCGGCGTTCATGAGGGTGGGGGAGTTGGGGAGGAACTCGAGGGAGGCCATGAAGTCGTAGAAGCGCTCCTCCCACAGGGCCACGTCCAGGGGGTCGCGCAGGGCCTTGTAGAGGAGCTCGGCCTGGGCGACGTTGTGGGCCACGCGGGCGACCATCTCCTCGGGCGTCTCGCTGAGCTTGCCGGAGTCGTCCTTGGCGAGGTAGCGCCGCTCCAGCACCAGGCGAGCGTTCTGGGAAAGGGCGACGGGCTTGCGCTGCCTGTCGATTTGGCTGCGGTCGGATGTGATGGTCATGATGGCTCCCTCTAAGACCAGATCGAGCGGCTCGACCGGCGCAGGCTATCTCTATGCCCACTGAACCTGCATCGGTCGCCGGCAGGTTGGGCAAGGCAACAGGTCGATCCTGGTGTGGAAACGAAACGTCACCATGCAATCCTGGCGTGGGCACTGCAGTACCGCGCCGATGGGCCTAAACTTGGCCGGGCTCGCTGCGTTCATGGCGAAAACGCTGCCTACTAGAGCTCCGCCAAGCTGAGCAGCTGGATGGCCTAGTGGCGATGCTAACTCGGCACCTGCCCAGAATCCGTCCAGGCCCGCGCGGAGAACTGGCAAATCGTCGTAGGACTCGACGACCGCTCGGATGTAGTCCTGGTACTGCTGGCCGTAGTTGTACATCATGTAGTGCTGGACGTTTGGTATGGGGACGTTGGAGATCCGCTGCGAGTGCTCGAACACCCAGACGTCTTTTCCCGGAGTGGCGGCCCCGCACTCGGTGCCTATCCAGAGTTGGGTATGCCGTAGCTCTTCGACGTTGGGTCCCAAAAGGACAAACAGAGCAGCCGAGTTTGCTATCTCCTGGTGAATGTACGGCCAGGCTGGCGCTGTGTACCCTTCGTACTCGACGAAGAGGGCCTTTACGTTAGTCCGGCCAAACAGGTCGCCGAAGAATGTCTTGATCTCTGTATCGAGCTGACTGTGCGATATGAATATTTGTGACACGCTCGCGTTCCCCGGTCTCCGGATACCTCCGAACGTTCTACTTCTTCTCGCGCTGGCTGAGCGCGCTGCCGGCCGTGGTCTTCGCCTTCTTGCCTGCGCGCTTGCTGCGGAGCTGCTTTGATGCCACCTTCGCCACCTTGGGACCAGTTACCTTACGAGCCATCCTATCCTCCTTCCTCATACGTGTCTCTCGTTGTCGGCTAGCGTGCACCACGGGCCCGTCCGCCCCGGCTGGCGGCGGGGCGTCGATCCGCTTTCAATCGCGTGACGCGCCCCCGCCCTCGGTGGGCGGGAAGCTCCTCCAGCGCCTCGGCGGGGAGCAGCGGTAGCTGGCCGGTCGTGGCGGCGGCCGGCTGGGCGCGGCTTTGCTCCAGGGCGGCCAGCTCCTCCTTCAGGTCGTCCACGTCGTGGAAGGCGCGATAGACGCTGGCGAAGCGGATGTAGGCTACCTCGTCCAACTCGCGCAGGCGGTCGATCACCATCTCGCCGATGAGGCTGGTGGGCACCTCGGCCTTGCCCTGGGCGTAGACCTGCGTCTCGACGTCGTCCACCAGGGCCTCGACGGCTCCCTGCGCTATCGAGCGCTTCTCGCAGGCCTTGCGCACGCCGAGCAGGATCTTCTCGCGCGAGAACTCCTCGCGGCGACCGTCCTTCTTCACTACCATCAGGCCGCCGAGCTCCACGCGCTCGGCGGTGGTGAAGCGCTGGCCGCAGGAGAGGCACTCGCGGCGGCGGCGGATGCCGCCCTCCATAGCGCGCGAGTCAGTGACCTTGGAGTCGTCGAAGCCGCAGTAAGGGCACTTCATCTGTCTACCACCCCTAGGGGGACAAGGGTTAGAATACCACAACATGTTGGGGATGTCAAGAGATTAGGCCCAAGATTTTGTGGTTTTGTTCCCGTCCAGCCGCCCTAGTCTTGAACTCTGGGGGACACCCCCCGACCCCTGGCAAAGGGGCTTCGCCCCCCTGCACTTCCCGATGCTGTTAGCGGGCCGTTGGGGATGAAAAGGGGAGCAGCGGGCTTGTGGGGTGCCGGCCAAGCCCGCTGCCCAGGAGGTGGTGGTAGAAGCCTCTGGCTTGTTCAGCGTCTGTCGCCCGGTGAGCCGTTGCCTCTTAGCGGCTGACCACCGGGCGACGCAAAAAACTTGGTAGTTCCGTGTCGGCCAGGCTCTGCTCTAGAGATTCGACCCTGAGCTGGCGCAGCCTCTCGTCTCGCGCAGGCTCCTCGTAGAGCTCCGGCGTGGCGAAGCCCACAGCGATGAGGGTGATCTGGACCTCGTCGCCCATGTTGGGGTCGGTGGCGGTGCCGAAGATGATCTCGGCGTCAGGGTCCACCACCTCGGCGATGATCTGGGCGGCCATATTCAGCTCGTGCAGGCAGAGTTTGGTGGAGGCGGTGACGTTGAACAGCACGCCACGAGCTCCGTGGATGCTGACGTCCAGCAAGGGGCTGCTGATGGCTGCCTTGGCAGCGTCCGCTGCTCGGTTTTCGCCGGCGGCGCGGCCGATGGCCATGAGGGCGGGGCCGGCCTCGCTCATGATCCGCCGCACGTCGGCGAAGTCCAGGTTGATGTCGCCGGATGTGGTGATGAGTTCGGAGATGCCCTGGATGCCCTGACGGAGGATGTCGTCGGCCACCCGGAAGGCCTCGCTGAGGCTGGTTTTCTGGTCGCAGATGGAGAGCAGGCGGTCGTTGGGGACGACGATGAGGGTGTCGACACGGTCCCGCATCATGGAGATGCCATTCTCGGCCTGAAGGCGGCGTCGCGAGCCCTCGAAGGAGAAGGGCTTGGTGACCACGGCGACGGTTAGAGCGCCTGCTTCCTTCGCTGTCTCGGCGACGATGGGAGCGGCACCGGTGCCGGTGCCACCGCCCATGCCAGCGGTGATGAACACCATCTCGGAACCGCGTATTGTCTCCAGGATCTCATCCCGGTTCTCTTCGGCGGCTCGCTGGCCCCTATCAGCGTCGCCGCCTACGCCCAGGCCCTTGGTTAGCCGCTCGCCGATGCGCAGCCGCGACTCCGCCTCGCAGCGCATCAGGGCCTGGGTATCGGTGTTGATGCCCACGAACTGGACGCCCTTCACGCCGGCCTCGATCATTCGGTTTACGGCGTTACAACCGGCGCCACCTACCCCTACCACCTTGATGGGTGGCAGGCCGTCAGTGTCTGGCCTGTTCGCCACCTTTGCCACCTTTGCCTCCTTTCCCCTTTTGTGCTGCCCTTATCCGTCTGTTTCGGTCGCTATTCAGGCAAGAGGAACTTGAACAAGCGACCAATGCTGCGCAGCCACCCCAAAGGGGAGGCGTGCGCCTTCTCGACCAGCCTACGCCCGTGCCTGTCCGGCTGCTTCTCGTGCAGGGCCCAGTGGAGGAGCCCGACGCCGGTGGCATAGGCTGGGTTGGCGAGAATGTCCGATAGGCCGTAGAGGCCGCGCGGCGCGCCGATGCGAGCGGGCATGCGCAGCACCTGTTCGGCCAGAACGTCTATGCCCGGCAGGTTGGCCGAGCCGCCGCTGAGGACGAGGCCGGCGGCCAGGAGTTCGTCGTAGCCGGCCCGCCGCACGTCCATATAGATCATCTCCAGCACCTCCTCCACGCGGGCCTGGAGGATCTCGGCCAGGCGACGGCGGGAGACGGTCTTGCGCCTATCGGCACCGAAGGTGTCGATCTCTACCATTTCCTCGGAATCGATGGTGCTGGGGATGGCGTGGCCGTAGAGGGTCTTGGCCTCTTCTGCGGCGTCGAAGGGTGCCCTGAGACCGGCCACCAGATCGTGGGTGAGGTGATAACCGCCCACGGGCAGGATGGCGGTGTGGAAGGGGCTGCCTTCGGTGAACACGCAAACGCCGGTGGTGCCGCCGCCGATATCGGCCAGCACCACGCCCTGCCGCTTCTCTTCTTCCTCCAGCACGGCTTCGGCGCTGGCCAGGGAGCTCAGCACCAGATCCTCCACCTGAACGCCCGCTCCCTCCACGCACTTGGTGAGGTTCTGGATGGCAGCCACGCTACCGGTGACGATCAGTGTCTCCACGTCCAGGCGCTGGCCGTGCATGCCCACGGGGTCGCTGACCCGCTCCTGGCTGTCCACCACGAAGCAGCGGGGGATGACGTGTAGCACCTGGCGGTCGCTGGGGATGCTGACGGCCTCTGCCGCCTCCAGGACGCGGGCTACATCCTCCGGGCCGATGGGTCGGTTGCGGCCGGGGATGGCTACGACGGCGCGGTTAGTCATGCAGTTGATGTGGCTGCCGCTGATGCTCACCTGGGCTGAGACGATGCGGGTGCCGCTGGACCTCTCGGCCTTCTCCACTGAGTTGAGGATGGACTCGGTGGCCTGCTGGATGTTGTCTACCATCCCTCTGTTTATGCCGGCGGTGGGAGCGATGCCCACGCCGGTGATGCGCATCTCACCCTCGGGCGTCAGCTCGCCCACCAGGGTGCACACCTTGGTGCTGCCCACGTCAATGGCGGCGAAGTTGCCGTTGCGATACATTTTTCTCTCCCCTTTCAGCGAAGGGAGGGTCTATCGCCGAACCTCAGGTCGAGTACATGTCCCTGCATCTCCTGTCGACCGAGCCTCTGCTCCAGGGCTTGCCAGACGGCCAGCTTGTATTCCAGGCCGAGGCTATCGCCCACGATCACGCGGTAGCCGGCGTCGGTTACCAGGGACAGACCCTCGCGGCCATCATATTCCAGGCGCACCAGCCCCATATCGAGGGTGGTGGGCAAAGAACTCAAGAGTTGCTTGGCCAGATGCACAGCATCGGCGTCGATGACGTCTCCCGCTTGGAAGTGGGCCGAGCCGTCCTGCTGGTAGATGGTGAGCGCGTCCGGCGCAGGCATGGCTCCTTCCAGGACGACGCCGTCGGCGTCCACGACGTACTCGCTGTCCTGGGTGTACCAGTACATCCAGGGTTGCCTCTCCTGGATGACCAGGCGAACGGTGTGGGGCCAGAGCCGCTCGGTCTTCACCGACTTGACCATGGGCAGGGCGGCCAGCCGCTCCTGGGCTTTGTCCAAAGGGGCGGTGAACATGCTGGCACCTTTGAGGCCGGCCAGCTCCGCCAGGTAGGGAGCATCCAGGGTCTGGGCTCCCGTCACCTGCACTTCCTGCACCCGAAAGACGGGGGTAAGGTACAGGGCCAAGCCGCCACCGATGAGGCTTGCCACTAGCAGGAGCATCAGCAGCCGCCGCCACAGCCGCGGGCCGCCCGGCTCCTCGTCCTCCCTCAGGAGGACGTGGCCCCGCAGGGGGCGTCCTGATGTGGTCTGCCAGTCGGCTCTATGCACGCCTTTGCTTCTCCTGATGGCGCTCCAGGCCAAGCTCGATGAGGCGGGTTATCAGGTCGCTGTAGGATAGGCTGGCGGCCTCCCACAGCTTGGGGTACATGCTCATAGGCGTGAAGCCGGGTATGGTGTTGATCTCGTTGACGTAGGCCTTGCCGTCCTGAGCGAGGAAGAAGTCCACCCGCCCCATGCCGGCGCAATCGATGGTTCTGAACACAGCGATGGCCATGGCCCGCAGCCGCTCGCTCACCTCTGGCGGCAGTTCGGCGGGGATGACCAGCCTGGTGCGGGGGTCTTCGTATTTGGCCACGTAGTCGTAGAAGTCACGGCTGAACACTATCTCCCCCAGAGGTGAGGCCTGGGGATCATCGTTGCCCAGGACGCTGCACTCGATGTGGCGGCCATCGATCGCCTGTTCCACCAGGGCCTTGCGGTCGTGGTGGAAGGCCTCGGCCAAGCCGTCGGCTAGGTCCTCTCGCGAGCGGGCCTTGGCGGTGCCGATGCTGCTGCCGCCGTTGACGGGCTTAACAAAGCAGGGATAGCCCAGCTCGCTCTCTATCTGGCGAACCACGGCGGTCATTTCGTTCTTCCACTGGGGTGGCGTGACGACGAGCGAGCGGGGCACGGGAAGGCCCGCCTGGCGGAAGACCATCTGCTGGAGGGCTTTATCCATGCCCACGGCGCTGGCGGCTACGCCGGCCCCCACGTAGGGGATGCCCATTATCTCCAGGAGGCCCTGGAGAGAGCCGTCCTCGCCGTAGGTGCCGTGCACCAGCGGAAACAGAACGTCTGCCTGCTGGAGGGCGGCTAGAGCCTGGCCGCTGAAGCCGCGACCGCTGGGCTCCTCGAGGGCGCCCATGCGCTCGCCGCTGATCGCGGCCAGGGCCGCCTGTGTCTCCTGGGGGGTGAGCCAGGTGCCCTCCTTGGTGATGCCCATTGGCACCGCCTGGAAGCGATCCTGGTCGATGGCGGCCATCACCCCCTGGGCGGAGATAACCGAGACCTCGTGCTCGGCGGAGCGGCCGCCGAAGAGGATGCCCACTCGCAGGCGCTTTCCCCTAGCCATCGAATCCCTCTCCCACCAGCGTCACCTCTGGCTCTAGGCGAAGGCTAAAGCGTTCTTCCACCCTCTCTTGGGCCAAGACCATCAGTGCTTTGACATCGCTGGCGCGGGCGTGACCGCAGTTGACGATGAAGTTGGTGTGTTTGGGCGAGATCTGGGCGTCGCCGATGCGCTGGCCCCGCAGGCCCACCTGGTCGATGAGCCACCAGGCGGGATGCTCGGGGGCGTTCTTGAAGACGGAGCCGGCGTTGCGCTCTCGCGGCTGGGCTGCCTGGCGACGGGCATCCAGCTCGGCTACTCGTGCGGCCAAGACCTGGGGGTCATCCTCGTGCAGGATCAGGTCGACGGAAAGGACGACCTTTCCCTGGAG
>Ga0187886_1004352_pt1 | contig 10208 bp, 7 predicted proteins | sample June2016WEW_20_1_FD_133001 | JGI IMG/M metagenome (GOLD analysis project Ga0187886, IMG submission 133001) | Peatland microbial communities from SPRUCE experiment site at the Marcell Experimental Forest, Minnesota, USA - June2016WEW_20_150 | ecosystem: Environmental > Terrestrial > Soil >... | reverse complement strand
GATGAAGAAAAAAATCGTGTTGCAGAGATCCTCAATGTTATCGCACTTAGTATCCTTACTGGATTCATAATTCTCGTCCTCCAAAGAGCAATTTCCGGCCAGTTTAGACTCTTTCTTCAAATATTATCCGCTGGTGTAATGATTATAATTTCCATAGTGTTCCTCAGGTATGGCCGTTTGCAATGGTCGGAAGATCTCCTGTTATGGACACTCTGGTCCTTTATTACTTATCTACTCTATACATCGAATGGATTGCACAATATTGCCCTTCTTGGTATCCCCACTTGTCTGGTATTTGCAGGAATTGCTCTTCATGCAACATATTTCTACGCCTTCACATCATTAACAATTCTATCAGTAGTCATCATAGGGCTTCTTGAAGCTAATGGATTGATTATAAATCGAAAAGACCCGCAAACAACTTACTTCGATATTATCGATATCGTCGTTATCCTTTGCGTGACAGCTATTGCTGTACGTATTCTTGCAGACAATCTTATGCGAAGTATAAATAAAGCTCGGATGAGCGAAAGGGATATCCGACATCAAGCCATTGAATTGAAGGAATCGGAAGAAAAGTTCAGAACTCTAACTGAAGAATTACCGAATATGGTTCTTATCTATAAGAATGGAAAGATTCTATATGTGAACGAAAAATGTAACGAGCTAATAAGCTATAGACGCGAAGAAATTTATGCGCCGGAGTTCGACTATCTTTCGATTATTTCGCCAGAACATCGGGATGTGGTCATGCAAAAATTCTTTCAACATAAAATAGGAGTCGAAGTAGATCCGTATGAATGCACGTTGCTAGGTAAAAGTAATCAGAGAATTGAATGCCTCCAAATGTCTAAGATGATTCATTATCAGGGGGAACCTGCTATACTTGTTATTGTGACGGATTTAACGGAATTCAAGCGCGCCCAAGAAACAATTATCGAAAGTCAAAACAGACTTTCTTGCATTATTACATCGGCAATGGAAAGCATTATCACTTTAGATGAACACCGGCGAATCCAATCGTTTAATCCTGCATCGGAGTTAATGTTCCGCTGCTCAAAAGAAGAGGCATTAGGACAATCCATCGATCGTTTTATCGCTCTCCCAAACGGTGATAAGAATCATAATAACGACGGTGAGTATGAACAGAACTCGATTGTCAGCATATTGGAAGGCAGTATGCGAACGATAAATGGCATTCGCGTCAACGGTGAAGTTTTTCCTGTTGAGGCATCAATCGCAAAAGTGAATGCAGGAAACGAAGAACTCTACACAATTATTCTCCGCGACATTACTGAACGATTGAAATCAGAAGAGACACAAAGAAACCTACAGGCACAACTATTGCAATCACAAAAAATGGAGGCAGTCGGCTCTCTTGCCGGCGGTATTGCACATGATTTTAACAATATTCTTTCTGTTATTATCGGCAATGCCGAGTTGGTAAAACTAAAGCTAACTTCAAAACATCGTGCAATAAAACACATTGAGGAAGTAATAAGTGCATCGGATCGAGCACAAGAGCTTGTCCAACAAATTCTCGCATTTAGCAGAAAACAGGATACACATTTCCGGCCTGTGCGGCTGCATTACATTTTACGAGAAGGAATGAAACTTCTCCGTGCATCAATTCCTAAGACCATCGAGATTAAAATAGATTTACCGATGAACGGCCCGCTCGTCTTAGGTGATGCGACGCAGATACACCAAGTAATTATGAATCTTTGCACGAATGCTGCTCAAGCAATGGAAGGAATTAATGGAAAACTCTTCATACGTCAAAAGAATGTAGAATTTGATGATCGTTCAATCCTATATCACCCTGATCTGAAAAAAGGTCTATATGCAATGTTCTCTGTTCAGGATACTGGCCTTGGTATGGATGGATTTACACTGAAGCGAATTTTTGAACCTTTCTTTACAACGAAAGCCCTGGGTAAAGGAACAGGATTGGGATTAGCGATTGTGCATGCCATAATTAAAAATCATGGTGGCGCAATCAAAGTTCAAAGTCAAATTGGAAAAGGCACTCAAGTCGACGTCTATCTTCCTGTATATGAAGGTGAAGAAGAGAATGTAAAATCTGAAAAAAAGCAGGAAAGTTTCGGAAACGCCGAACGTATTATGGTCGTTGACGATGAAGAGCAATTGCTAAAAATGCTAACAGAGACATTAAACGGTCTTGGCTATCAATCGTTTCCCTTCGTTAAGCCGATCGAAGCCCTACAAGCATTCGAGGAAAATCCATCCGGCTTCGATCTCGTTGTCACAGATCAGACGATGCCACATATGACCGGTATCTTTCTAGCCGACAGAATACGGCAAGTGCGCAACAACATACCAATCGTTTTAATGACTGGATACGATCAATTAGAAGATCCTAAAAGACTTGAATCTTTTGGCATACGGACTGTCTTGCTTAAACCCTTCAGGAAAGTGGTTCTTGCAGAAACTCTAAGGAAAATATTGGAAAAAAAAGAAGTAATTAAAGTGTTCAATCACACAGCAAAAAAAACCAAAAATTAAGAAATAAAATAGACTATCACCTTTTTCTCTATATTATACTAATAGCAGTTAATAGCATAATCCTATAAGAGGAAAACTATAATCCTGAAAGAAGTCTGAGTTGTTCGTACCTCTTTATTTTTCCACGAATTGTTGCAAGAAGGTTATCGCGATGGATCGGCTTAACCAGAAAATCATCGACACCGATTTCTTTACCTTCACGCATAAGAACGGCATCATTTAATCCCGTGATGAATACAAATGGAACTTGCTGCAGGTGGCGCAATTCTCTGGTTCTTTCAAAAAACAAAAAACCATTCATTGTTGAAGTCTCCAGGCTGATGTCACAGAGAATCAGATCGACACCTTCTTTCTTTAAAAATTCGTATGCATCGTCTGACGTGTTAAACGCTACCACATTGTATTTTGCTTGAAGAAGTGTCGCCTTCATCATGCTGAGTATTTGTTCATCATCATCTATAACAGCAATCTTGCACTTTTTGCCCTTCTTCTCTTTTAAGACAACAAGGTTGGCATCAATCACAACTTGATCAGAACTGGACACATCAAAACTTTTGCGAAGCTCAGTAAGACTTTCTTCCACTTCTGTATGTGAGGCATGCGATTGTAAAAGATGCTTTAGTAAAAAAATATAGCATTCCAATTTTGCTTGTCTATCTAAGACTTCATGTTCTTCAGTCGTAATATAAAGCGATTGCCTGAGATCTTGAAGTTCGGATACTTCTTCCTCGGTTTTTTGACCATCAGACCACACCAGTAGGAGTGCCTGTTTATATGTTTCTAAAGCTTCTTTAGATGCTCGATTTGTCTTTGAAAGTCCAGTTGAATCAGAAGAACGCAGACCAGCTTTCTTGAACTCTTCATAAAGAGCTGGTACTTTTTTCTCATAGATGCCTTTATTATCATTAAAAATGTGTTCATTTAAATTGTACGGTGTTAATACTCTTCCAGATACATCAGCATCCTTCACATTGTTCAGTGCATCTTTCTTTTTGCGTTGCTGTTGAATAAAAAGTTCTTGAATGCGTTCTTCATAGGCATATGCATATAAATTCTTTGGATCTATTTCGCGTGCCTTTTTTACTTCCTGAAGCGCTTTTTCTAAATTATTTGATTTTACAAGTTGATCGACATGCTTGAGGATTTCCCTGGATGATCTCGTGGATTCAGGTAAATGTGTCGATTCCAATTATTTTTCTCCTTTATACGGCCACATGTATAATTTCAGTCCTAAAAATAGAAATTCGTCTTCTTTGATATAAAAAACTAAAAATATTAAAAAAATATATATCAAGTTCTCGTTATATGACAACTGGTTACGGTATTCTTTTACAGTAAAATGTAAGGATGTCTTTTGAGAAATGCAATCTAAAAATGAAAAAAGTGAAATATTAATTTTTGCGCTTATTTGGTAATCTTATCCAGAAGGGATCATCGGGACATGTTGATTAGTACCCGCCACCATGATATAGTGCGGTTCTTTCTATTTGTCTTTTTCAAATCCTTTCATTTTTTGTATTCGAAAAGAACTGTTAAGAAGGAACAAGAAAGGAAACAGTAATTGTAGTTTCGCAAAATCTATTTATTACACATACATTTATTATACCATTTAAATCCACATTTTGTAAAACATCCTAAAGCAATATCACCACCCACATCTGAATAATTATTGCATGTCCATTTAACTATGTTATAAACATAAAGACTTGGAGATTTATTATTATTCTTAACTTCCGGTAAAGAAAATACATCAGCCCGATTTCCAATAACGCCCATTAAACATCTAGCATCTTCTCTTGCTAAACTATAGGTGTAGAGAAACCAGTTTGATTTACAAACGTACAAATTTTTGTTAGTTCATTTATAACTCGATTTTGTATTGCATATTATTTTTCATAAATGCTCCCCTGTCTTGAACATATTTCTTTCGCGATATTGAAAATGTTGTAATTAGTTTTATCAAAGAATGCAAATTCCGGTGCAGAAAAAATGAAATTTTTGTTTACGAATATTTTATAAATAGTATCCGCAACTTCTATAGATGGTTTGACTAAGGGATTATTACGAAGAACCGTCCAAGTAATTTTACTATCCGCTGCAATAGCAATAGTATCATTCGTTTTGAAAACAGCTACGGCTGTTCCATGACCAGATTTCTGAGCATAAATCAAAGTGCTGGATAGAATAATTATTAAAATCAAAATATTTCATAAAATCTATTTTCATGTTGATTAGTATACCGCTATAGCGGGAGTTGCGATACTGATAATTTTCAATCTTGTAGTACTTGAATCAAGTTTGTAGGTGACTAATTTCAAAATATACAGAACTGTTGCCAGCCCTGTTAATTGCAATACGCTCATCCGGTGTAAATATTTATATCACTTCTTGCTTGCCACGAATAACAGCAATCCACTTGGGTATAGCATCAGCAATCACAATAATCACACTTCCCATAATCACAACCGTAAGAAAAAGATTAATAATTCCCTGTATTTGTGTCCTTGCTATAAGCGCCATAGGAAGGAACAAGTTAACAATGTTCATTGTACCGGCAACAAGAGTAGTAAAAGTAACAAAAATAAGCGGTACAATTGTGACCCACGCATATCGTGCTTTACCACGATTGATGATGAACGACGTACCGACTGTAAGCGCAATTGCCGCAAGTAACTGATTCGCAGTTCCAAACATCGGCCAGATAGAAGAAACACTGCCAGTATAGATGAAGTATGCCCATGCAACAACAATTATGAAACTTGCAATCAAATTACCTGGAAGCCAATCAGTTCTACTAAAAGGTTTAAAAAATTTTCCCAGCATCTCTTGTAATACAAATCTACCGATTCGAGTGCCAGCGTCAATTGTTGTAAGAATGAACAGTGCTTCAAACATAATAGCGAAATGATACCAGTAAGACATTAACTTAGTCAATCCGGGAATATTAGAAAATATTTGTGCCATCCCGACTGCAAGCGATACTGCGCCACCGGTTCTTCCGATAATCTTTTCTCCCACTTCTACCGAAAGCTGCGTGATATTTGAATCTACAAATCCCATTGCATGAAGCTGCGGAAGAACAGATTGAAATTTTTCTGCCGGCACATTAATTATAAAATAATCGAACGGCAATAAACTCGCCGCTGCGATAAGAGCCAGCACACTAACAATGCCCTCGGCAAGCATCGCGCCGACTGCGATGAATTTGATTTGTGATTCTCTCATCAACATTTTTGGTGTTGTACCGGAACTCACCAACGAATGAAATCCAGAAACAGCTCCGCAAGCGATAGTAATAAATAAATAAGGGAAAAGTGTTCCGGGAATAATCGGCCCGCCGCCATGCACATATATCGTAAATGCCGGCATTTTCAGAGTTGGTGCGACAACGATAATACCAAACGCAAGAAGTCCGATAACGGCCAATTTCATAATTGAGCTCAGATAATCTCGCGGCGACAATAACAACCATACTGGCAAAACAGAAGCACAGAAACCATAAATTGCTAGTAAGATGGTCAGCGAACTATGATCAAACATAAACCATGAAGCAATTGGCGAATCTGGAATGCATCGACCGTAGATAACTGCAAGTGTCAATAAAATAACACCACCGATTGTTGCCTCCGCAACTTTTCCCTTTCTTAATTGAAACATCCAGATTCCCATAAGAAGTGCGATGGGAATCGTCGCTGCAATTGTGAATGTACCCCAAGCACTTTCGGAAAGCGAGTTCACGACCACCAAACCAAGTCCTGCCATTGCAACGATCAGGATTATCAAGATAGCTACCGATGCCGTCGTTCCGCTTAAACGACTGATTTCCACTTTTGCAATCTCTGCCAGAGATTTTGCATCGTGTCGAATCGATGCTACAAGAATAACAAAATCATGTACTGCACCTGCCATTACTGCGCCAATCACCATCCATAAGAAACCAGGAAAGTACCCGAATTGCACCGCAAGCACTGGACCTACGAGCGGACCCGCGCCTGCAATCGCCGCAAAATGATGACCGAAGAGCACCCATTTATTCATGGGATAATAATTCTGACCGTCGTACAATCGGCTAGATGGCAATACATTGGTATCATTAATTACGGCAACTTTTGCTGCGATGAAACTAAAATAAAAACGATACGCAAGCGCAAAAAAAGCAATCGCCGCAATGAGCAAAGGCATAGCATTCATTAAAACTCCATTTCAACTAATGTAATAGGAACTTAAAACAAAAAATAAGTATTAAATAAACAGTGATAATAACCTATCGCCGCAACTAACAATGCATAGTGAGCATTTTTCATTCGGAGTTGGTAAAATACCGATAATATGTCTATCTTCCATTACTTTTGCGTAAGCGGTTTTGCAATAAATCCTTTAACATTATGTTGGTGCTCTTAAAATGCATTTCGAATATGACGTATCTCTGTCTTACTATTTTTGAATTCAATCGCAACAACATCGAACCGGCATGGACGATTTTCAATATCACGTTCGAACAAATAACCATCGGCAACAGTACGCACTTGTTCTTGCTTCTCTTCTGTAACCGCATCTTCAGGCGTGCCAAACACTGAAGAGTGCCGTGCCTTTACTTCTACGAAGACTAACTCATCTCCATCTTCAGCAATTAAATCAATTTCACCACGTTCAAAACGGTAATTACGTTCTATTATTTTATAGCCGTTTTGCTCAAGAAACCTAGCTGCCAAATCTTCTCCAGCTTTTCCTTGAATTCGGCGATTGATCGGTGACATAGGTTTTCTCGAACTTACCAAACATTCCTTAATTCGAATATGTGAGGATTAGGAAAATTGCGCTTTCCAAAAATAATGAACGTGTATGGGATATGCAATCCAAAGTAATATTTGTACAGAACCGAATGTCAGGAAATATTAATTCGAACTTTCACTATATAATTTTCCCCTGAAGAGAAAAAGGATGAAACGATCTGCGATGAATTTCGCATAGACCATACGTGCGGATGGCTTCAATATGCTGGCGTGTTCCATATCCTTTGTGTCTAGCAAAACCATATTGTGGAAAACGAATATCAAGTTCGCACATAAGTCGATCACGTGTCACCTTTGCAATGATCGAAGCGGCGGCAATCGTGAATGACTTTGCGTCACCTCCAATAATGTTTTGATATTTTAATGTTTCATGTTTAAACGAATTGCCATCGATAAGCACATACTCCGGTTGAATATTCAAATTTTCTATTGACTTCCTCATCGCCAATATTGTTGCCTGCAGAATATTAATTCGATCAATAACTTCGTGATCGACAACGCCAACACCAACACTAATGGCTTGCTCCATAATCAACGTGAACAATTCTTCTCGCTGTTTTGATGTACATTTCTTAGAATCATCCACACTTCTTATAAAAAATTCCTTCGGGAAAATAACAGCCGCCGCAACAACGGGACCTGCAAGCGGACCGCGTCCGGCTTCATCTACACCGACAATACGTTCAATACCTTGTCGCCAGAGTGCACGTTCAATTTCAAGATCGACGTAAGAATGTTTCATGATTTTATATCGAACCAGCGATAATTGAAATCAGCCCAATAATCATAATTATTTTTAAAATTGTGCTAACATATCCTATTGCTGTTGAAGAATGGTCGCGCCACATCAATATTATTGAAACGCACATCAGACAATCGGCGATAAGCACAATGAATGAAAACACTGGGTTATACAAAGCGGAAATTGACGCCGCAATCGTGGTACCAATCAGGATAAGAAGCGAGATGGTTGCCAACACTAGCGTTAGTGTAACACCATATTTTACAGGCAGCGTAATTGCATTTTCTTTCCGATCACCTTCCATATCTTCAATATCTTTCAGCAATTCACGTGCAAGATTCACAAAGAACGCAAATACTGCCGGAACAATGGCATGATCCATTCGTCCGACCACAACACCGCCATATATGAATGCCATGCCTGTCATCAATCCTATAACGAGATTCCCGATGAGTACTTTCCTCTTTAATCGTGCAGAATAAAAATAGAGAAGAATTATGGATAGAACTACAATCAGCAAGGCAACTAAATTCAAGAATAGATTTATTATAAGCGCCGCGATAGAAAGAATTAGCCACATCCACCATGCATCATGCGGTGTAAGTGCACCGCGCGGCAATGGACGATCAGGCCGATTGATGCGATCAATATCAATATCAAAAGCATCGTTGATAGCATTTGCACCCGCTGCTATCAACGCGCCAGTAATGCCAGCTAATAGATAGAGAAACCACGAGGATGCGGTTCCGCCAGCAATCCAGCATGCAACAGGAATGGAAACGAACGTGATGAGTATGTTCACAGGACGACTAAGCTGAAAATATGCTTTGAGTTTTTTAGAATTCATTTATCAGTCGTATATGAATTTTCATTGTACTAAAAGTATCGCCTTCACCAAGTGCGAAGTTCACGCCGATTAAGCCAAGTGCAGAATCCATCCGCACACCGATACCGTAACCAATTTTACTTTGTTCAGATGCCGTCATGCTCACTGCGGCGATGACAGGCTGAACGATGTAGCCAACATCAATAAAACCATAGAAGAAAGAACGTGGTGCAACAAGAAAGCGATATTCCAAGTTCGTCCACACAATACGGGAACCAAGGAACTGTCCTTCTCGATAACCACGAAGTGTCGATGCACCGCCAAGCCGAAACAAATCACTTACGTCCATTTCGCTGCTGCTAAAATCTCGAAGATGCAGTTCCGTTGCAAGCACCTGCCAAAAAAAAATCGAAAGATAGTATGAGAAATCAAATACTAAGCGCTGTGTAGTGCTTTTGACTTCTGTAGGAAATTTTTCGCTGGTGCTTATCTGTTTAGATCCAGTTTGATATTCCGTTGAATATAAAATGCCGCTTGTAGGTGTAGTCGGATTGTCGCGCGAATCATAGCGTATGGATGCGCCAAAGCTTGTTGTCTTGCTTTCTGCCATTATAGAACGTCCGTAACCTTCTGTCGGATAGACACCGCACTGAGAAAATGCAGCGCCAACAGAAAACTCATCCGTCAACATTAATTCGGTAGATACATCGTATTGCATCTTCACAAACGATGAATCTTGTTTGCGTTGAAAGAATCCAAGTTGTGCATTAACAGGAAACGATGCCACCCAAGGCTCGAAATAATGAAATTCAGTTTCCTGCGAACCTTGGTTCTCTTGATACCAACGCGCAGAAAGCTTGCGACCCGTACCAAAGAGATTTCTTAACGAAATGTTGACGAGTCCAGTGACATATCCATTTCCACTTGAACTGCCGGGCGGGACGTAGCCAATTACACCGTCGAAACTGTTTTGATTTCCTTCGATAACTCGCACGGATAATCCTGCTTGTTCTTCTTGGGTCAAATATAATTCCGGCAATGAAACTGATGAGAACAGTTGCAGATGATCTAACCGCCTCTTGATTCTTTCTGGAAGATCGCTGCGGAACAACTCGTTCTTATGCAATCTCGCCTCACGAGTAATGACATAATCTTTTGTTGTTTTGTTGCCATTAATTCGAAGTTCAGCAACATGAAGTTCTTTCCCTTCGTCAACATGAATTTGCACTCTTGCAGACATTTCTTTTGCCGAATCGACGAAAGATATATTTTGAATGACAACTGTCGCAAGCGGATATCCCTTGCTTTCGTATAATTGTAG
>Ga0187886_1004351_pt1 | contig 10209 bp, 9 predicted proteins | sample June2016WEW_20_1_FD_133001 | JGI IMG/M metagenome (GOLD analysis project Ga0187886, IMG submission 133001) | Peatland microbial communities from SPRUCE experiment site at the Marcell Experimental Forest, Minnesota, USA - June2016WEW_20_150 | ecosystem: Environmental > Terrestrial > Soil >... | reverse complement strand
TTCATAAGAGGTGTTCTGATATTGATTCGCATCTTGCCTTCTACTGCTGCCTTAATTGCCAAATTTGCCATATTCTCAAAAGCCCCAATATATTCGGGGCGGCAATCAGGATACCCGGAATAGTCAATTGCATTTACCCCGATGAATATGTCCGAGACTTCAAGCACCTCAGCCCATGCCAAGGCATAAGATAGGAAGATCGTGTTACGCGCAGGAACATAGGTTATAGGTATTTCTTTTTTCATCTCCTCATCACTTCTCGCCTTTGGTACATCTATTTTATCCGTTAGCGCTGAACCCCCTATTCTCCCTAAGTCTATATCGATAACCATATGTTCTCTTGCGCCGAGTGCTCTGGCGACCCTCTGAGCTGCTTCTAATTCCCGCGAGTGACGCTGTCCGTAGAGGAAGCTTAGACTGTAAATTTCGTAACCTTCAGCTTTAGCGATTGCCATTGCAGTAGTTGAATCGAGCCCACCACTTGAAAGAACAACGGCTTTCTTCCCTTTAGTCATTGACACCTTCGCTTTAAACCCCCCTTTGATCTGGACTCCAAATGATTTTGTGGAGTTGAAGGTGAAGTTTTACTCTTAAATGATCATCGAGAATCCATTTGGCCAATACTTTGGGTTCGATTTTTCCAAAAACGGGCGAGAAATGAATCCGGTTCATTCTTGAAGGAGTAAGATTGATATGACCTAAAATTTCCTTAGCATATTCGTAATCTTTCCGTCCAGATAGGACAAATTTGACTTCATCTTCATCTGTTAACCTCTCTAGATTTCTCAAATCGTTTTGACCCGCTTCACCGCTTAACGGGCACTTGATATCAACAATCCTAAGGCAACGATCATCAATCTGACTAATGTTCAGGCTGCCATTGGTTTCAACCAATACCTTGTAACCCATTTCTAATAAACGTTTTACCAGGTAGGGGGTCTCCTTTTGGATTAAAGGTTCACCACCGGTAATCTCAATAAGAGGACATTCATAGGTAGAGAGGCGTTTGACAATGGTATCAATATCCATTTCCTTTCCCTCTTCGTAAGCATACCGGGTATCACAATAGGAACACCTAAGGTTACATCCAGTAAGTCTAACGAAAACACATGGACGTCCTGCATAAGAAGATTCCCCCTGAATGCTGTAGAATATTTCGTTAATCCTCAGGGCCATTCATTCCTCCCAATAAAAAGCACCGGCTCCGGGAGTTTCCGAAACTTTGATCTTTGAGACTTTCACAACATTCGAGTTGAGTTTCCGTGCCAATTCATGGTAAAGAAACTTTGCAATATTCTCCGACGTTGGGTTCACGTTTTGGAAGGCTGGAAGTTCATTGAGGTTGAAGTGGTCGAGTCCTTGCAGAACCCCTTTGACCCCTTCTTTAACGTCTCTAAAATCAATACCAATACCAATCTCATTTAACTCTTTGCATTTCACAAAAACTTCGATGATCCAGTTGTGCCCATGTACCCGGGCACAATCCCCTTGGTATCCAGTGAGTGAGTGGGCAGCGGAAAAATGGGTTTTAACATACACTTCAAATAAACCGGCCATAACCCCCCCTCTTTAGCTTCCTGTCAAGCCCTGTCGCACGAAAAACGTGAATTCTGTGCTTTCCTACGCCACAAAATCATTAATACTTCACTAACATAAAAATATCTTCTTGTGAAGCGATTTCCTCACCTTTTATTTGATAATAGATCTAGCATTCTATTAAAATTTTTTGGTTCAGGCGGAGTAAATCCGTTTAATGAGGAGCCCTGACCCCAAATTTCATTTCCGCCCTGAGCCGAAAGTTATGAACCTCATGATCCACATCCTGTGTTCTAAAGGTTATTATTCCCTTGTACCTAAAAAACTTGGAATGAGAGAATGTGTATGGACTTGACACTTTGGTAACAAACATTATATCGTTTATAAAATTAGATATGAAAGTCACTAAACACATTTCAACGCCTGAGGTTGCCCAGGCACTAAGAATAGATTTTTCATCGAGCGATTTCGCCAATCTCGATTCCAAGAAGATTGATTCTATCTGTCAACACATTAAATCTCGTATTGATTTCACTGAATACCAAAGAGAGGTGTGGGATAACCCCCTCTTTTACAATAGTAGAGATACCAAACCCAATCGTTCCCAGTTTTTCGCAATAGGGAACGCAATAAACTTTCGCTATTGGAAATTAGGACCTGAAGGCATCATTTCTCTTAAAGGAAAGAAAGGTGGCAAAGAATTTGGTGGCGCGGAATATATGTGGCGTTCCCTTTCTGTTTGCCTAGAGAGGAAGCAATATCCGTTGCTTGAAGCATCTTTTTTAGCCAATATTACGGAGGTCCAATTTAATTCGATATTTTCAACCGACTATGGGGAAGATCTCTTTGCAGTGGGCAAGGAGGATCGCCTTAATAATCTCCGTGATCTTGGTTCAAAATTAGCTTCAAAATGGGATGGCTCATTTTTCAATGTAGTGAACGAGGCGAACAGTTCCCTTATAGACTTCTGCCATCTTTCTCGAGAATTTATTGCTTTTGATGATCCAATCTATAAGCTTACGATGGTTAATGCTATCATTCACTCAGGCAGTTCCGTGGCTCAATTTGATGCGGATCCTTTGCCCGGGATAGACTATCAACTTCTAAAACAACTCCTAAGGATTGGTATTCTTCATCCACTCGGTAATATAGAATCTAAGTTAAGGAATCAGGAGATACTCACCTCTGAAGAGGCATATGAGTTACGTCGTTCCGCTCTTCATTGTTTCGTCATTATCTCAGGGAAGACAAAAATAAGTGGAGAAATACTCGATAATAAGTTTTGGATGAACCGTAAGAAATGTCGAGATATTAACCCCGTTTGCCTTGTTAGGGAAACTGCTTCGGATTGTCCCTTTTGGGGAGTTTGTGATCGGCAAATTAGTTTCAAAATTCCTTTAGAGATGACTCGCTATTATTAGGATTTTCTCAATCCGTTTTTGGGCCCGGGGCACCCTCTTTCAGTTCCCTAAACCGATTGCACAAATTGCAGATATATAGAAGGCTCACGATTAGGAAACCTCCTGCAAAAATCAATAGGTTAACCTTTTGTGAAACGCAGCATCTTTCCCAATAGAGATAAATCATTAAAACTGCAAACAAAGGATAAGAGAATCCTAAAATAGTAGGAAACTCTTTTAAATTTAAAAAACTACCACTGTATGGGGAGTGCCACTTTTGTGGAATAAGTTTGTTATAATCACCCGGATCAAGAAATGAGGCTTCTAAATTCGCAATCATTACAAGATTCCTAAGAAACCATAGATTCACGTTGAAAGAGTAACACGTCGCTACGGTTGTTATAAAAAGCGAAATCAATAAACCGAACCATGGATCTTTCAACACTTTGTCTGTAAAGAATATCCCACCGCCGACAACAGTTACATATGTGAAGAATAGCTTCCACAGAGTTTCATCTGTACGGTTTATGTTATGCCACGCCGTTTCATACATTTTCAGTAAGAAATCCTGCCGGGCCTGATCTTTATCTTTCATGGGGCCTCTTTCTCATATTGTCCTTCACCTGAAGGGTTAGCAATTCATATAACGTTTAAACAATCGTATTATCCCGAGGCACTATCACACTTCTAATCTGTGTTCTAAGCCAGGCCATTCGAGCAAAGAGGCCCATATTGGATAGTGGGCACTCCATCTCTGTTTCATTTTGTAGCACTGATTTTAGCATTAGGGCATACTGTTTTCCTGCCAGACAAACCACTTTCTTAGCATTGTGAAGGTGGTTCTTGCATTGCCTTGCCAACGTGTCTATAGTAATCAACCTATGTTTGTTCGCTTGTTTAACTGACCCAAAAGAAACGTCATATTTTTCTATACGTTTATCTGGTAAGATCAACCCATACTTGGCAGACAAAATTAACCACCGGCCAGGGTAAAATGCCTCTGCATACATCCTACAAAGGCGAAACATAGCACTTGTGTAAGCTTCTTTCGAACGAATACTTCTAAGGAATGGTTTACTATCCCAAATTTTTGCTTTCCCACACCCAATGATTAGATATGCGTCTTTTTCGGAACCTGATATTATCGGCTTTTTAACCATATCAGTTTTTGTTGAGTATGTGATCGTAAAATACCTTCATGTTATGAAGGCCTCTGCGTTTATTACGGTTGCAGCCGCGAAAAATGACAACATCTATCCCAATGGCTCTACAGATCTCACATTTGCACTTCTCCCAAGGACGGTATTTCAGCATCTCTCTATATTTGTCTCGGTGATTATTCTCATCCCAGCCCCTTAGCAGAAGTTCGTCATAACTTAGAATGGTATCCAAAACTTTATTGACTCCAACCTTTCTGCCTTCATATTTCCGCAGAAGTTTCAAACAATGTGCCTCTTGAACACGCAAATCCTTTTTAGTTAAACCCTCTTTTTTGGCATTCTTAATCAGACCGGGATTCGAGGCATAAGGGACTCTAATAGCTGCAAACCATTTTCCCTTTTTTAAAAGATAATTTTGACCCGAACGAAGCCACGCTTTTCGAAGATAAGATGCGCTATCTATGCTCGTTACTCCTAATCTTCTAAAATCTCTCAGAAGCTCAGCGCGCGTAATCCCAAAAAGATGGATTTTTATATCTTTTTTCTTAAGTCCATCCAGCTTATTTAGGACTTCATTCACAGCTTCTAAAATCCGTACAACCTCAGGGTTACTTTTGGGAATTAAGGTCCCCAAGCCTAAATATCGGTATCCCATTTCTAGGCAGTTGTCTACTGAATTGGCGTAAGACTGCGGATCTGTTCCTTGGATTGCAGCGATAGGAACAAAATTATAATCATTTTTCTTATGATATAAAATGAATTCTTCGGCATTCTTAAGACTGAGTCTAATACGGCTTTCTTTATCCTGTTCTGTTAAGAACACCTTTTCTCGTTCATTATCTCGATTAAACTGGTAAATGAAATCCGGAACCATGTGATCCACAGATACTCCATAATCAAACTTTAATTGATGGTATAGATCGGCTACCCGCTTGGTATTAAATATCTTAGGGGGTTTTTCCTCATTGACGAATGCAAAAGCTCCGCAATCACCCATAACCTCAAGAGACTTATTTCTACCCGTAAGACGTAAATATCGTCTAACAGATTTATAACCACGGATGCTTGGTTTTCCATCTTCACCTTGTTGTAGATTTACTTTATTTTGATAAACAGCCAGACTAATAAGTATTCCATCGTAGGGGGGGCTGTTAAGGAATTCGTGAGCGTATTGATCATTCTCAAAGGCTTCCTCGCGTGGCCGACTTAATTGATCCGCTTCAAAATCAAAATTCGGGTCTAATCTGTCCTCCCAATCAGGTAAAAAGTATTTTATTTTCATTTATAATCCCTCTAGGGTACAGTTGGGACATATCCTGCCGGTTCAGGGTTTGGACAAAACGTCTTGAAGTCACATGCTGTACAGGTTCTTTGAACAGGATTGGTATCCCAACACCGGATAATAGGATTTCCCCTCATTTCCAGTAGTACTGAATTTTCAATTGTAGATACGACAGTGTCAAATCTTTGAAGACTATTTCTTACAGCAGTATCATTGCCGGGGACAATTCTGATCGACCTCCGTTCCCTAAATGTACGTGTAAGAGCGGGTACCGGCATTCCTCGCCGCCAATTCTGAATTCCGTTTAAGTCTTGTCCAGACGGCATTACATCGGTAAGAATGCCAGCGACATCATCTCTTAATTCCTCTGTGTCTTCCCCAGATAAAGCCAACTCATTGAGATAGAAAATTATTCCTGCAGCTATAGGTCGTGATTGCGGTTGTTGGGATCTGAGCCAAGCATAAGTAAGTATCTGCCATTCATGATGCGACCAAACAGGGCTATTGATAGTTGGTCTTCTCATCCCTTTATAATCAATGATGATTTCGTACTCTTGTGAAGAGAAGTTATTTATTATTCGATCTACTTCCGTATGCTGATGAATATAATGAAGAATCAAATTTCCCGGCGGCGCGCTTACAAGGTTAACAGAACTTATGACATCTATGATTCCTGCCACCCCATAATAATTAGATCGGCTAATATTAGGCTGATAGTTGGGCATATCTCGACTGCCTTTAAGTCTAACTTCAGCTTCCGCAACAAGCGGAAATAGATGTTGTCCCCACGTATTGATTGCGGCCTCAGTTCTCTGACTTGCAATAAGTCGATGAGGGTGGTTTGTATCAGGGCAAAGACCTTGTGTTGTTGTGGATGGTGTATACGGACAAAACAAGCTAGGTGGCGGATATAAACCTCTGGCTCTTAATCTTCGGTCAATTTGTGTTTCAATATCGCGTATCTCTGGGTTCCAGGTCCATGGAAATCGTTGTCTTTGAGGATTCTCTTGCCAACTGCGATACGCCTCTTCCATAACACTGTGGATGAATTCCCCAAACCACAACTGAACAGGTGTGGATGGGGGGAGAGAACCCTTGTTCTGGTACCTATACTGCAATCCGCAACTGAGATATGCCAGTAGGTCACCCGTCAGACTATACTCTGGGATTACATACGGTCTTGGCCTAACAGACAACGTCATATTTTGTCCCTCCTAAACAGGCACCAAATTGGGCAACCCTCTACCCCAATGCCAATTCCGATTTCTATCCCAGCCTGTTGCGATATTAGGAATGCCCTCTCTTACAGAGTTCAAACCAACTAATAATAGAACATCTTGAGCTCTACTGAAAGCTACGAAGTAATGTCTTATCAAATCATCGAATGCTCTATCTAAACACGGTCTTGAAGGGGTTCCCAAGGGAGAGTAAGGCCTTAATTCATCCTCCATACTTAGACTTCTTGCACCATCTACGATCCCTGACCTAGTTAGCCGTGGAAATCGCTTAAATGCCTGCTTCCAATGTTCTGATCTAAAATCACTCCCTACATCTACGATCACCAGAGGAAATTCCAATCCTTTGGCCTGATGAATTGACATGATATTTATTCTATCGCTGGGCAAAGTTTCAAGAAGGTCTTCCTCGATTTCGATTGCACCAGTCGCAAGTGGCGTAAATATATTCCAAATAGCTTCTCTTATTGAGGCCTGTTCTAACCTACTATTAGGATTATTAGGGTCAAAAATTATTTCAGCACCAAAGTCACCAAACAGCGCACTTTGACTCATTGTCCGAGTTATTGCCTCAAGATACACTAAACCTTCTATGTCATTTTGCATGTATGGTATCCATGTGACCAACTTGTATACCAAATCTAACAATGGTACTCCCTCTCTTGCTTGTATTCTTCTGCGTAACGGAGTCCTTCTCCGCCATGCGTTGACGAACTGTCCGAGATTGATGGGGGTAGTGGGATGCGGATTACTATTAGCAAGATTCACACCCTCGACACGCCAATCATCAAACATAGTTACTGCTGCTTGAGGCAGCCTGGTTATGCTATTTTGGATGCTGCTATTGGGGTCTATACACTCTAAAATTAAACCGCATAATCTTTGAACATCTAAAATTCTCTCTAAGTTTTGCCCCCTTGGATTATAAACTTGGATTGGTGGGCTCATATGACTTAACTCATAATCTAAAAGTAAAGGAAGTCTTGGATTACCACTAGAATCCAACTCCCGTGGTGAACTACATAACACAGCAATGTCTGTTGGCGAGCCACCTCGCGGATTAATTCGTATTGTATAACGGTTGCTTTCGTGCCTTATCTGAATCCCTCCACCTTGAATTACTCTGTGGCTGAATTGCGCTAGATCATGTGCAAGGGTTCCAACATCGTTTCGGAACATTCCCAAAACCGGAAAATTAATGTAAGGCTGAGGTGCTGTTGGACGGGATGCTCTAATCCGGGGTTTCGCGCTGACTCTGGCGTTTTGAAATTGCATATCCAAGCCAACAAAACTATTTACGAAATCTACAATATTTGGTGTTGAACGATAGTTTCGAGAAAGATGCACAGTTACTGGGCTTATTCCCAAGTGATTATTGGTTCTATTTGGAAATGCTTGAAAAAGATCAACTGTAGCACCACGAAAACGATAAAGAGACTGATCATCATCGCCGACAACTGTGATGCCCCCTCCATTGAGAAATGATGCTCTTGCGAGCTCAAAATAAATTTGTTCTTGAAGCAAGTTTGTGTCTTGGTATTCATCAACCAAAACGAATCTGATATTCTGAATAGAATTGGTCAATGCTCCTGCTTGAAGTCGTGTGAGAAATTCGGGTTCTAATCTCGCAAAATCGAAAAGAAGACGGATTTGTAATTCTTGATTGTAATCACTTATAGCATCGCACGCTACCCCAGCGCCGGGATGGCGATTCTGGCTCCTGAAGTGACTAACATTGATTTGGTCATGGAAGAACCTATCTTTTATCTCCCTTAATGTGGAACTAATCTCAGCGACATTAATTCCAAAGCCAGATCCATTTAATTGGGTGGTATAACTCCTAAGATCTGGATCATTATGCCTACCATGCCCGAAAAGTCCGACTCGAACCATCAATGCATTTGAAACAAAATCCTCGATGACCACCGGTGGAGGTGTCCCTGGGGTACGATTTTCTCTCAAAATCTCCTCTGCAATACTGTCTAATGTTCCTGTAATTATTCGGTTGAAATCTAATCTTCGCAGTTGATGCTCAATATGACGATAAGAAGGGTTGCCTAGGAAAGCACGCCTCAGTTGGTCCCCCCAGCCCAGAATCCTCGATCTCAGTTCAGCTGCAGCTTTTCGGGTGAAGGTTGTTACTAAGATATTTAACGGATCTATATCATCCACAAATATCAACTTTAAGACCTTTAGTACAATTACGGTAGTCTTGCCGCTGCCGGGTCCGGCAACTATAAACAAAGATTGGTTTTGAGCAGCCTGTATTGCATTGTGCTGGCTGCGGTTGCTCTGTGTCCGGATATCTCTACCTAGCCGAGTTTGTACAGCACTTTCAAAGTGTGCCCAACTGATCATAAATCGTTGCCCTTTTATGACTCAAATCTGCGTTGTTCAATCCTTTCAATTCTTTTTGCATGTAAGAATCTCAGTTCCCATCCCCTTTCAATTATTCCGGAATCCGCTCCCCTGCCCCAATCAAAACCAACATCCCGCAGAGAGCATGGCGCATAGCGCCCTCCTGCGGTAAGGAGTTCAGCCTCCGGCGGGCAGGGAATGCGCATTTGAATTATCTTTAGCTGCTGATCCGAGGTGTCGCTATATTCGCCAGATATGCGGCACAAGAACAAGTCCAGGAGGAAGAATTTAGGTTACATTACAAAAATCCAACAAAAGGTCAAATTTTTAACATGAAGCGTAAGTCGTAAGGAGCCACAAACAAAAAAGCCCATTCTCTGGCAGAAATCGTTGTAATCATCTGTTTCATCCGCGTAAAGGATAAGTCGTAAGGCGGAAAACAGAAAGCCCATTCCCCCTTGAGAATAGGTCAAAAAAACTTAATGAGGCGTTTTTCGTCTTTTATAACGCCCATTTCTCTTAGACGCTTCTAATACCGTCAGCCCCACAATCTCATCGCCTCTATATCGAACCAGGATTCCATTCTCCAGCATCTCCGAATCTGTGGCTTTCTGTGGCCTCTTAAAGCTTATGTAGAGGACATCTGCCTCCTTATCGTAATCGATCCACATTCTTCCCACGGGGAATTTTAAAAGATGAGGGGTTGCCTTAAAAACTTCTCTCATCACATCTTCCTTCATTATTTCTTTTGCCATAGAACCACCTCTTTCTCCAAACTTAATTTACTTGTAAAAAATCTGGGGGACGTCGTTCAATTCTTTCAATTTTTTTCCTTTTCAGAAATCTCATCCAACCTCACCCTTCTTACCGTAAATCGTAAGGCGCCAAAAAACAAAAAGCCCATTCCTTTTTTGAGAATAGGCTCTGATTTAACCAAACATTTTATTCCCCTATCGCCTTTGGCGGGTCTGAGGACCGGCCTTCGGGCCTTGAGGTTGGAGAACCACTTCGCTCCAGGCAAAGCTCCTGAGACCGCTCTATGGTGACTTACCTTATCAAAAATCCAACAAAAGATCAATATTTATAAACGTAAGGCGCCTGCCTTTGCCTGCCTGCCCGTAGGCAGGTAAAGCGCATAGAGTAAATATTCAACCGTAAGGCGGAAAAGGTTAAGAAGAGGACACAAACTGCGAACTTATGATCAAAAATTGGTAGATTTGGGAATGTTTAAAATATCC
>Ga0187886_1004348_pt1 | contig 10213 bp, 18 predicted proteins | sample June2016WEW_20_1_FD_133001 | JGI IMG/M metagenome (GOLD analysis project Ga0187886, IMG submission 133001) | Peatland microbial communities from SPRUCE experiment site at the Marcell Experimental Forest, Minnesota, USA - June2016WEW_20_150 | ecosystem: Environmental > Terrestrial > Soil >... | reverse complement strand
CAAAACCCGCTCCGGATCATCCATGGCGCAAGCCTTGGAAGAAAAAATTATCCGGGCTAAAAAACCCTCTTACTGACATTTTCACTGAACAATTAACCTGACATTTTCTCTGGACACCAACAGGATACAAAGAAATTCACGGATAATTCGAACTGCGCAAAGCCTGTCAGCTGCCTTTTAATCCGCGTCAATCGACGCTAATTTTTTAGGCCCACCCACCCTTCCTCTCCCCCTATCCTCCCGTAACTGCTAAGCAAAAAAAAATTCTTGACTGCCGCCTGATTTTTTACTTGCGATGCCTGTGAGGATTCCCCTAACCTTATACTAGCAATGAGCTGAGGATTATTTTATGAAGCAATACCAGAGGCTTGGAATGGAGTTATGTCTTAAACGGGTCGAGAGCGGTTTGCATCAGAGGACCCTGAGCCTTCTGCTCGGCGGGGTCACACAATTTAGGAAATGCTCCATACCGGATTGTGTAGAAATGCCTGGGAAATAGAAAAAATTTTTAAACTTGACAAAAAAATTCATAACCCATAGAATTATTATGGATTACGATGATTTTTGTCAACGAAGCGGGAGAGACCATTTGACTGTATAAAGCAAAATTCCCTAAATATCTATGTGTTTTGACAGATAGCGTCAATGAGGGTAGGCATGAAGTTAGAGAAGTTCTTCCGGCAGAAGCCGGTTTTCACAAATAAGGAATTCGCCGAGTTCCAGGGATCCAGGGGGCCGCTCCGTGCAAGAGCTCCGGAGTCGCTCTTGGCCTATCACAAAAGAACAGGACCAAAGAGTGTCAGCAGGCACTCGATGCTGTCTTTCCCTTTGCTGATCCCGAAATAGAGTTCTTAAATCTCGTCCTGGACAAAGGCGAGATCGATCCATCGTTACTCACTTCAGAAACCGATTTACAGGAACGCATCAAGCAGCATCCTTTGCTTGAATGGAAAGCTCTCAATGTTCGGCGGTACAAGGGGAAATAAATCTTCCCACCTGGGGGTCATGTCCGTGGCGGTCACCAAATAAAGATGGACTGCCTCATCAAGAGCCCTTCTGGCCTCATCAGACGTCTTTCCTGGGCTCATGATGTCTAACGGCATGGCGTGGGGCGACGATCTGTTTCGATCCCCTCCATATTTGTTTCTGATACCCAAAATAATCTAAGCAGCCAAAATCCGGGGATCATTAGTAGAAAACAAGGTCACAGCCCCGCCTTGCGCAGCCGTTCGATGAAGCTGGGCTTGCGCGCCTGGGCCGCACGGAGCGCGCTGAGCCTGGGTCCGAACTCATTGATCTCGCCCTTGCGGGACGCGAGGTCGCGAAGGTCTATGAGTAATCTCACTGCCTGGTCGTAGCTCTTTGGCTGCTTCGTGGAGATAAGGTTCTCGACTTGATTCCACAGATTCGGCTCTCGCTTGGCCATCTCGTCTAGGTACTTTTCCCGCTGTTCCGCCGCCTCGCGATCACGTCGTGCCTTCTCCTCTGCGGCCTTCTTGGCAGCGGCCCGCCGGCCTTCCTCGGCGTGCTCTCCGGCTGCTTGGAGAAGTTCGCCAACGGTTCGCCTCTCGCATTTTTCAGCGATTTGCTGGCTTCCTGAGCAACGCTCTTTGATGAACTGCCGGAAGAGCTCCTTCGCTAAAGCGAAGTCCTCATTAGCAATGAGCTTGGCAAGCACATCGTCCTTCTCCCCGGCTGGAAGGGTCCCGATCCACTCCAGAATTTCCTCCTGCTCGGGCCTCGCATCCTCCAGCGGCTCGCTTGCCCGGGCGGCCACATAGATCAGGTTGGGGTCGATCCGGAGGAAGTCAACCATGCTTTTTAGGGAGGCGCTGAGTTGACCGAGACCAGGCGGTACTGGCGGCTCGACATCTTCCTCATCAAGCTCCCTGTTTTGCACGCAGAGGAGCCAACCCAGATATAGGCAGCGCAGGTCGCCACGCGCGATTTCGGACCGCACCGAGATGAGCGAGGAGAGCCAGCCTTCGTCCTCAACCCACTCGCCCCCTCCCTCATCCTCGGATACAAAGGTCAGAATGATCTTGCCATTCTTCTCGTAAGCGAACGCCCCTTCACCCAAACAATAGAGCTGCGCGGTCTTCAGATCCAGCAGGCGGGAAGGCAAACGGAGCTTGAAAACATGCGTCCCCCAGTTGGCCAGGTAGAGGAAGGCGTCAAAGTACTTCTCCATCCATGCGTCTTGGTCGCCCTTGAATCTCCCCCAGGAATAATCGTTAACGAAGCTCGTCGGCGTAATGCGGGCACGCGTCGAATATGAGCGCAACTCCCCCATCTCTTTCTCAGTCAGCGGCCTGTCGATGGCCTGGAACTCGTAGTACTGGTACTCGCTCATCGATTCCCCTCTGGATTCCCGGTCATCAGGTCATCGCCGGTTTCTTTATTCTCGGCCCGCTTCTTTTCCCGTCTGGCCAGTTTCTTGCGACGATCTATTTTGACCCACTCCTCGAGAGACATCACGACCTCGGGAAAATCTCTCTTAAACCGCTTGCGGTACAGATGCTCAATGAACTGCGGGAGCGGCATTTTCCATGGCTCCTGATCCTCGTTGGCGAGCTTTCCGAGTCTCTTCGGGTTAAGATTAAGCTCGCGGGCCATCTGGATTTGGGCGTGAGACAAATGGAACTTCTTCCGTGCATCCACCCATATCAGCAAATAATCCGGGCCACGTTTTCTGGACATCGGTTATCTCCCCCGGGCCCATCTACGGAAGGCCTCAATCCAGTCTGCGCCTCTGGGTTGGGGCTTCGGCAGCGGCAAGTCCAGAACAGGCACCCTCTGCCGTTTGCGGCCGAGCCGGCAGACCGCCACGATCTCATCGGCGTCGTTCATTTCGATTCGCTCCACCGTTACTTCCCTGCCGAGCAGTGTCGTCGTAAACGGCACTGCCAGGTTTTCTTCCAGCATGGTGAAGACGCCGGTAATCTCCTCGGACTCGTTGTAACAGTCCACGGTGGCCTCGTCGATCAGTTTGTCGAGGTAAGCCGAGCTGACTCGATCAGCCCCTCTTTTGGGTCCGGCTTGTTTGGCACTCTTGCGGGTGTTTGCCATTTCAGTTTTGTCCAGGTAAAGGGAGAAAGGATGGGTTTTTCTGAGAATTTAGGTTAGGTTACACCGTGCCCGCATCTTACTAAATTGGAGAAGAGTATTCAACAGCAATCCTGCAACCCGTCAATCCATCTTCCCCACCTAATGCCACTATCTTATAAACGTAAAGCAGTGGGCGGGCCCCCTTCCTCTGACCGCATCTCCCCGTAACTGCTAAGACATTGAAACGCTCGCCAGTGTCGCCAAATGCAGATTGTGTTTGACACCATTATGACACCACGCGCACTGCGGAAAATCTTGAAGTTATCACCCCCACCCTCACCTCCCCCCCTCAAGGGGGAGGCGAAAAAAGTGGGCTTCCGGATTGGATTAGCATGTGGGAACGCGGGTAATATAAACCCTCGGTGGGTTATTTGCGGAAGCCTAAGCAGTTCCTAAGCCTCGACCCGCTGGCAGTCCTGGTTTATGTGGCGAGAATCGGGTTGCAGGCAAGGAGGGCACGCAAAAATCAAACCTTTCGTTGAGGTTTTGAGAATTAACCACCATCTTGAGAAGGTTTCCGTATATTAATCGAGCACGCCTGGAACGAACGTGGGCCTTTCTTTCGCTCATGGATCGATAAAGTCATCAAACACCAAAATGTCGAGTTTTTCCTCTTTGATCATGACCAGGTGGGCATCGTTCGTTAGAAATGCTTCTGCTTTCTCAATCAAGGAGGTCGCCAGGAGAATCGCATCGGGGGTTCGGATCCGGTATTTGGCCCTCAGGCGAGCCGCCTCTTTGGAAATTGAATAACTGGGAGGAACCAAGTCGGTGTTGGGCAAAGAGAAAAGGAATCGCTCAAAAGACGTGATTCGGTCGAGTTGATCTTTGGCAAAAGGCCGCACTAACAACTCAGTAATGGAAATCGTCGAGAGGATGGCTCTCATGGAACCATCCAGGACAGCGGCGAAAAGCGTTTCCGTCAAATCCGCATAGGGTGCCAGACCTTCAAGATGGTAAATGAGCACTGACCTGTCCATTCCTACCTTGGTCAACTTCTTGAGCTCTTCCGCCCACGCAGTCCTTTTTATTCCCACGATCGACGCTCTTTCCCAAGATAACGGTCCACCTCCTTTGCCCTCTTTCCCCAGGTTCCTTTCAATAACCCCCTTGTCTTGCGCGCGTATTCCTGGGGCCGGGTTAATATCACCTTCCCTTCTTCCATGGTTACGAGAATCTCCTCCCCTTCTTTGACCCCCATGGCTTCCCTCATTTCTTTGGGGATAACAAACTGGCCTTTCTTGCCACGCCGGAAGCATGGGTGCAAAACCAAACCCTCATTTTTGGCTTTGAAAGTGGATCAGGCCCGGGGACGCCTCATTCTTAAGCTTTTTTTATAATTCTTTTTAAAAAGGTCATGTCCCGTGAGCAAAGCACCTAACAAGGATAAGATCAAGGACAAGGTTGATCATATCGACATTACCGTGCTATATTAAGAAAAATTCTTGTTGGAGGAGCCCTCATGACCTTACAACATACAATCAAGGCCGTCGTTCGCAAAGGAGAGACGCACTACGTTGCTGAATGTGTTGAGGTTGCCATAGTCACCCAAGGGAAAACTTTGGATGAAACTATCAATAACCTGAAGGAGGCGGTAGAACTTCACCTTGAGGGAGAAAATCTGGCTGAATTAGGTCTGGCCTCCAATCCCACCCTGATTGTAACCATGGAAGTCGAACCCGTTTATGGCTAAGCTCAAACGTCTATCGGGCGATGAAGTAATCGCTGTTCTTGCCCGCTTTGATTTCACCATTTCTGCCCAACGGGGCAGCCACGTAAAACTTCGCCGGACGGGGCCAACTGGCAGCCTCCAATCGTTGACCATCCCCAAACATCGAGAGCTCGATGCTGGAACGTTGCGGGCCATCATTCGCCAGGCCTCACGCTTCATACCAGAAGATCAACTCGTCCCATTTTTTTATACCGAATAATCTACAAAGTCATGGAGTGGAAATGGATGTCCTTACCACCGGCATGCGGCGAGGGAAATACTGGGGCTGAAGTGGGATTACGTGAGGCTGGAAAACCGCCTCATCATTTTACCCGTTACCAAAAACAACACCGTGAGGGTGCTCCCGATTAATGATACCCTTTACAGAACCCTGGCGGAGATGCCGCAGAAGGCAGGGTATGTTTTCGGGAACGGGAACGGCGGGCACATCGGGGATATTAAACACAGCTTCACTTCAGCTTGCAGAAAAGCGGGCATCACAGACTTCCGATTCCACGACCTACGGCACACATACGCCTCGCATCTGGTCATGCGCGGCGTGCACGCGCGGGTACTGCAAGACCTGCTGGGGCATAAAACGCTGGCGATGACCGAGCGATATTCTCACCTTGCGCCGGAGCAATTGCAGAATGCGGTTAAGCTGCTGGATGGGGTGATTTCTTAAAACGGGTTCAGAGTGAATCCTAGTCTTTCTTTTAGGAGCCCTTTGGTGGGGAAGTTTTCGCAGACGTCTTCTTTTTCCGCGAGCCCGCCCCTGTAACAAGGATTGCTTTCCAAGTGAACGACCCAGCCCTGGTTATTTCGGATTTGAAGCGATCCTCTGATTCGAAGGGTTCCGTTTGGTAAACAACGGAATAAAAATTTACCCAATCAAGTGATCCTGAATATCCACTCAAATCCTCAAAAATGCCACCCAGAGCTTTAGAAACCTCTTCCTTAGTTGCCGCATATTTGAATTCAATTGCGGTCTTCAAATTTCTTATGCCACAGTCCGGCTCAAAATCCTTGATGATTCCTGTAATATGGACAGGATGTTTATATTCTGTAAAAAAGGCTCCTAGATAATCGTGCATCACGTCCTGAATCTGATGCTCATTCGTCGGTTTGACACCTCGGCGATGAAGGAGAACCGGGGTCTTTCTTAGAATTGTCTCCAATTTTGCCAACTCGAAAGAGTCAAACGGCTGTAAACCACTCCCAGCAGTAACGGCCAGGCTTTCAATTAACTGTGAGAGATAACTTAAGGGTTTGCTTTCCAAATAATCATATTCTGCGTCGAACCTTGTTTTGCCTATTCCCCCTGATTTTTCAAATTCTGCCCATTTTTGGAGCAGACGATTTCTCGTCTCAGGCATACCGGCTGCTTCCAAAATTACCGCGAGCATCTGGTGGATATCGTCCAGGGTGGAGGCAAGTACCCCTTCCGGTTCCGCATAAATACCCCCCTCGATTGGGGCATGGGTATATTCGGTCTCAGCCTGGTATCTAGCATTACGCGCCTTCTCCATTTTCGCTTCCAAATGGACTAGAGATGCACGAATTCTAGCAATATCGGCCATTACTATTACCCCTTAAAATCCATGGCGCTATTTTGAATCAGAGCCTGAAAATTGAAACGGAAATGCTCATTTCCAACCGGGATACCTGGGTCTATTTGCTCATGGTTTTGATGATGTCAACATTTTTTCAATTTGCTCTTGGACTAACCCTTGAAAAGACTTAAAGCACTTCGCCGCGGCTGCATGCTGCCGCTTCAAAGCTGGAATAATATCTTTGACTTGCAAAGGGTTGCTATACCCAAACGAGTATGAAACTACGCCTTTTTCGCCGACATTCCTCTTAAATGTTTCCGACAGTCCGAATTCAATATGACACGGATACCGGTGATGATATTTATTTCGGTATTGATTAACCTCGGTTAGAAATTTTTCGTCTGATAAGTCTACCATATTGGCCTTGAGCTCTGCATAAGTGCCCCAATGGATTGCATGTTTCTCCATGGTCTTAAAATTAATTGAATCATCCTTTGGCAGATTGTCTTTCCATGTCTTCGCTAGACGAGCCATATTGGCCTGGTGACTTAGATGGGTCACAGAAAATATAATGCGGGAACGAATAGCGTAAGGGACGTTTAAGCACATCGTGCATAGGGGTTCAACGAATTCGTAGACAAGGTAAAAGCGTTCTTCCTCCCGATATTCCGCAAGCACTTTTTCCCATGCAGATAACTTCTCAATGTCATTTGCGAGCTGATTTATGACGTTCGCCAGATCACAGGCATAATCTTCGACCATTCCAAAATAGATCATCCATATCCCTGGAATTGGCTTCGGCAGACTCAACCAGTGATAAGGCATCCTTTCACCAACAGGCGCAACTTTGCGCAATTCACTCCGCAGTTTAGTGTAGGCCTCAATAAATTGTTCGTCTTCCATTTTTTTCTCCAGGCCCTCGGTCTAAAAACAGGGTCTGGCGCTATTTTGACACCGGCCCCAAAAAAAGAAAAGGGGTTATTGCTAACCCCTTGTAATTCCTGGTAGGCGGTGGGGGAATTGAACCCTCGACCTCCGGTATGTGAGACCGATTCAGGCTATTTTTCTAACCCCTTGATACTGGTCCGGTTTCCCGTAATTTAGTGAAATAATTATCTAAATGCAATTCTATCTGTTCACGTCTATTCTACCTGTTCCAGTCTTTTTGAGTTATTTTTATCACAATTTTATCACAGTAGCCCCTGGATTTTTAATCCAGCGTGGCTACCCAGCCCCAAGAGAGTTGGCTTTGAAACGTATCCCACACCGCCAGGTAGCAGTTTTCCTCTCAAGACCCCACTCCAAAGCTACCACATGCTCTTATCTCTTTTTTTTCTGATACGCTCTTAGGACCTCTCCTGATGCGTAAGGTCAAAATGCCATCCCCAGAAACCATTGGTCAATCTTTGGATCAGGGCTGTCCTTACATTCCGCATCTGCTGCCAGGGAATTTGTAGCTCCCATCTGCGGGTTACCAAATGGTGCTGGGTCCATCCTCTTTATCGCGGTTTCATTAGGACTGATTCCCCACCCTGCTATTCGTGATCTTTATGCCCATTAGGCATATGCCACATGATTTTGATACTCTCGAAAACGTCATCCTGCGTGTCTCTTGTTAGCAACATGTTCTTTCCTCCTTAGAACATCTGAGGCTTAATTTTAGGAATCATTCCTTAGATTCTGGCAGAGTTTGAGAACAGTTGCATTGTAACCATTTACTGCTTGTTCTCCCTTTGCAATAATCTCGTATTCTGCGGGCCAATCCAATCTGGTCCGACTTCTTTTTATCGAAAAAATCTGGCCCGAGTTTTGGCCAGTGGCCAAAAATATTTCTGTTATATAAACCTTTTCAGCTTCACCGTCAGATGAGAAATGGGAATAATCGATTATCAATTTTTCAGTTTGTTGGTTGAGGCAATTTTCTCCTCGATCCCCCACGTTCCATTCCACCGCTTCCCCGAAATCATGGATTGGTGACTCAGCAAAAACTTTTTGGCAGCATATACAGAGGATTAATTCCACCTTTTGGTCCTCTTCCTGTTTCATTGCCGAGAATGCGTACTTTTGGAAAGGTTTCTTAAGAAAAGAGGCCAGTCGCTGTAACTCCCCACGACCAAGCTCCCAGGATTGAACCCACAGCTCGTATAATTTGGAAGTCCCGGTGTTTGTTTTACAAATTGGTAGGAACAGAAGCTTTTTTCTTATTTAACTTTGAGGCTGCGGGAGGCGAGCCCGCAGGTCTTCCTTCAATTCATCCCGGACAGCCTGTCCCATGAAAAAAGCTCGTTCCGGAGAAATTCCATCCATATCCAGGGCACTCAAGAGAAAAAGTTCCTGCCTCACGCAACGTCCTTCGGCGGAAGGACATGACCCTGGTAATTGGGATGGATGAAAAGGAATATGCGGGCCAACTGATTTTCCCAAGCGTAAATGGAGAGGCGTGCCGACCGGACCACACCGTAAAGGTATCCCTCGCTTCTGAATCTTGGAAATGAGCCTTGCCCGTTCCATAGGGAATTGCAGTAGTTCGTGACACATGGCCGTCAGCTCGTCCCGACGATCTTCCAGAAGGGTATCAGGGTCTTTCTCCGTGCATTTTCGTCTTCGCGCACAAGGTTGGGGCATTATCAAGAAGAAAGACCTTACCCCAGTGACCCCATGGAGAAAGATTTGCCCCCCTTGCCCGCACTCACCAAGTTCTCCTTTCTATCAGGACGCAATGTGTGCATTAACGTCTCAACTTTGTGCTTCCCAACCCTGCGAATACCATGTCACAGCCAAAAATACCGGCCTCCCTAGGCCCGTGCTTGCCCCGGAGATGGTCCTGGGCGGGGCCACATCGCCGTTAGCCGTCCTCCCGTAAACCGTGATGGAGTCGGGTGAGATATTTGCCACGAAAATCTCGTTATTCACTGTGTCTACGGCTACGAAAGCTGGATTGACCAAATGTGTAAGATTTCCAAAATTCCGCAGCGGCGCAATATCGCCGGTTTGGGACGCATCATATACGGATACGCTCTTAAAAGTTTGATTGACAACGTAAAGCTCCCTCACAGTGGGTTGCGCTTGGGGTTGCACTGGTCCGCCGCCGCCGCCACCCCCACCTCCGCAGGCTGTCAGTAAAACCACCATCGAAAGGACTAGAATCAAAATATTGAATAACCTTCTCATAGTTTCCTCCTTCGTACTGCATAATGGACTTCGATTGCCTGTTGCAACCTAGTCAGAGTTTGCGCATGCTTGAAGATAGACCTATCGCCGCTGGTTATTAGAAGTTGCTAACCAAGTTAAACCCGTTTGGTCTTTTTTAAGCTCCCTCCGCCCTTTTGTGAGTGAAAGAAAATCCAACATTTCTTCTTCACTACGTTCAATTAATGCCCAATTTCCTGCCGTTTCAATTAATCCACGATAGGGATTGGGTTTGGCAATATTAGTAAAGAGGAAAAGCCCCTGGCTAACAAATTCAGAAAGGCTCCTAATTAAAATTCTTATTGTACCGTCAGGTAAATAATCAAATAACCCGCCAGCATAAATAAAATGACTCCTGCCGTTTAGTGATTTAAATATTTTGGGTAATTTCCTTATATCTGTTAAAAAAATATCCAGCTGGTCTTGAATAAAGCTAAGCCTTTGTTTTGATTCTTTAAGAGCTTGCTCATCGAAATCAACTAGAATTACTCTGGCCTTTGCTTTTTTAATCTCGGCTTGCGCCTGTTCTAAATCTCTTGATGAGCCACAAGCCAAGGAAACTATAGTGGGAGATTCAAAATTGGCGCAGACTGATTTAACTAGCTCGGTCTGGTATTTCAGCTTCTCTCGATGCTGCTGAACTATAGTACTT